>Ga0233425_10007519_pt1 | contig 15254 bp, 7 predicted proteins | sample Watercolumn_Towu_2_FD_181712 | JGI IMG/M metagenome (GOLD analysis project Ga0233425, IMG submission 181712) | Freshwater microbial communities from Lake Towuti, South Sulawesi, Indonesia - Watercolumn_Towuti2014_140_MG | ecosystem: Environmental > Aquatic > Freshwater > Lake | place: Indonesia...
GTCTCGGTCCAGAACGCCTCGCCTCCGGCGACCGTCAGGCCGACCGGGTGTGAGAGCCCTTCGGCGACCGGGGTGGGGCCGCCGCCGTGGCGGGGCACACTGAGGAGGGCGCCCGTCGCCCCGCTCCGCTGCAGCAGGACCAAGGCCTCGCCGGCGGAGGCGAGGGACACGAGGTTGGGCTGGGCGAGCACCTGTCGCGCGGTTCCCTGTCCGCCGTCCAGGGCGAAAGCTGCGGCGCCCACGTCCCCCGAGTTGGCGTCGCCCTCCAGCCAGAAGACGCCGCGGGCGTCGGCGCTGAGCGCGAGGATCCGCCCCGAGGTCCGGCAGACCTCGTGGGGACGCCCGCCGCGAACATACGCCGCACACGCGAGGGCGAGGACGACCAGAGCCAAGAGCAGGAGGGCTTTGCGCAACATGGTGAATAGCGGGGCATTCGTCGCCCGCCGCGCCCCCACCTCCATCGCCCCAAGGCCTTTCTCGTCGTGGTGTCGAACTCCGGCTACCACGAGCCGCTCGAGGAGTTCCCGATGCGCATTCTGACCCCGGCGGTCCTGGCCGGCCTGCTTCCGGCGCTCTGCGGTGCAGGCGGCTTGCCTCCCACGTACCCCTGCTATCGGGCCGCGACTGCGCCAACCCTCGACGGGGTCATCGCCGGCGACCCGGCCTGGGTGGCAGCGCCCGTCGCGACGGGCTTCTCCAAGCTGGGCGCGAGCTACACCGCCGCCAAGCAGACCTTCGTGCAGGCGTGCTGGGATGCGGAGGCGCTCTACGTCGGGATCGTGTGCGAGGAGCCCGACATCGCACTGATCAAGCCCACAGTGCGCGACGGCGGCGACACTTGGCTCGATGACGGGGTCGAGGTCTTCCTCCAGCCCGCGCCCGACGCAACGGTCGTGCAGTTCGTCGTCACCGCGGCGGGAGCGAAGGGCGGCTATGAGGGCGCGCCCGACTTCCTGAAGTACGAGGCGGCAGCGCACCACGGACCGGACTTCTACAGCCTCGAACTCCGCCTGCCGTTTGACCTCATCGGCCCGGCGCCGGGGGTCGGTGACTCGTGGCGAGGCAACTTCTGTCGGAACACGTTCGCGACGCGCTCCGGCGGCGACAAGTTCACGTGCTGGGCGCCGCTGGAGAGCCGCTTCCTCGAGCCCGGGAACTTCGCGACCCTCGGGTTTCTCGGGCCGGCGCCGACACCGGCCCAGGTTGCGGAGCAGACCGAGGCCCTGAACCGCCCGTACCGCACGGAACTCATCCGGCGGTTGGGCACGACCGCCGCGGTGGCGCCCGAGTACGCGCCGACCCTGCGGGAAGCCGCAGGGGATGCTCGCTTCGGGGAGCAGGCTCGGGGGCTGCTGGCCCGCTGGGAGCGCCTTGCCGGCGCCTTGACCGAGGCGGAACGGACGCCGGTGATCGACCTGCGCCACGTCCTGCAGGATGCCCAGGACCTCGCGCAGGACTCGTATGACACCAAGTACGCCTATCTGATCGCGCACGTCCTGGGCGATTGATCCGCCCAAGGAGGGCCGCCCCATGCGTCGCTGCCTGCTGCTGCTCGCGCTGCTCGCCCCGAGTCTACCGGCCCGGGCGGACACGAATGCCCGGGAGGTCGAGGAGGACTGCTCACTCCAGTCCTCCCTCGTAACGCCCCACAAGGCCTGGGCGCGCGGCCACGTCGGCGGCCGGATCCGGGCGCTGTTCTTCATCTACACGGGACCCTATGAGGGCACCTGGGAAGACACCGGGACCCGCGTCCGGGACGTGGTCGAACTGACCCAGCGCTTCGACCTTGACGGGGAGGCGGTGCTGTTCTGTGGGCAGGGCGACGGGCGGTGGGCCTTCCACGGCCTGGGTCTCGGTGAAGCCCGGGCCGAGCGGCTCCTGGAGAAGCCCTACGACCTCTACGTGCTCGCCGGGGTCCCGATGGGGAAGCTGCCCGCGAAGCTCCAATACCTGGTCCTCAGGCAGGTCGCCGAGGGCGCAGGGCTGCTGTGCTGCGGGCCCGGCGCGCCGGAGTTCATGGCCGATCGGTGGCGCATCGACCCGCCTCCGGCAGCGCTCACCGCCGCGATCCCTCCGCTCGACTACGGGAACCTCGACTTCGTGAGCGCCTACCGCCTGCGGAAGGGGCGCGGGGCGTGGCTGAACTACGGCGCGTACGCGCTGGCCCCGTTCAAGACGTACAGCCCGCGCGATCTGGCGGAGTACGAGTACCGAATGCTGCTGGTGGGGCGCGCGGCGTTGTGGGCCGCCGGACGGGACAGCGAGATCGCAGTGGACTCGGTGCTCGGTCAGGATGACCTGCTGCTGGAACGCCTCGTCTTGCCCACCTCACCGGAGGTCACGCTGAGCACCCGAGGCGAGAGGGCGACGGATGTGACGGTCGAGTTGGAGCTCTGCCGGGCCGACGACGGCGTGCGAACGAGTCTCGGCGAAGCGAAGGCCACCGTCGCGCCGGGTCAGCCGACCCACGTGCCGGTGAAGCTGCCCCAGGTGCGCGCGGGCGACTACTACGTTGATGCGGTGGTGAAGTCGAGTCGCGGAGTCGAGGCGTGCGGCGCCGGGGTCCTGACCGTGACGAGCGAGGTCGGCATCGGCGAGGTGATGGTGGAGGGGAGCTTCGTGGAGGTGGGCGACACCATCCACGGCGCGGTCTCACTGCGCGGCGTGCCGCCGGCCGGAAGCGTGCTGCAGATCCGCTTGAGGGACAGCTACGACCGCATCCTGCAGCAGCAGGAGACGCCCCTCGCGCCGGGGCAGGCGCAGGTGACCTTCGACTACGAAGCCGATGCCTTCGCGACGAACTGGATGCGCGCGGAGGCCGCGCTGCTGGTCGAGGGCGTCGAGGTCGAGGTGAAGCAGGCCTCCTTCAGCGTGCCGAAGCGCCGACAGGGGCAGCACAACTTCGTCATGTGGGACGCGCCGATGGACGTGCTGGGCCCGTACGGGTGGCGGCAGCTGCAGGAGGCGGGGATGACGGTCTCCCTGATCGGCAGCATGGGCGCGGAGCCGCGGCCGATCCCGACCGCGCTGTGGGCCTGCGACGCCACGGTCGCCCCCTACAGCACCCGAATCCTGGACCCGAAGGACGACAACGGGTACATGCAGCCCGTGTGCTGGAACGATGAGCCCGCAGTCGACGAGCACGTCCGGAGGATCGTCGATGGACAGAAGAACCTGCGGGAGCAGGGCGTGTTCGTCTACTCCTTGGGCGACGAGGGCGTCACGAAGGGTTGCTGCGTGCATCCGGCCTGTATCGAGACGTACCGCACGTGGCTGGCCGAGCAGTACGATACGATCGAGGCGCTGAACGCCTCCTGGGACACGACCTACGCCTCCTTCGCCGAGGTCGACCTGCTGGACCGCGCCGACAACATGGAAGCCGCGGCCATCCAGACGTGCTATCCCCGCTGGTACGACCGGCAGGCCTTCGCGCGCTGGAACCTCAGCCACTACGTAGGGCGGTATGTCGAGGCGTACAGCCGCCTCGACCCGCAGGCTCTCACCGGGTATGAGGGCACCGGCGGCTTCGGCGACGACTATGACGCGATGCTGACGACGAACCAGTTCTACGGCCCCTACCCCGACATCGGCGACGACATCGTCCGCTCGGCCCTCGCGCGGGACCGGGTGCGCTCGAACTGGATGGGTTACAGCAAGACCGGCGACGCCCTCTCCGACGCCGGGTGGCGCATGGTGATGAAGGGGATGGACAGCGTCTGGTTCTGGATGTGGTCGGGCATCGGCGACTGGCGCGGCTACCTGCGGCCGACGCTGGACTTCTGGCCCGCGACCGAGGATCTGATGGCAGAGATGCGCCCGGTCCACCGGGGCCTGGGCGACCTGCTGCTGCAGTCGGAGATGGCCCACAGCGGGATCGCGGTGTTCTACTCGCTCCCCTCGGCGCTCTCGCACCAGGTCGAGAACGGTCGCGACTTCGTGAATGCCCAATCCGCGCACGAGACGTGGACCCAGCTGACCTACGAACTCGGTCTCGACTTCCGGTACGTCACCAGCGGGATGCTGAAGCAGGGCGCGCTGGACCCGGCCGAGTTCCGCATCCTCGTGCTACCGATGACCCAGGCCCTGAGCCCCGAAGAGGCGCAGATCATCGGCGCCTACGCGGAGGCCGGGGGCACCGTGGTCGCGGATGTCCGCCCGGGCATCTACGACGGACACTGCAAGCCGATCATGCCCGGCGCGCTCGACGACCTCTTCGGCGTCCAGCGGAACGGGCGCGGGAAGGCATCCGATGAGCCCCTGACCCTCACCGCCTCCCTGGGCGGGACACAACTCAACGCCGATCTCCCCAAGGTGCGCCTCGACACCGAGGTCACCGCCGCCTCCGCCGAGGCGCTCGGCCACGCAGGCGACACGCCAGCACTGCTGGTCCACCCCGTCGGGCAGGGCCGCGCGGTGCTGCTGAACTTCCAGTTCGTCCTGGGCGCTTCGCCGGAAGAAGCCGCGGCCGCGCGCGAGGTCCTCGCCTTCCTGTACGACGTCGCCGGGGCGAAGAGCGCCGTCCGCATCGCCTCACCCAAGGGCGAGCCGCTGCCCCGCACCGAAACGCGCCTCTGGCGCAACGGCGACGCCCTCGTGTGCGGCCTATGGCGGCACATGGAGAACGCGTGGTTCGGGCCGAAGAGCGCGACCATCGCCGGCGAGCCGGTCCCGACGCGCCTGGAGTTCCCGAAGCCGCTGCACGTGTACGACCTGCGGGCGCGCAAGCACCTGGGAGAGGTCGGGCAGGTCGACACCAAGCTGCGCTGGGGTCGCGCCAGCTTCTACCTGGCCCTGCCCTACGCGATTCCCTCACCGAAGATCGCCCTCTCGACGAGGACGCCTGCACCCGGCGAGCCCGTCGCTGCGTCCCTGAGGCTCGACGTGCCGCGCGGCGCCCGGGAGCGGTTCGCGGTGTGGGTCGAGGTCACTGACCCCGCCGGCAACCGGCCGTTCTGGGGGCGACAGGTCGTCATGCTGCAGGGCGGTCAAGGCGAGATGCAGGTCCCGACGGCCTACAACGCAGCACCCGGCCAGTGGAAGGTGACAGCGACCGAGCTGTTCAGCAACCAGACGGCCGAGGCCGCATGGACGGTCGCCGCACGATGACGGGCACCGAACGGAGGCATGTGATGCAGACTCCGGTAGCTCTGGCACTGGCCTGGGCTGCGGCCGCCGCGCTCGGCGCGGATGCGCCGGAGACGGTGCGGGTGTTCGACGGTGGGGCGCAGATGAGCGCTGCGACGTGGGAGTGCACCTCCGGCCATCAGATCCGCAAGCAGCGGATCACGCTCGAATCCAGCGCCCGCAAGTACACGCTGCTGATCTCGGGCTGCCAGGACCCATCCCACGAGGGCAAGCACCCCGTCTCCGAGGGCAACTTCGGGATGCCGGACCCGGTCAGCGCGAACTGGTACTGGGGCGGCTTCCTCCGGGTCTTCGTGAACGACGTCGACGCCACGATCTGCGACGTGAAGGACCTCCGCGTGATCGAGAGCGGCTCGCGGGGCGCGTTCCAGACCATCTGGTCGCATCCGGACGCGGAGGTAGGCTTGCGGATGCTGATGCTGCCCGGCGGCAACCACCTGCTGAGCCAGTTGGTCTGGAAGCCGACTGGTGCGGCGCCCATCACCAGCATCCGCGTGGAGTTGACCTGCTACCCGAGCTTCTTCACCGCCGCCCGCAACCGCGTCGGCGAGCGGCACTGCGGGACGCCGCGAATCGACCAGACTGAGCCCACGACGCTCGAACTCCAGCCGGCCGAGGATACGTTCCTGTACTACTACGACGCCGTCTTCGACATGGCCAAGGGCGAGGGGGACGGCCCGTGCGCGGCGCTCGTCGCTCCCGAGGGCGTACAGGGCGGGCAGGTGACGATCGGCGGCTACGCGGTGCAGACGCGCCTGGACCTGAAGCCGGAGGCAGGCGAGGCCCGGCTGGCCTTCTACGACTTCAGCGGCAGGACCAATGCGCAGGCCGAGGACTACCTCCGGACGCAGGCCGACGCCGACCTCGCGGAGCTGCAACGGACGGACTTCCGTCCCGCGACCGCGCGCGCCGTCGATGTCGCCGCGCTGAAGGCCGAGGCACTGCAGCTCGTCGCCGACGCCGCCGAGGACGGCCAGACGTTCCAGCCGCGCGTCCAGGAACTTCTCGCGGCTCTGGACGATCTGCAGACCAAGGCCCAGGCCGGCGACTGGGTCGCCGAAGCGGACCTGTCCACCCGCATCGCCGACTCGGCCGACCTCTTCTGGAAGCTCCGCGCCTTTGCCGCGCTGAACCGCCCGTAGGAGAAGCCTGATGCCCCGCACTCGTGCCCTGCTGTCCTGCTGCGTCCTGCTCGGCCTGATCCCTGCCCTCGCGCCTGCGGGGTACGTCTGGATCGAGGGCGAGGCGCCCACCTCCGCAAACGTCGAGCCCCAAGTCTCGGGCTGGGGTCGCCAGCACTTCCTCTCCGAGGAGAAGTGGGCCCAGGTCTCGATCGAGGCCGACAAGGTGGACGCGCAGCTCCCGGCGGAGGGCGGCCTGCTGATGTATGCGTTCACGCTCGCCGAGGGCGGCGGGCACGAGGCGTGGGTGCGGATCGGCTACGAGTTCGCGCGCTCAGCCTTCGACTGGCGGATCGACGGCGGCGACTGGGCCCGCATCGAGCCGGACGCGCTGACGACCGATCTGATGGAGCTGCAGACGTGGAACGAGGTTGCGTGGCTGAAGCTCGGCGCGCTGCCGCTGGCCAGGGGCGACCACCGCCTGGAGATCCGCCTCCCCAAGACCCAGGACAAAGACGGCAAGACGGCGCGGGTGCTCTTCGCGCTCGACGCGGTCTGCATCCAGGCGGGGGAGTTCCACCCTAACTCGAAGTACAAGCCGGACGAGGACTACCGCACCGATCAGGACCGGGAGGCGGCTGAGCACGTCTTCGCCCTGTCTGAGGCCGCCGCTGGGGGCGCGCGGACGACGCTGCCCCTCGAAGGCCTCTGGGAGGTCTGTCGCGCCGATGAGCAGGTACCCGGCGAGGTGGCCATGCCGATGGAGGGCCGGCCGGAGGCGCTGTACTGGCGCGCCATCCCGGTGCCGGGAGACAAGAACAAGCTCCGCGAGGACCTCATCTTCTGCCACCGGCTCTGGTACCGGACACGGGTAGACGTACCGACCTCGCAGGCGGGCCGCTCGTTCTTCCTCGAGTTCCCGCAGAACAGCCTGAACACCACGGTCCTGGTGAACGGGGTCTACTGCGGCTTCAACAAGAACCCCTTTGCGCGCTTCAGCCTGGACATCACCAAGGGGGTGAAGCCGGGGCAGGCCAACGAGGTCTGGGTCGGTATCCGCGATGCGTACTACGGGTTCTCGACGAGCCCGAAGGACCCGCTGAAGCTTCGGCGTATGTTCAACTACCCACTCGAGTGGGCGAACAAAGGGTTCATGGACCTCGCCTACCCCGTCTGGAACCACTTCCAGTCGGGAATGCTGGTCACGCCGACGCTCACCGCCGCCGGTTCAGCGTATGCGGCGGACGTGTTCTGCAAACCCTCGGTGGCCCGCCAGGAGCTGGCGCTGGAGGTCACGGTCGCCAACCCCTCCGGTCAGGAGGCCGCGGGGGAGGTCCTGTGCGAGGCCGTGAACGCGGAGTCCGGTCAGGTTGAGAAGGCCTTCGCACCCGCGCCCTTCAGCCTCGCGGCGGGCGCGCAGGAGACCCTCAACCTCGCCGAGGCCTGGCCTGACTCGAAGCTCTGGTGGCCCGATGAGCCCAACCTCTACCGCCTTCGGGCAACGGTGCGTGTGGCGGGGGAACCCGTGGATGTCTCGGAGACCACGTTTGGCTTCCGGGAGTGGACGTTTGACGGGCCCGAGTTCAAGCTCAACGGCATCCCCTTCCACGGGTGGGCGGACTGCCACACCGCCGGCGACCCCGAGGAGTGGCTGGCCAACTACCGGCGCTTCAACCAGACGGTCATGCGCTTCTGGGGCACCCGGTGGCAGGGCCTGCCGCCCGAGGAGGCGCTCAGCTTCTTCGATCGCAACGGCGTCGTCTGCCGCCGGTCAGGCCTCCTCGACGGAGAGGCCATCGGCTACTGGGCCATTGAGCGGGATGAGGCCCTGAAGCAGCAGTACGACTCCGAGATCAAGATGCAGCTCATGGAGAACTGGCGCGACCAGGTGGTCGCCCAGGTGAAGGGCGAGCGCAACCACCCCTCCGTGATGATCTGGTCCATCGAGAACGAATGGCTCTACATCAACTGCATCAACCTGTACGGCGGGCTGATGGACCCCTTCGAGGCGGAGGTCACCCAGGTCTCCGACGCCGTCCGCGCCGCCGATCCGACGCGCCCCACGATGGTGGACGGCGGCGGCGCGACGAAGGCCCAGACGCTGCCCGTTCACGGCGACCATTACGTCGCCGGGAAGCCGCAGGACTACCCGGACCTCGCCTATCAGGCCAACCCGACGGGCGGCGGCCGGGGCCGGTGGGAGTGGGACCAGAAGCGGCCCCGGTTCCTCGGCGAGGACTTCTACATGACCGGCAACCACCCGGAGGTTGCCTACTTCGAGGGCGAGAGCGCTTTCGCGGGCAAGCCGAAGCGCGGCGTGGCGATCTGGAACCGCATCCTGCAGGAGGGCTACCGGTGGGCGGGCTACGGCGCGTGGCACTTCTGGCTGGGCCAGAACGACACCGATGAGAGCCAGTACATCGCCAATGCCCCTCGGGCCGCGCTCTGCCGGCAGTGGGACTGGACCTTTGGCTCCGAGCAGCAGGTCCCGCGCACCATCGGGCTGTTCAACGACACACACTCCGACGACGCGCTGACCTTCACCTGGACGCTCCTCGTCGACGGCAAGCAAGTGGCGACAGAGTCGAAGGACTACGCGGTCCCTCCCGGCACAAACCGGAAGCTGGACCTGATCCTCCCGATGCCCAGCGTCGCGAACCGGTCCGAGGGCAAGCTCTACCTGAAGCTCGAGGTGAAGGGCCAGGAGGTCTTCCTGGACGCGAAGGACGTGTCCGTCGTTGCGCCGGCGCTACCGCAGGCCGAGCCGACCGCGCAGAGCCTCGCGGTGTTCGATCCGCAGGCCGACGTGGCCCGCTTCCTTACGGCCCGTGCGGTGCCGTTCACTCCGGTCGAGAGCCTCGATGTCCTCCCGCCCGGGGCCGAAGTCCTCGTTGTGGGCCGCGACGCGCTCGACGCGCGGGAGAGCGCCTCCAGCCGCCTCGCGGCGTACGCAGCAGGCGGTCGGCGCGTGATCGTGCTCGAGCAGAACACGCCCCTACGCTACCAGGGGCTGCCGTGCCAGATGGCCGCCGCCAACAACGCCGGCCGCACGGCCTTCGGCGAGGACCTGGAGCACCCGGCCTTGCAGGGGCTGCAGCAGAAGGACTTCTTCACCTGGGGCGCCGACACGCTGGTCTACCGGAACGCCTACGAGAAGCCCGGGCGGGGGGCGAAGTCACTGGTGCAGTGTGACGACCAGCTACGCTACACGGCCCTCGTTGAGGTGCCGGTGGGCGATGGGCTGATGCTCCTCAACCAGCTGACGGTGGGCGAACACCTCGAGTCGAGCGCCGTCGCGCAGCAGCTCCTGCTGAACCTGGTCGCGTATGCCGCCAACTACCGCCTGGAGTTCCTCCGGGTCGCGGCCGCCGTCGGAGACAACCCGCAGCTCGCGGCAGCCCTCGACGCGATGGGGCTCCAGTACACGCCTGTCGACGGCCCGCTTCAGGCCCTGGCCGCGGAGGGGGCGAAGACGGCCATCGTCTCGGCCTCGCCCGCGAACCTGAAGACGCTCGCGGACAACCTGATGCAGGTCAATGCCTTCACGAACGCAGGCGGATCGCTGGTCCTCTGCGGCCTGACGCCCGAAGGCCTGACGGACTACAACCGGATCGTGGGCGTCGACCACATGATCCGCCCCTTCCGCCGCGAGCGCGTGGTCTTCCCACCCGTCCGCGACCGGCTGACCTCGGGGCTGACGACCGGAGACGTGGTGCTCTACTCCTCGGAGCGGATCTTCTCCTGGACCGCGGGCAACTACGTCGTCTCCGACATGTTCAGCTATGTCATCGACTACGACGAGGTCGCCTCCTTCGGGAGCTCCCCGTTCTTCGCGTACGAGAACATCACTAACGGCTTTGTGTCGGCCGATGGCTGGCCGCTGATCATCAACTTCCCGAAGAACACGGATGACTCCCCGTACGATGTGCCGATCAGGCTCCAGCAACCCCAGACCCTCACCGAGTTCACGTGGATCGGGAACACGTTCTACTATCCCCAGACGAAGGTGAACCTCATCTTCGACGGCGACCGCGATGAGATGCTCTCGTTCGACACAGAGCCGAACGCCGAGCCCCAGACCTTCGCGATCGACCCGCCCCGCGCGGCGAGCGAGGTGACGGTGCAGATCGCCGGCTGGACGCCGGTGCCCGACAAGGCGCCGAACATCGGCATCGACAACGTCTACCTGAAGGCTCAGCGCCCGCCCGAGTTCTACCAACAGGTGAAGCCGATGCTGAACGTGGGCGGGCTGATGCACTACCTGCGGGGCAAGGGCCATATTGTGCTGTGCAACCTGGTCTTCAAGGACAATGAGGAGGTGCCTGAGAACGCCGGCAGGAAGCGCGCGATCCTCGCCGCGATCCTCCGCAACCTCAAGGCCCCGTTTGCGGGCGGCAAGACGGTGATCGCCGGCGCGAACCTCGAGTACGAGCCGATCGACCTATCCCCGTACGCGAGGCAGTTTCGCGATGAGCGCGGCTGGTTCGGCGACCGCAACTTCACCTTCAAGGACATGCCCTCCGGGCGACAGGTCCTCGCCGGGGTCCCGTACCAGGTCTTCGAGTTCGCGACCTCCCCGGTGCCGACCGTCATCATGCTCGGCGGAGCCGGTGTGCCGAACGACCCGCCTGAGGAAGTCCGCGGAATCGCCATCGGCGCCAAGGCCGACGCGCTCTTCTTCCTGCAGACCGCGCGCCTGGACGCCCGCCGCAACCGCGACGAGATCCGCGACGGCAAGCAGTTCGAGATGCTGCGGTACGTCGTGAAGTACGCGGACGGGCAGACGGCGGACATCCCGGTCTACGCGGAGATCGACCTCGACGACTACCATCCGCAAGAACCTGCCGCGATCCCGGGAGCTCAGATCGCCTGGACAAAGGCCTACGAGGGCACGGACCGCACGGCGGTCGCGTACTCGAAGCAGTGGAACAACCCTCGCCCGGAGGTCCCGATCGAGAGCCTCGATATGGTCTACGGCCCGGACCGCCGCGGCGTACCCGCGCTCATCGCGCTGACCGCGGCCCGCGCCGTCGAGTGAGCGTGTCCCGCGACCGGGCCTCGCGCTCGCGGCGGCTCGGCTCGCAGCCGCAGAAGCTCTGGCGGTAGAGGCCGTGCTGCTTCGAGAGCTGCAGGCTCCGGTCGACCCCGCCCTGCTTCTTGAAGTCGAAGGGGAGGTACTCGACGGGGAGGCCGGCCAGCGCCTCCTCGGCGGCGGCGGCCACCTTGGCGAGGGGCTTGCGCGGGCCGAGGGTGAGGGTGGAGGTCAGGAGGCCGATCTCGTGCGCCGCGGCCGCCTCACCGGCGACCCGCAAGCGCAGTCGGAAGCACGCGTCGCAGCGTCGTCCGCCTTCGGGCTCATCGAGCAGGCCCGCGGCGGCCTCGTCCCAGCGCTCGGGGTCGTGCGGCGCCTCCAGGATTTCCACCCTAGCGGTCTCGGCATACCGCCGCGCTTCGCTCCGGCGCAGATCGTGCTCCTGTGCATCAGAGAGGTTGGGGTTGTACCAGAAGAGCACGACCTCGTAGTCGACCTGCAGACGCTCGATGCACGCCGTGGAGCAGGGCGCGCAGCAGACGTGCAGCAGCAGGCGGGGCTTCCCGGGCATCGCGCTACCCCTTCGCGAGGCCCTGCAGCAGCCCGACTGCGGCGTCAGCCAGCGCCCAGCCGCCCTCGCCGGTGGGCATGCTGCTGCGGGCGAGCCAGGTCTCATAGCCGCCCTGCTCGAGCGCCTCGGGAGTGCAGACGTAGCCGACGTAGTCGTTGGCGAGCTCCATCGGCATCGTCTGTGGGAAGGGTGAGCGGGCCTTGATCGCCAGCCCGAAGTCGCAGAACACCTCCCCCGGCAGCCCTGCCCAGCCCACGTCCCCCACGCACCCGGCCGAGACAAGTGTCGGGAGCACCTCCGGCAGCCGCTGGAGCATCAGCTTCTCGCGCTCCATGTGCCATGCGATCGGGGTGAGTCCGGCTTCCTCGGGAGTCATGCTCGTGGCGCGGGCGGCGGCCTCCAACTCCTCGCGCGTCGACCCACGGCGACGCACGGGGACCTCCTGCGAGGCGCCGCCGACGCGCGCCTCCGGGTGACGCGGGCTCTGCTCCCAGACCTTCAGCGCCTCGGCGGCGACCACCCGCGCGACGTGTCGAGCCTGTGCCCACGGGTCCGGCGAGGGCCGGGGCGGATCGAGCTCGCGGAAGTTGATGTTGTTGATGTCCCCGCAACAGCCGTTGGTCATCAGGACCGGGAAGCGCCCGTCCGCCATGCGGTTCAGCTCGGCCTCGACGAGAGGGAAGTAATCGGCGGACACCTCATGCCCATCTCCGCCGCCCACGTAGTGCAGGGCGTAGTTCACGACGGCGGCGATGGGTGTGCCGTCCGATCGTTCGAGGGCCAGCACGCCGACCTCCGGGTCGATCGGCCCCACGGGCTCGATCAGATCCGGGCTGCCGACCGGAGGGTTCATGACGACCGACCCGTCACGCATCCGCCAGCGGCGGTTGTGCACTTCGTCGGGCTCGCAGCCCACGCCCCAGCAGGCCACCGCGGGCTGCAGCCGCCGGTGCGCCATCTGCAGCGCATCCGCGATCCTGGGCGCCAGCCACTCGTTGTAGGCTTCCTCCCGCACCGCGCCCAGCAGGCCCGCGGTGGCCGGTCCAGTATGGGTGTGGGTACAGGCGACGGTGATCGCCCCCGGCGCGATGCCGGTCCGCAGGTAGGCGAGCTCTTTCGCGCGGTCGAGCACGTCCCGCGGGCAACAGATGAGGTCGCACGCGGCAAGGGCAACCGTCGCCTCGCCGTCGGAGACAACGAGCGCCCGCACGTGCAGGTCATCGTGGACATCGACCGCCTTCCGGTCCTCGAAGTAGCCAGCAAGACTCGTTCCGAGCGGCGGGGTAATGCAGGCGCGAGCGACACCCGCGGACAGGGCCATGACGCGCGTCTCCTGTACGCACCGAGCTGGGATGCGGCTGCGGCGCGGTTCTCCGTGTCGGCGCGCTTCCCCTTGTGGATCAGGCAGGTGGGCACGGGCGAGGCGGCCAAACAACCGCCGGGGTAGAGCATGTCCCAGGGCGGGAGGCGCACGATGGGGCGTCGCCGCCGTTGCCTGGGAGCGCGGGGCTACCAGCCCGCCAGCTTGGCTGGTGGTGGCCCCGGTGCGGTTGCCGCTGCCGTGCCCTGGTTGGGAACGACGGCACGGCGACGGCGCCACCCCCGCCGGCAAGGGTGCCGGCGCTCGTGGCGACGGCACGTGGGCCGTCGCTCGACTCGGAGGAGGGATCGGGGCATGGCCGCACAGCCGCCGACGCTGGGCGTCGGCATGGTCGGGTTCGGGTTCATCGGCAAGGTGCACGCCCACGCGTACCGCAGCCAGCGGCTCTTCTACGATCCGCCGCCGGCGCTGCCGCGGCTGGTGGGTGTCTGCACCAGTCGGCCCGACACGGCGCGGCGCGCCGCGGAGATGGGCGAATTCGAGTTCGGCACCACTCGGTTCGAGGACCTGCTGGAACGCGACGACATCCACGTCATCGACGTGGCGACGCCGAACCAACTGCATCGCGAGCAGATCCTCGCCGCGCTGGCGGCCGGGAAGCACGTCTACTGCGACAAGCCGCTGGCGGTGACGCTGGACGAGGCCAGGGAGATCGTCGCGGCGGCGCAGGCGCGGCCGGAGCTGTCCCACGGCATGGCGCTGCACTGCCGCTTCGTGCCGGCGACGATGCGGGCGCGGGAGCTGATCGAGGCGGGGCGGATCGGGCGGGTCTACCACTTCCGCGCGGCCTACCTGCACTCGGGCTATGAGGACCCGAACCGCCCCCTGTCCTGGCGGCTCAGCAAGGAGGCCGGGGGCGGGGTGCTCTCAGACCTCGGCTCCCACATCATCGACCTCATGGCATGGCTGCTGGGCCCGTATGAGAGCGTGGAGGCCGGCGCGGAGACCTTCATCCGCGAGCGGCCGCTGCCGGGCGGCGAGGGGCGAGGCACGGTCGAGGTGGAGGACTACGTGGGCTTCCGCACGCGTATGTGGAGCGGAGCCGTGGGCTTCGTGGAGGCCTCGCGGTTCGCGACGGGCTCCCAGGACCAGCTGGAGTTCGCCCTCTTCGGCGAGCTCGGCGCGCTGCGGTTCGACCTGATGGACCCGAACTGGCTGGCCTTCTACGACGCGCACGACGCGTCGGGAGACCTGGGCGGCGAACGAGGGTTCAAGAAGCTGGAGTGCGTCCAACGCTACCCGAAGCCGAACGCCCTCCCCTCGCCGAAGCTCGGGGTCGGCTGGATCCGGTACCACACCCACGCGGTGTACGACTTCCTGGCCGCGATCGCGGAGGGGCGCCTGGGGACGGCGACGCTCTTCGACGGCGCCCGCGTACAGGCGGTGGATGCCGCCGTGCGGGAAAGCGCAGCCACCGGAAGGCGGGTCGAGGTCGAGGAGGTGTGAGGGCGCCCGGCGGACCCCGAAGCGAGAGAGCGAGCTGATGAAGGACGTCGCGGCAGAACGAGACGAACGGGGCATCACGATCCGGCGGGTCGGCGTGCGGGACATCCACCTGCCCGTGCGGATTCGGGAGAAGGGCGGCGGGCACGCGCGGGTCGTGGGCACCTTCGACGCCGGGGTCGAGCTGGCGCACTACCAGCGCGGGACGCACATGAGCCGCTTTGTGGAGATTCTGGCGCAGTGGAGCAAGAAGGATGTCGGCAGCCCCGAGATCCGGGAGATGCTGAACGAGGTGCGCGAGCGGTTCCACGCGCGCGCCGCGGCGCTGACGCTCTCGTTCAAGTACTTCCTCACCAAACCCGCGCCCGTGACCCGCATCCCGAGCGACCTGGACTACGACTGCTGGTTCGCGGGGCGGCTGCAGGATGAGACCTACGAGTTCACCCTCGGCACGGTCGTCCCGATCACGACCCTGTGCCCGTGCTCGAAGGAGATCTCCCAGTTCGGCGCGCACAGCCAGCGCGCGCACCTGCGGGTCAGCCTCCGGCAGGCCGAGGGGCA
>Ga0233425_10007520_pt1 | contig 15251 bp, 12 predicted proteins | sample Watercolumn_Towu_2_FD_181712 | JGI IMG/M metagenome (GOLD analysis project Ga0233425, IMG submission 181712) | Freshwater microbial communities from Lake Towuti, South Sulawesi, Indonesia - Watercolumn_Towuti2014_140_MG | ecosystem: Environmental > Aquatic > Freshwater > Lake | place...
ATAGCAAGGAAGTAACTATTCAAGAATTTTATCTAAAGATGCTGTATCTAATTCCTTACCCCAATCTTTTGTTACTGAAGGAGTAATTTGCGCAGCAAAAGATGACATATCCTCAACTCCCCCTATAGGCCTTTGCTTTTCATAAGCAACAGTAAACCCTTGCTGTGCTGTTCTTGCATCTATTACTGGAATATCTGCAGGGTTTATAAAATAATGCGGCATATAAATTGGTTTGCCATCTTCACCTATTATCTGATAAACTCTAACATATAATGTAAGTCCTTCTTCTCCCATGAGCATCACCACAAGAAAGAAAACAAATGATCTTTTTAATTGTTTTCATTTAATGTACTAAAAAATTTCCACAATGCACACAGCCCAGTAAACGCAACCCCTTAATGCAATAACACCCCCTTTTCAACAAACTTTATATTACACTAATTTCTACAATCCAGCATGAAATCAAAACATGCAGGACGAATCCTTATCACAGCAGCATTACCGTATGCAAATGGTTCAATTCATCTTGGCCATATGGTTGAATATATTCAGGCAGATATCTATACTCGAGCGTTAAAACTATTAGGCAAGCATGCAGTTTTTGTCTGTGCTGATGACACGCATGGCGCACCAATAGAAATTAAAGCAGCTTCTTTAAAGATGAAGCCAGAACAATTAATTGCAAAATATTATGAAGAGCACACAAAAGATTTTGCAGATTTCCATATTCATTTTGACAGTTATTATTCAACAAATTCTCCAGAAAACAAACACTACAGTGACCTCATCTTCACAAAACTGAAGGAGAAAGGATTAATTGACAAAAAAAGTATGGAAGTTATTTATTGCCCGCATTGCAAAAGATTTTTACCAGATAGGTATGTCAAAGGAATCTGTCCTAAATGCAAAGCATCTGACCAGTATGGCGACGTGTGCGAAAAATGCAGCAGCACGCATAAAACAACAGATCTCATAAACCCTGCATGTTCAATCTGCGGTAAGACACCTGTAAAAAAAGAATCAGAACATTATTTTTTCAAGCTCAGTGCAATGGCAGACAAACTCAAACATTTTTTTCAGACAGCTGAGCTGCAGCCTGAAATAGTCAATAATGTCAGCGCATGGCTTGAGGATTTGCAGGATTGGTGCATCAGCAGAGACGGCCCGTATTTTGGTTTCAAGATTCCAGGAGAAGAAAACAAGTATTATTATGTCTGGCTCGACGCGCCAATTGGATATATTGCATCAACGGCAAATTATTGCAAGCACACTAAAGAAAAAGTAGAAGATTATTGGAATAATCATGAAACAAGAATAATCCACTGTATTGGCAAGGATATTATCTATTTTCATTTCTTATTTTGGCCTGCAATGATAATGGCAGCAGGCTTTGAAGTGCCAAAAAAAATAGCAGTCCATGGATTTTTGACAGTAAACAAGGAGAAAATGTCAAAGAGCAGAGGTACGTTTATTACTGCACGGCAATATCTCAACCATCTCAATCCTGAACTTCTGCGGTTTTACTATGCAGCGCACTTGTCAACAACAGTTGCAGATTTAGATTTAGATCTTGCACAATTTAAGGAAAAAGTGAATAATGAACTGATTGCAAATATTGCAAATTTTTGTTACAGAGTATTATCATTTTCTGCATCACACTTTGAAGGAAATGCAGAAAAATATCATGAAAAAGAGGTTGCAGATGAGATAACAGAACTCCGTCAATTGTTCGCGTCTATTCAAACAAATTATGAAAATATGAATTTTAAAGAAGCTGTGCATGACATACTTGCAGTCAGCAGTATTGGCAATAAATATTTCCAAAAGCACGAACCATGGAAGCTTGTCAAGGAAAATCCAAAGAAAGCAAAAGAAGTTATTGCATTTTGTACAGATATTATCAAAAACTTGAGCATACTTCTTACTCCTATTTTGCCGGAGTTTAGTGCAAATCTCCAGAAACAGCTTGGAATATCTAACATTGCATGGAAATATCTTGGATTTAATGAAACGTATACAGTAAAAGATGTAAAACCATTAATTATGAAATTAGAAAGTGAGCATGAAAAATTAATAGCCACAACTTCTGAAAAAAAAGAGTTCCCATTATTAATGAAAGTAGGAAAAATAATCTCTGTAGAGAATCATCCAAATGCAGAAAAGTTGTTTGTGGAAAAAGTGGATTTTGGAACAGAACAGCGGACAATTGTCTCTGGCATTAAGCAATGGTACAAAGCAGAAGACCTTGTTGGTAAACATGTTATTGCAATTATAAATCTAAAACATGCAAAATTGCGAGGAGTTGTAAGTGAAGGCATGCTGTTGACAGGAGAGAAAGATAATGCTGTTATTTTGTTAGAAGCGCCGAAAAGCAAACAAGGAGATGCTGTTTATTTTGACAAAGAAGCAAAATCTCCTGCGCAAATAGAGTATGATGATTTTGCAAAAGTGCCATTAGTCATCAAAGCAAAGAAAATCATGTGTGATAATAAAGAATTAAAGACAGATAAAGAAACAATTCATATTAGCTTGCCTGATGGAGCAAAAGTTAAGTAGACTTTTTTCTGAAAATATACACTTTGTCGTTTTTCCTTACTTTTTGTGAAACAGGAATTGTAACAAGTTGTCCTTTTACTGCACAATCAATCTCTTTCTCATCAAGTATAATCTTGTCTACAATAATAGTAACAACGCCTGTTGTTGGTCCAATGATAAGCAATGTATTTTTCAGACAAATTTGCTCTGCATCAACATGAATGCATGCAACCTGTTTTTTGGAAAAATAATTTTCAAGAATACCGCAGTATGCCTTTTCCATAATTGCCTGCGATCCTTCACAACCACTCCATTCTTCTACTTTTTTGCCAAGATAATATCCCCCTTGCCAGAATCCTCTGTTATATACTGTTTGAAGCTGTGCAAGCCATTGTTTAACTTTTGTTTGTGTAAATGTTTTATGTTCAATAGTTTGAATAGCCTCTTTGTAAGCACGAACAACAGTTGCAACATATTCTGGCGCTCTTCCTCTTCCTTCGATTTTCAGAACACTGACTCCGCTCTCCAGAATTTTGTCAAGAAATGCGATTGTGCAAAGATCTTTAGGAGACATAATGTAATTGTTGTCAATGCTGAGTTCTGCATCTGTTTCTGTGTCTTTTACAGTGTATGTTCTTCTGCATGGCTGATAACAGGCACCTCTGTTTGCAGAGCTGTTGTATAATGCAAGGCTCATGTAACATTTGCCTGAAATTGATACGCATAAAGCGCCGTGGACAAAAATTTCAATTGTAACAAGCTTTCCAGATGGCCCGTATATGCGCTGTTTTTTAATTTGCGTGCAAATATCTGTTATTTGTTCAAGTGTTAATTCACGTGCAAGAACAATGACATCTGCGTATTGTGAATAAAATTTCACTGCTTCAATGTTAGAAACATTTGCTTGCGTAGAAATATGAATAGGCATGTGAATTTTTTTGCATGCTTTTATGACTGCAATGTCAGAAGCAATAACAGCACTCACTCCTGCTTTTTTTGCTAGATTGACGAGAGAATGTATTTTTTCCAGCTCAGTATCATAAACAACTGTGTTAAGTGTAAGATAACAGTTTACAGTGCTCTTTTTGCATATCTGAACAACTTTTGCCAAGTCTTTTTCAGTAAAGTTTGCTGCTCTGGAGCGCATATTCAAATTTCCAACACCAAAATAAATAGCATCAGCTCCTGCCTGAATTGCAGCAGTGAGAGACTCAAAAGAGCCTGCAGGTGCAAGAAGTTCTACCATAATTCTTAATGAAAACAAAGGGGTTTATATTACTTATCTGCAGTTGACTCCGTAAACCTTATATATACTATTCTCTTGTTTATTGACAATGAAAAGAGGGAATCAGTTTTTTGTTAAACAATGTGCTATTTTTATGACCTTTCTCATTCTTACAATGCCTTTTGTTTCTGCATTATCTATTGCAAAAGTAACAGTTGCTGGCAGTGATGGCATTGAAAATATCATGTCTGCAGAAGGCGATTATTTTACAGCAACTGTAGAAACATCAGAAGAAATTGATGCTAATCAGTTGCAGATACAGTATACAAAAAAGGAAGCATTTGACCACTGTACTGGCACAATCTGCACGTATACCAGCAGCAATGCTGACAGGTCTGGTCAGGAAATGTCGTATACAATCCAGCTTCTTGACAGCAGCATTATTGTAGATGAAGTAACAGGCACGTTATTAATAGATGAAAACAAGCCAGAAATTATTGATTATGCTGTTGAAAAGTCTGGTGAAGAACTTAGCATTTCATATGAAGTTGAAGATACTGCATGTGATGATTGTTCAGGCTGTTCTGGGATTGATTATGTCTCTGTAATGGTTGATGAGACTGAAACGCAGCAGATAAACATTGCATCACAATGTTCTGTTGAAGATGAGTTTGAAACAAGCATTTCTGAATTGAATATTGCAGATGGAGATCATGAAATATGTTTAGTTGCGTATGACAACGTTGGACATGAAAGTGATGATGCATGTGAAGCTGTATCTGTTGATTCAGAAGCCCCGCATTTTGAGACAAACAGCCTGCAAATAACTGAAGCAGTAACTGGCAATACAGTAAAATATGTTGGCAATGATGCAATACTTGTTAATGTAAAAATAAACGTGACAGATAATAGTTTAGATACTACAGCAGTCTCTGCAGATTTGTCTGCATTAAACAGCATTATTGGAGAAACGTACAACAATATTTCTAGCATCTGCGGACAGGATTATGAAGACGAAACACAGTATGTTTGTTCGTGGAATAATATTTATATTGAAGATGTTTCAGGAGGATTAACGCTGTCTTTCTTTGCCTCAGATACAGAAGGAAATCAAGAGGTATATTCTCCAGTATATACGTTAACCAAAGACAATACTGCGCCAACTGTTGTGCAGGTGTATAAGCAAGAGCAGACAGAGTCAGATACTGTATATATTAAAGATGGTCTGAACAGTGTATATGCTGACCTTGATGCAACAGGTTCAGCAATGGCATTTGAAAAAGCATACATGACATTTAATCTTGCAAACATGAACAAGAAAAAAGCAGATTCATGCGGGGAAAATGGAGCATATTGGACATGTAGTTGGAATTTTACAATGAGTTATTCAGGAACATCATCCACTTCGTTATATATTGATGCTGAAGATGATGCTGGCAATGCAATGGAGCAGTATGAAGTTGATGTAGAGGCAGATGCAACTGAGCCAGAGATTACATCTATGTCAAAATCACTTGACTGTCCAACAGGCTCAGATGTGTTATTCGTTGAAATAAATGCAACAGACGACAGTGAAGAATTGTTTGTGTCATTGTATGGAGAAGATGTCAGGAATTCTAATGAACCAATTACAGAAAAATGTTCAATGATTGCAGAAGGAGAGTTTACATGCTTGATAAGCATTAATGATTTAGTATCATATCCAGAAGATGAAGATGTGAAGATTGAGGTTTCAGATTCTGCTGGAAACATTGCAGAAGATGAGCTTGATATTTCTGTATGTGAGTTAGAGAGTACAGGAACACCAAATTTAGTGACTGTGTATGTTGATGATGCTTCACCAGTTGATAAGCTGACATTGTCGTATATTGATTATCCATTGTACGTGCCAATGACTTTTTCCATGACCTCTGGCGCGCATATTGTCAGCAAAACTGCATCATGTGAAGAAGCATCAATGTATTTTATAGATCAGAGTGAGAAAGAAACAATTGCAGTGCTGACTATACCAAAACAAGCAGTTCCAAATGCCACAGCAGCAATACAATTAGACTGTGCTGTTTCATTAACAATGCAGTACGGCAATAATGTGTATATGAATCCTGAAATAGAAAATGTCACAATAAATGTTGACTTGTATGGCACACCTCTTGGAAGCATAGAAGACAGCATTGTCCAGAAGATAGAAATGCAGAAGATGGGCATTGCAGAAGCACAAGAGAAGATTGATAAGTGGGTCACTGCGAATAGGGTGTTGGGGGTAATCTGTAATATTGCGCAGTTGTTGGCGAAAGGAGATGCTGCTATTGGTGGAGTAAGAATAGCTATAACAACAATCGCTTCAATAATGTATTCTTCACAAGGAATCCCTGTTGCAGGTACTGCGGCAGCTGCAGTTTACCAATCACTAACAGCATATGAAACTTTTGCTAATGGATACCATAGTTTTATTAGTGATTTTGTTTGGCCACCAGGTCCAATATTAAGATTAGGAATTATTTTCAAATGGTCCTGTATTGTATATAGCGGTAAACTCTGTGAAGGATTTGACGGATTACAGAATAAGATAATTGTAAGTGCAGACAAATATGGAAGTCCTGCATATTATGAACAAATTGGAAATGGAGAAACAGAAGATTTACTTAACAGAGCAGATGAATATGGGTGGCCAGCATTAACAATTCTCACAGATTGGGATCCTTACAAAAGCATTCACACTGCAGCAAACTGCCTGTATATTGATGCAATAATCTACAATTTAAGAAAAGAAAGACAAATTAATTGCATGTACACAAAATGCCTTGAAGAAAATGCAAAGATAGGATTGCCAACAGACATTTGTGATACATCATACAAAGAGAGAGAATGTATTTATTATGATAGTGCAGTATGGTTAGCAGCAGGAGGAGCACCTATTCTACATAACATTCAATTGGTTTTAAATACAGCCATTAATAATGCAGAAGTTCTTGGAGCAGGTGTTGGATACTTCTTTGCTTGTAAAATATGGGAAAGTGGATTACTATCAAAAACAGGAATTGCTGCGATGCAAACATGTTATAGTATCAGTCCATTTTGGCCATGTTATAGTACAGGATACGGAATGATTGGAGATACTGCATGCCATACTTACGCAGGAACATTAGAGCTCATTGAAACTGACTGGTTCACTGGCGGACTCGACTTCGATTTCCAAGCAAATCTCGAAGGCACTGATTACTGTGTCGGGTATGGGTAAAACTTGAAAATCTTTCAGTTTTTTTGACAATTCTCACTGGACACACTAGACACGCTCGCGTGAGATTTATATAGTTCAAAAACATTCTATATATATGCCAGACGAGAATAATGAATTAATAGTTTTTCAAGACAAAAAGATACGTCGTGTGCTCCATAATGGAGAATGGTGGTTTTCTGTTGTGGATATAGTAGAAGCACTTACAGAAAGCCCAACACCGCGACAATATTGGGGAAAAGTTAAGGAGAGAGAGTTTGAGCAACTTCAGTTGTCCCCAATTTGGATACAACTGAAATTACCTTCATCAGATGGTAAATACTATGAAACAGATTGTGCGAATACAAAAAGCATTTTTCGTATAATTCAGTCAATTCCATCAAAAAAAGCAGAGCCTTTCAAACTATGGCTTGCAAAAGTAGGGTATGAACGAGTTCAAGAAATAGAAAATCCTGAATTAGCGCAGGAACGCATGAAACAATTGTATGAACTAAAAGGATATTCTAAAGAATGGATTGATAAGCGACTAAGAGGCATTGCAATACGTCAAGAATTAACAGATGAATGGAAGCAGAGAGGGGTAGAAGAAAACGTTGAATTTGCAATATTAACAAATGAAATAAGCAAAGCAACATTTGGAAAAACAGTACAAGAATATAAAGAGATTAAAGGCTTACAAAAAGAAAATTTGAGAGACCATATGAATGATTTAGAGCTTATTTTTTCAATGCTTGGAGAAAAAGCAACAACAGAAATAGCAAGAGCAAGAAATGCACAGAAATTTCAAGAAAACAAAGTAGCTGCAGTGAAAGGAGGAACAATTGCAGGAGATGCAAGAAAAAAGTTAGAGATAGAATCAAAGAAAAAAGTAGTGAGCACAGAGAATTATCTTAAAGAACCAGAAAAAGTCAAAAGAATGAAGTTATCATAATCTCGAAGGCACTGATTACTGTGTCGGGTATGAATAACCATTTAAACTCTCTTTTCTCTCCATAATCATGTTCAAACAAATTCTTGAAGATATTCAATCTATTTCATTAAAGAGAATGGAAACCCCTGTAGTGTATCTTCAGCCATTTTCAAAAGCATACATTCCTGTGCCTTTAAACAAAGAAAACTTTAAAGAAATAATACCAAAAAATACAGCGCAAGTATTGACGTTCATTGATGGAGGCAATGCAGAAATTTTGAGAACACCAGATTATTCTCTGCAATTTCTCAGATTTGCAGCTGTAACTTTCAAGAATAATCAGCGTTTCTCACAAAAAATCAAAGAAGGATACATTTTAATCAGTGCGCAAAATCAAATAATCACTCAGCAGTACAATCTTAACATTCCCTTTCCCGTATTTGCAATAGACAATCCACTATTAAAGAATACAGATACACGAACAAAACTTAATACAGTGGCAAACCTATTCAGAAGTTTGTATGAGATTGAATGTGCAAAAGAGTTCCAAGACATAATTATCTTTGACCGTTCATTGCTGCCTGACAATGCAATGGAAGAAAAAGCATTAGCAGAACTTTATGCAAAAAACAAAGAGATCATTGGCATAAATAAAACAACTGCATTGCTCTGCAATAATGGAGAAAGTATTATCAGTGCATTAGAAAACTTTGAAAAAAAAAGCCGCTGGCAGTATTATCCGTTATTTTCAACACAAGAGCATGCAATAATGAGTTTTGTCAAGCTGCATCCTGCATCAAAGCATATTTTTCGATGTGAAGTACCAATAATAAATAAAGAAAACCTTCAAGAATATGCATCGCTTCTTGCATCAATGTCAAATGACAGTGCATTTATCGGCTATCCCTATGGATTAATTGTCGCAGACCAGCTTGCAAGAGTCTCAAACAACGAAAAAGAGTATTTGCAAACCATTTTTTTCACAACAGCAGGCAAAGAATTCAGCACAGCACTGAATGCACATCAAATTTTAGATAGAATGCAATAGTTTCTGCAGTTCTTTAAAGTTTGTAACATGATAATCTGCATGCTGTAAAGAGGAAGGACCTATTGAAACACATTTCATTCCTGCATTTTTTGCAGCATCAACGCCATTTTGTGCATCTTCAATAACAATGCAGTCTGATGGAGAAATACCTAATCGTTTAGCTGCAGTAAGATATACTTCCGGATCAGGTTTTCCATGAGCAACATCTTCTGCATAAACAATGACAGTAAAATACTGGTTAATATTAAAGGAAGTCACAATAATATTGGTAAATTCCTTAATTGTTGAAGTAGCAATTGCAAGAGCATATTTTTTCTTTAAGTCAATTAAGAGAGAGGCAGTATCCTTTCGTAATTCAACATACTCTTTTAAAGCATTAAAAAGAATATCTCTTTTAAGAGACCTAAACTTTTTTACCAGACTATCTGAAGATTCTAAATAAGAGTGTTTATGTAAATAGCTCTCAAAAGCTTCTTTTGTTCGCTTACCTGCAAAGTAGGTAGCATATTCTGCTGGAGTTAATGAAAACCCATGCTTTTTTAAAACGTCTTTGTAGAGAGAATAATGCATTTTTTCAGTAAGAACCAAAACTCCATCCATATCAAAAATAACTGCTTTCATAACATGAATCATTGTATTTCTTCTATATATTGTTTGCTCATTTTACCTTTGCAATACTGTAGCCCTACTCGAAAAAATATGAAATGCAGGTATTGATGAAAAAAAGAGTAAAACAAAAGTACAATCTTCTATAACACATCAAAATTCCCAGCAACCTTTATAAACAAACACAGTTTCATTCATAATCGCTGAGGTGTCTCAGAGAGATAGATGTCATGAAGGCATCGAAACCTTGGGGAGAGAGACTATGGTTGGCATAAAAGTAGTGATTGCAGATTCTAAGACAGGAAAATGCATACAAAAAGAATTAAGTGAAGAAACAAGCCACAATTTCTACGGAAAAAAAATTGGCGACACTATTCATGGTGAATTGATTGACCTTACTGGCTATGAATTCAAGATTACAGGAGGTTCTGATTATTGCGGGTTTCCAATGAGGGCAGACGTTCCTGGCCTTGGAAGAAAAAAAATTCTTATTGTTGAAGGAAAAGGAGCGCACCCATACAAATACAAGATAAGAAAAACAAAACCATTTCAGTTCCATCCAGGCTCAAGGCAGAGAAAAACTGTCTGCGGCAATATAATCCATGAAAAAATCATGCAGGTCAATCTTTCAATTCTCAAACATGGAGCAACGCCATTGTTTGAAGAAAAGAAAGAAGAGAAAAAAGCTGAATGAGGACGCTGATGGCTGAAAAAAAAGAACCAAAACCACGGGCAAAGAAAGCAGCTCCTGCCAAAAAACAAAAGGCAAAGGAGCATGCAGTACAGCCAGAGTTTAATATTGGGCTTTTCGGCCACGTTGACCATGGAAAAACAACATTAACAGAATCCCTCAGTGGCAAGTGGACAGATACGCATTCTGAAGAAATCAAAAGAGGCATTACAATTCGTTTAGGATATGCAAATGCAACTATTTACAAGACAAAAGAAGGATTCAGCACAGATTCAAAAGCAGAGGGAGAATTTCAGCGCATTGTCAGTTTTGTTGATGCACCAGGCCACGAAAGTTTGATGGCAACAATGTTGGCAGGAGCAACAATTATTGACGGAGCTCTTCTGCTCATAGCAGCAAATGAGCAATGTCCACAGCCGCAGACACGAGAACATTTGCAGGCACTGGAAATTCTCGGTATAAAAAAAGTGATCATTGTGCAGAATAAGATTGATTTAGTTGATAAGGAACGATTAATAAAAAATTACCAACAGTTAAGAGAATTTTTGAAAGGAACAGCATATGAAAATGCACCTGTAATTCCAATATCAGCAATGCAAAAAGTCAACATTGATGCATTGCTTGAAGCAATTCAGGAATTTTTCCCAACCCCTGAAAGAGACGAAACACTTGACCCAAAAATGTTCATTGCGCGAAGCTTTGACATAAACAAACCTGGATCTAAGATTGAAAATATGAAAGGCGGAGTTTTAGGCGGTGCATTAGTGCAAGGCTGTTTTAAAGTTGGAGATGAAATTGAAATACGGCCAGGATATTTTGTCGAAGAGCGAAACCAAAAAGTCCACAAACCATTGAAGACGAAAATTCTCAGTTTAATGACAGGCAATACTCCTTTAGAGATTGCAAAGCCAGGCGGCTCTATTGCTGTGTTGACATCACTTGATCCTTCAATTGTCAAATCAGATATTTTAACAGGAAATGTTGTTGGCCATCCCGGAAAATTGCCTCCTGTGTTGTACAATCTTGAGTTAGAAGTTCATCTTATGGAAAGAGTTGTCGGCAGTAAAGAAGATCTCATTGTCGAACCAATTAAGTTGCATGAACCATTAATGTTAAACGTCAATTCAGCAGTTACTGTAGGTATTGTACTAAAGCTTGCAAAGAATACTGTCAGCTGTAAGTTAAAAGTTCCTGTTTGCTGTGAAACTGGCTCACGCATTACCATTTCTCGAAGAATAGGCAACAGATTTAGATTAATAGGATATGGGATTATCAAGAATAGCCAGTAATGTTCTTTATTCTCTTGTATCTCTTATTTACTGAACACAATCATTATAAACCACTTTCTCTTCTATTAATTTTATGGCAGATTATATGGAGCAGATTGTAGAGCTGGAGAAAGAGCTCTCAACAACAAAGTACAATAAGCGCACGCAGGGTCATATTGGATTAGTTAAAGCAAAGATTGCAATGCTCAAGGAAAAAGAGCGTGCAAGAAGTTCTGGTGGTGCAAAAGGTCAGGGGTACAGTGTCAGAAAGACAGGAGACGCATCTGTGATTATGATTGGTTTTCCATCATCAGGGAAATCAACGCTTCTCAACACATTAACGCACGCAAATTCTCCTGTTGCAGCATATGAATTTACAACATTGGATGTTATTCCAGGATTATTAGAGCACAAGTATGCAAAAATTCAGATGTTAGACGTTCCGGGAATTGTCAAAGGAGCAGCAATGGGCAGAGGCAGAGGTAAAGAAGTCCTTGCAGTAATGCAGAATGCAGATTTAGTTTTATTCATCGTTGATGTTTTTAGAGCAGAAGCATTAAATGTCCTGAAACAAGAAGTCTATGACTCCAACATACGAGTCAATCAGAGAAAGCCTGATGTAAAGATAATAAAAAAAGCCAGAGGAGGCGTCAGCATTGGCAAAACTGTATACTGCCCAGATTTAGATAATAAAACAATAGAAGGAATTTGCAAAGAAATGCGGTTGAATAATGTTGATATTGTCATCCGCACGCCAATTAATGCAGATCAGTTTATTGATGTTATTGAAGGCACAAAGCATTATCTGCCAGGCATTATAGTGTTAAACAAAATTGACGCAGTGTCAGTTGAAGATGTCGACGCTGTAAAAGCAAAAATAAAGCCAGACATTTGTATCAGCGCAGACAAAAAAATAAATACTGATGCACTTAAAGACCTTATTTTTGATAGGCTCAACCTCATAAGAATTTACTGCAAGCAGATTGGCAAAAAAGCTGACATGGATGTTCCGTTGATTATGAAGAAAGGCTCAACATTGAAAGACATGTGCGAAAAACTGCATAAAGATTTTGTGCAAAAGTTCAAGTATGCAAAAATCTGGGGAACATCAGTCAAATTCAATGCCCAGCCTATTCAGAAATTAACGCATGTCATTCAAGACAAAGATGTTGTAGAATTGCATATAAAATAAAATGAAAACACTTGTAACAACATATACTAATCCAGATATAGATGGCACTGCATGCAGTTATGCATATGCTGAGTTTTTAACAAAGCATAAAGAAGATGCAACAGCAGCAGTGTTTGGAAAACCATTAAGAGAAGTTGATTTTGTTTTAAAAACATTTAACATCCCTAACCAGAAAAATGCGGATAATATAATTACAAAAGTCCAAGAAATAATTCTTGTTGACACAAGCAGTGTAAAAGGACTATCTCCAAAAATAGAGCTTTCTAAAGTAAAGGAAGTTATTGATCATAGAGAAGTAACTGAAGCACATGCATTCAAAAATGCAAAAATACAGATTGAATTAGTCGGTTCAGCAGCAACATTAATAGCAGAAAAGTTTCATAAGTCGAAAACTCTTATTTCAAAAGAATCAGCAGCATTACTTTTTTCAGCAATTATCTCAAATACTGTCAATTTTCAGGCAAAAGTAACAACTCAAAGAGACAAAAATATGGCAAAGTGGCTTAAAACACAATTTACATGCCCTGAATATTTTGTTCGTAATATGTTTGCAGACAAATCACAATTAAGTTCTTTAAAAAATGCCTGCCAAGAAGAATTGAAAGAGTTTGAAGTTAACAAAACAAAAATAGGGATTTCACAATTAGAGTTAGTAGGAGTAGAAGAGTTTGTTAACAAAAATAAGAATGAACTCATTAAAATAATAAAAGACTTACAAAAAGAAAAAGCAATAGAGAATATTTTTTTGACGTGCGTTGACATTGAAAAAGCATATAATGTATTGTTAGCAACAGAAAAAACAACACAACGCTTTTTAGAAAAAGCAATGCAAGTGAAATTCACTCATGACATTGCAAAAACAAATAAAATTTTTATGAGAAAAGAAATAGTTCCATTGTTAAAAGAAGTAATAGAATCAGGGCATTAACTATACATAGCACCAAATTCTCTCTTAAATTCTTCAAATGTTTCTTCTTCAACGCCTTTCATTGTTTTTGTTATCATAAAAGTAAAAGTATTACTTATAATTAAATGTTACCTTAAAAACCAGTATAATACATAATAGTCGGCAATAATAAACACCCCATTGCCTGTGTTCTTGTCACTTTTACAATCCCTGGAATTATGCCAATTGCAGTTGTCACAATCAGAATAATTATTCCTTTCCATCCGCTTAATACAATGCTTAACAATCCTAAGACAATAAGCACTGCAATGCTTGTTGCTTTGTAATTTATGCGACGTAAAAATGCACAAAAAATTCTTCCAGTTTTAAGAGTAATAATCACAGCAATAGATGCAGTCACAGCAGCAGCTGCAATAAAAACAAGAATGTCATGCATAGTAATTTTTCCAAGCAGTTCTTCAATGCCAACAACTGCGCCGTTGCGTGCTTTTTCAATAGTCAGCAGTGTGATAAGGCTCATCAAAAATCCTGCTGAGTTAATGCATCCCTGCAGAATCATGTATCCGTGGTCTCCAATTTTGCCAGAAATCTGCATGCCTGCAAGTGCTGCTATTGCAGGGCTTAATCCAGGAAATAATGACATGATAAAAGCAGAAAATTGGCCAGAGAATAATGCCTTCCACATAATTTTTTTGTCAATATCAATAGCCTCTGTCTGATATTGTTCAGGCATGTTGTTTTCCTCATACAAACTTAATATTAAGGTTGCTGTGCCGAATAATCCAGTCAATAATGGAAACAAGGGATCTTTCAAGTTTGGCATTCCAAGGACAATAATTCCAGCAATGCCAGATAGCAAGAATACAATTGTTGCCCAAATCTTGCGTTCATTTTGTATTATCATTGCGATAACAATGAATAACAAAAAGAAAAGCATTGCTTTTTTGATAAGCGGGTAAATGATAGGCAGTATGTAAAAACAGGGAAAAAGGAATACAATTCCTAACAAGAGGCCAAAGAAGCATCCTACTGTACTTAATTTTACAGCCATCATGCCGTTGCCAGTCATAACATATCTATGTCCTGGCAAAACACTGAGTACAGTGTCAGAGTTTGGCGCTCCTAAAAAAGTGCTTGGAATAAATTCAAGAAAAATGTGAGTAATAGACAGTGCAATAATAAAAATACACAACTGTATTGGAGAAGTATAAGCAAGCAAGAATGCAGAACTGCTTGTCAAAAGAGTAACAACAAGATTAACGTGAATTCCTGGAGCAATGCCTGTAAATATTCCGCAAAAAATTCCTGCAATAATTGCCAAAATAGAGTGAATAAACATGATATTATTATGTTTTATCTTCTTAATATAATCGACGACAAAAATATTGAAAGACTTTCAGGATTTATTGAAATATTTTTGAGAATTGCAAGAAAAAGTGAAAAATGTTCAAGATCAAATATGTGTTAAGAATTCTTCTTTGGATAAGTCAGAAGAGGCAATTTCGACATAAATCACGAATTAAGAAATAAAGTCAAATAAAATAATCTTTATATACCACCACATCTTAAATCAATGCATGTTCAACTACCTTGATTTCACAAAAGCATTTTTTGCGTTATTTGTGGTAATGGAT
>Ga0233425_10007521_pt1 | contig 15250 bp, 14 predicted proteins | sample Watercolumn_Towu_2_FD_181712 | JGI IMG/M metagenome (GOLD analysis project Ga0233425, IMG submission 181712) | Freshwater microbial communities from Lake Towuti, South Sulawesi, Indonesia - Watercolumn_Towuti2014_140_MG | ecosystem: Environmental > Aquatic > Freshwater > Lake | place...
GTCGCCCGCGCCAAGAAGATGGCCATCAAGGACCTCCTCGAGCTGCAGCAGCGCGGCATCCGCGTGCAGCACATGCTCGCGGCGTGCGTCGACGAGTTCCGCGAGAACGAGGACCTCCCCAACACCACCAACCCCGACGACTGGGCGCGGATCTCGGGCAAGAAGGGCGAGCGGATCGTGTTCATCCGCACGCTCATCCAGGGCAAGCAGGGCACTCAGCCCGGCCGGTCGATCGACACCGTCGCCAACACCGGCCAGTACCTCTAGGTCGATGTCCCGCCAGCACCGCGCGGCGCCGGACCGGGGCTGGTCCCCGGCGTCCGGGCCGCGCGGCGCCCGCCGACGTAGGGTCGAGCCATGACCGTGCACCGGATCATGGGCATCGAGACGGAGTACGGCGTCTCCGTGCCCGGGCACCCGCACGTCAACGCGATGCTCACCAGCAGCCAGGTGGTCACGGCGTATGCGGCCTCGGTGGTGCGTGGCAGCCGTGCGCGCTGGGACTACGACGAGGAGCACCCGCTGCGCGACGCGCGGGGCTTCGACATGACCCGGGCCGAGGCAGACCCGACCCAGCTCACCGACGAGGACATGGGCCTGGCCAATCTCATCCTCACCAACGGCGGCCGGCTCTACGTCGACCATGCGCACCCGGAGTACTCCAGCCCCGAGGTGAGCAACCCCCGCGACGGCGTCCTGTGGGACAAGGCGGGGGAGCGGATCATGGCGCGGGCTGCCGAGCTGGTGCGCCTGCTGCCCAACGCCCAGCCGGTGAACCTCTACAAGAACAACACCGACAACAAGGGCGCGTCGTACGGCACACACGAGAACTACCTCATGAGCCGGCAGACCCCGTTCGCCGAGGTGGTCAAGCACCTCACGCCGTTCTTCGTCACCCGCCAGGTCGTCACCGGCTCGGGCCGGGTGGGGCTCGGGCAGGACGGGCGCAAGCACGGGTTCCAGCTCTCGCAGCGGGCCGACTTCTTCGAGGTGGAGGTCGGGCTCGAGACCACCCTCAAGCGCCCGATCATCAACACCCGCGACGAGCCGCACGCCGATCCGGAGCGCTACCGGCGCCTGCATGTCATCGTCGGCGACGCCAACCTCGCCGAGGTGTCGACCTACCTCAAGCTCGGCACCACGGCGCTCGTGCTCGCGATGCTCGAGGACGGGTTCCTCGTCGACCTCGACCTCGTCATGGACGACCCCGTCCGCGAGATGCACCAGGTGTCGCACGACCCGACGCTGGCGCACCTGGTCACGCTGCGATCCGGGCGCCGGATGACCGCCGTCCAGGTGCAGCTGGAGTTCCTCGACCTGGCCCGCAAGCACGTCGAGGACCGGCTCGGATCCGACGTCGACCCCCAGACCGCCGACGTCCTGGCGCGCTGGGAGTCGGTGCTGACCCGACTGGAGTCCGACCCCATGAGCCTGGCGTCCGAGCTCGACTGGGTGGCCAAGCTGCAGGTGCTCGAGGGCTACCGCCGGCGCGACGGCGTCGACTGGGACGACGCCCGGCTGCACCTCGTCGACCTGCAGTACAGCGACGTCCGGCCCGACAAGGGGCTTGCCCAGCGGATGCAGGCCCGCGGCTCGCTCGTGCGCATCACCACCGACGCCGAGGTCGAGGCCGCCGTCGCCGGCGCGCCGCACGACACCCGGGCATGGTTCCGGGGCGAGTGCATGCGCCGGTACGCCGAGCACGTGGCGGCGGCGTCGTGGGACTCCGTCATCTTCGACGTCCCCGGGCGCGACGCCTTGCAGCGGGTGCCCACCCTCGAGCCCACCCGCGGCACGCGGGCCAGCGTGGGCGCGCTGCTCGACCGCTCGCCGGACGCGGCCTCCCTCCTCGCCGCCCTCAACACCTGATCCCCGATCTGGTAGTCGGATCGCGCGGCAGAGCGCGCGATCCGACTACCAGATCGAGTGCCGGCCGGGGGTGTTCGGAGCGGCGTGCGGGCAGCGGCGTGTATAGGGTCGAGACGCAGGCCCGGGGAGCCCTTCGGGCACGTCAGCTCGCAGGAGGCCGCCATGCCCACCCGTGACACCGGTGAGCACCAGCACCGCACGCGCGAGGGCGACGCCGATCAGGTCGAGGAGACCGTCGCCGCATCGTCCGACCTCGCCGAGCGCAAGGAAGCCCTCGACGCCGACATCGACGCCATCCTCGAGGACATCGACGAGGCGCTCGAGACCAACGCCGAGGAGTTCGTGCGCGGCTTCGTCCAGAAGGGCGGCCAGTGAGCGCTCCGCAGGGCCGGTACGGCGCGTCGCTGTCGCCGGCGTTCCTGGCCACCGGCTCGTCGTCGTTCGCCGAGTTCCTCGCCGGCCACGACCCCTCGCTGCTGCCTGCCGGGCGCGCGCTCCCGCCGGGCTCCGCGCCCGAGGCCGTGCACGGCACGACGATCGTCTCGCTGACCTTCGGCGGCGGCGTCATCATGGCCGGCGACCGGCGCGCGACGATGGGCAACATCATCGCCCAGCGCGACATCGAGAAGGTCTTCCCGGCCGATGAGAGCAGCTGCGTCGGGATCGCGGGCACGGCGGGCCTCGCCGTGGAGATGGTCAAGCTCTTCCAGGTCGAGCTCGAGCACTACGAGAAGATCGAGGGCGCGCAGCTGTCTGTCGACGGCAAGGCCAACCGGCTCTCCACGCTGCTGCGCGGCAACCTCGGGATGGCCATGCAGGGCCTCGCCGTCGTCCCGCTGTTCGCCGGCTACGACCCCGAGACCGGCGGCGGCCGCATCTTCAGCTACGACGTCACCGGCGGCCGCTACGAGGAGCACAGCCACCACAGCGTCGGCTCCGGGTCGCTGTTCGCCCGCGGGTCGCTCAAGAAGCTGTGGCGCGACGACCTCTCCGAGCGCGACGCCGTCGCGGTGGCGGTCGAGGCGCTCTACGACGCCGCCGACGACGACTCCGCGACCGGCGGCCCGGACCTCGCCCGCGGCATCCTGCCCGTCGTGGTGGTCGTCGACGTCGACGGCTACCGGCGGCTCGAGGAGCCCGAGCTCGACCCGATCGTGCGCGCGGTGGTCGGCGCCCGGCAGAACCGGCCCGACGGCCCGAACGCGCCCCTGACGGCCTGAGGAGCAGACCATGAGCATGCCGTTCTACGTCTCGCCCGAGCAGGTCATCAAGGACAAGGCCGACTACGCCCGCAAGGGCATCGCCCGCGGCCGCAGCGTGGTGGTGCTGCAGTACGACCAGGGCCTGCTGTTCGTCGCGGAGAACCGCAGCCGCGCGCTGCACAAGATCTCCGAGATCTACGACCGGATCGCGTTCGCCGCGGTCGGCAAGTACAACGAGTTCGAGAACCTCCGGGTCGCCGGCGTCCGCCTCGCCGACCTGCGCGGCTACTCCTACGACCGCCGCGACGTCACCGGCCGCAGCCTCGCCAACGCCTACGCGCAGACCCTCGGCACGATCTTCACCGAGACGCAGAAGCCCTACGAGGTCGAGATCGTCGTCGCCGAGATCGGGGAGACGGTCCACGACGACCAGCTCTACCGCCTCACCTTCGACGGCTCCGTGGCCGACGAGCACGGCTTCGTGGCGATGGGCGGCAACGCCGACCAGATCACCGCGGCCCTGCGCGAGCGGTGGTCGGAGGGCATGGGCTTCGACGCCGCTCTGCGCCTCGCCGTCGAGCTGCTCGGCCAGACGCCGGTCAACGGCAGCGGCGAGACCGAGCAGCGGGTGCTCACGCCCGGCCAGCTCGAGGTCGCCGTCCTCGAGCGCCAGCGGCCGCGCCGCAAGTTCCGCCGGGTCGCCGGCCAGCGCCTCGCCGAGGTGCTCGGCGTCGCCGACGACACCGAGGACGCCGACGCCTCCGCCGGCGAGGTGCAGTAGCGCTCCGGTGAGGACACGCCGGGGCGGTGTTCCGGGCTGGACCTGCCGGGCGGACGGTCTGTGCGTAGGGTCGTGACGTGGAGCGGCGGATCTTCGGGATCGAGACCGAGTACGGCGTCACCTGCACCTTCCGGGGGCAGCGGCGCCTCTCGCCGGACGAGGTCGCCCGCTACCTGTTCCGCCGCGTCGTCTCGTGGGGCCGGTCGAGCAACGTCTTCCTCCGCAACGGGGCGCGCCTCTACCTCGACGTCGGCTCCCACCCCGAGTACGCGACGCCGGAGTGCGACGTCATCCCCGAGCTCGTCACCCACGACAAGGCGGGGGAGCGGATCCTCGAGGGCCTGCTGGTCGACGCCGAGCGGCGGCTGCAGGAGGAGGGCATCGCCGGCGACGTCTACCTGTTCAAGAACAACACCGACTCCGCGGGCAATTCCTACGGCTGCCACGAGAACTACCTCGTCGGCCGGCACGGCGAGTTCTCCCGGCTCGCCGACACCCTGATCCCGTTCCTCGTCTCGCGCCAGATCATCTGCGGCGCCGGCAAGGTGCTGCAGACCCCGCGCGGAGCGGTCTACTGCGTGAGCCAGCGGGCCGAGCACATCTGGGAGGGCGTCTCGAGCGCCACCACGCGCTCGCGCCCGATCATCAACACCCGCGACGAGCCCCACGCCGACGCCGAGCGCTACCGCCGGCTCCACGTCATCGTCGGCGACTCGAACATGAGCGAGACGACGACGATGCTCAAGGTCGGGTCGACCGACCTCGTGCTGCGGATGCTCGAGCACGGCACGGTGCTGCGCGACATGACGCTGGAGAACCCGATCCGGGCCATCCGCGAGATCAGCCACGACCCCACCGGCCGCAAGACCGTCCGGCTGGCCAACGGCCGCGAGCTGTCGGCCCTGCAGATCCAGACCGAGTTCCTCGAGCGGGCCCGCGACTTCGCCGAGCGCCGCGGCCTGCTCAGCGACCCCGGCAGCATCCACGCCCGCGTGCTCGACCTCTGGACCCGGGCCGTGACGGCGGTCGACACCGGCGACCTGTCGCTCGTCGAGCGCGAGATCGACTGGGTGATCAAGCTGCGCCTGCTCGAGCGCTACATGGCCAAGCACGACCTGCCGCTGTCGAGCCCCCGCATCGCGCAGATGGACCTCGCCTACCACGACATCACCCGCACCCGGGGCCTGTACTACCTGCTGGAGAAGCGCGGCGCGGTGGCCCGGGTGAGCCACGACCTCGCGATCTTCCAGGCCAAGTCGGTGCCGCCGCAGACCACCCGGGCGAAGCTGCGCGGGGAGTTCATCAAGCGGGCCCAGGAGCGCCGCCGCGACTTCACGGTCGACTGGGTGCACCTCAAGCTCAACGACCAGGCCCAGCGCACCGTGCTGTGCAAGGACCCGTTCCGGGCGGTCGACGAGCGGGTCGAGAAGCTCATCGCCTCGATGTGACGCGGCCCGCCCGGCGGGCCCTCTCGGGCCGAGCCGGTGGCGGGGGAGCCCGGATTCTCGGGTTAGGGTCGTGGATCGTGACCCTCGTGAGCCGCTCCGCCCGCCGTCCCCGTCTCGCCCTCGCCGCCGTCGCGGCGCTGTCGGCGTCCCTGGTGCTCGGTGCGTGCGCCGACCAGGGGAACAAGTCGCAGGGCGCCTCGAGCCCGTCGGCGTCGTCCAGCTCGGCCCCGGCGCCGTCCGGCTCGGCGTCGTTCGGCAACGACGCCAGCGGCGTGACGGTGACCGGCGGCTTCGGCGAGAAGCCCACCATCACCATCGGCGACCAGACCAAGGACGTCACGCAGCTGCAGGTCATCGACCTGGTGGAGGGCACCGGCGTCGCCGTCGAGCCCGGTGCGACGGTGCTGGCCGACTACGCCGGATACGGCGCGTCCACCAAGAAGCAGTTCGACTCCTCGTTCGACCGCGGCCAGCCCTCGCCCTTCGGCCTCGACCAGGTGATCCAGGGCTGGACCCAGGGCATCCCCGGCATGAAGACCGGCGGCCGGCGCCTGCTGATCATCCCGGCCGACCTCGCCTACGGCGCCAACCCGCCGTCGGCCGACATCGAGCCCGACGAGGTGCTCGTGTTCGTCGTCGACGTGATCAACTTCGTCCAGCCCGGCGCGACCGAGCCGGTCAACCCCGTCGAGTGACGCCCGCGGGCCGCGCCGTGACGCAGCACGGGCCCGGCGTACCGCCCCGCCGGGCCCTGGCGCGATAGGTTCGACCTCCCCGACGACCGAGGAGAGACCCATGGACAAGCCCGAGATCGAGTTCGTGGGCGAGGTCGCCCCCACCGAGCTCGTCATCACCGACATCGTCGTCGGCGACGGCGCCGAGGCCCAGCCGGGCTCGGTCGTCGACGTCCACTACCTCGGGGTCGAGTTCGAGTCCCTCGAGGAGTTCGACTCCAGCTGGAGCCGCGGCCAGTCCGTGGAGTTCCCGCTCAACCGGCTCATCGCCGGCTGGCAGGAGGGCATCCCCGGCATGAAGGTCGGCGGCCGCCGGCAGCTGGTCTGCCCGCCCGAGCTCGCCTACGGCCCCGCAGGCGGCGGCCACCGCCTGTCGGGCAAGACCCTGGTCTTCGTCATCGACCTGTTGGGCGTCAGCTAGGGACCAGCGCAGCACGGGCGGCACGGCAGGACAGGGGAGCGGGGCGGATGAGCCAGCGGGATCGCACGGAGCGGCTGCTCAACCTGCTCTTCGCGCTCATGGCGTTCAACCGCCCCGTGCCCAAGAGCTACCTGCGCGAGTCGATCGAGGCGTACAAGGCCAGCCCCTCCGACGAGGCGTTCGAGCGGATGTTCGAGCGCGACAAGGAGGAGCTGCGCTCGATGGGCGTCCCGATCATCACGGTCGAGGGCGCCGACGGCGCGGGCGGCGTCGAGGGCTACCGCGTGGCCGCCGACGAGTACGCGCTGCCGCCGGTGGAGCTCACCCCCGAGGAGGCCGCGGTCGTCGGGCTGGCGGCCCGGGTGTGGGAGCAGGCCGCGCTCGGGCCGGCCGCCCAGAGCGCCGTGCGCAAGCTCGAGGCGCTGGGGGTCGGCGGGCTCGTCGAGGGCCCTGTCGGCGTCGAGACGCGCGTCGCGACCGCGGAGCCGTTCTTCCCCGTGCTGCTCGAGGCCGTGCGCACGCGCCGCGCGGTCCGCTTCGACTACCGCAAGGGCGGCGACCAGGCGCCCGGCACCCGTCACGTGCAGCCGTGGGGCATCACGTCGCGCCGCGGCCACTGGTACCTCGTCGGCCACGACGTCGACCGCGGCGCCGGCCGGGTCTTCCGCCTCTCGCGCGTCGTCGGCGGGGTGACGGCAGTCGGCCCCGCGGGTGCGTTCGAGCGCCCCGCCGACCTCGACGCCACCGCGATGATCGCCTCGGCCGAGCCGGAGCCGCCCACGGCCACGGCCCGGCTCACCGTCCGCAAGGAGCGCGGCAACGCGCTGCGCCGGCGAGCCTCGCAGGTGACGCTGCGGCCCGATGCCGACGAGATCGAGGTGCCGTACGCCGACGACGAGCGGTTCGCCCGCGAGCTCGTGGGCATGGGCGCCGACGTCGTCGTGCTCGACCCGCCGCCGCTGCGCGACGCCGTCGTCCGCCGGCTGCGCGCCGCCGCGGGGGAGGAGGTCCGATGAGCGCCGTGCGCCCCGACGCCACCGCCGCCGGCCGGCTCCAGCGCCTGCTCGCGCTCGTGCCCTGGCTGCGCACGCACGACGGCACCACGCTGGTGGCCGCCGCCGAGCACTTCGGCGTCAGCGTCGACACCCTCGTCGAGGACCTCAACCTGCTCATCGTGAGCGGCCTGCCCGGCTACGGCCCCGACCAGCTCGTCGACATCGACTTCTTCGACGACGAGGGCGAGATCACCGTCACCAACCCGATCACCGTGATCGAGCCGCAGACCCTGGCCAAGCCGCTGCGCTTCTCGCCCGACGAGGCGGCGGCCCTGCTCGTGGCGCTGCGCGTGCTCTCGACCGTGCCCGGTCCGCACGACCGCGGGGCCATCGCCAGCGCCAGCGCCAAGCTCGAGAAGGCCGCGGGCGACGCCGTCCGCGCGGCCGAGGGCCTCGCCGTCCTCGTCGACGCCGGAGCAGCCCCCGACGTCCGCGACGCCGTCGAGTCGGCCCTGGCCGCCGGCCGCCAGATGCACATCACCTACGTCGGGGCCCTCGACGACCGCACCGAGCGAGACGTCGACCCCCTGCGGATCGTCTCCCTCGACGGCCGGGTCTACCTCGAGGCCTGGTGCCACCGGGCCGAGGCCATGCGCACGTTCCGGCTCGACCGGATCGAGTCGGCCGAGGTGCTCGCCGCCGCCATCTCCGTGCCGTCGGACGCCGTCCCGCTCGACCTCGAGCGCGGCGTGCTCCGGCCCGATGGCGCGCCGGTGACGCTCCTGCTGGCCCCCGAGGTCCGCTGGATCGCCGAGGAGCACCCGGTCGACGCCGTCGAGGAGGCCGGCGACGGACGCCTGCGGGTGGTCCTGCCGCTGGCCGACGAGCGCTGGCTCGTGCGCCTCCTGCTGCGCCACGGGACCGCGATCGAGGTCCTCGACCGCCCGGATCTCGCCGAGCGCGCCCGGGAGCAGGCCCTCGCCGCGCTCGCCGCCTACGCCGCCGGCTGACCGATCGGGCCGTGTCCGACCCCGTCCGGCCCCCGGTCGTGACCGACCGGTGACCAATCGGGGGCGAATTTCCCCCATTCGGGCTCAAGACCCCGGCCCCAGGCTGCCGAAGCCCTGTCTGTCAGGCCCGAGAGGGATCAGTCAGACCGGGAGGAGGCTCACGATGGCCACCATCAAGGCGACCTGTCCGATGTGCGGTGACGTGGATCTCGCCCCTCGCCAGGTGCACGTCCGCGTCGTCGAGGCGATCGAGGACTCGCTGTCGCGCCGTACCTACACCTTCGGCTGCCCGCTGTGCCACGAGGACGTCGAGAAGTCGGCCGACGAGGAGGTCGTGCGGCTGCTGTCGACCGCCGGCGTCGTCATCGAGCGCGTCGCCGTCCCCGCGGAGGCCCGCGAGAGCCACCACGGCGCGCCCCTCGGCTACGACGACCTGCTCGACCTCGCCATGGCGCTCGAGGACACCGACGACGTCCTCGCCCTGTTCGCCGAGCAGCGCATCGCCTGATCCGGCGCTCTCAGCAGACTCTCAGAACCTCTCAGACTCCCAGCTGCGACGAGCCCTACCCGGCTCTGACCTGCGGCTTCTCCTCCCGCGCGGGCGGACGGCGACCCCGTCCTCCCGCGCGGCGCCGTTTCCGGCTGGGAAGGGTCGGGTTACCCTGTGATCAGCGCCCTGGCAGCACGCCGGGCCCGTCGTACGAGTGAGGCAGTGTCGTGGGAGCCCTGTTCGAGAAGCCGGCCTTCTGGGTCCTCATCCTCATCGTGCTGCTGCTCTTCGGCGCCAAGCGGCTCCCGGACCTCGCCCGCGGCGTCGGCCGCTCGATGCGCATCTTCAAGGCCGAGACCGACGGCCTCAAGAGCGACTTCAAGGAGGGCAAGGACGGCGACTCCGCCGACACCCCCTCCGTGGCCGCCGCGGCACCCGCCCCGGCCGTCGAGCCGGCGCCGGCCCCTGCGGCCGACCCGTCCGCCCCGCGCTACCTCGTCGACCCGATCACCGGCGAGAAGGTGCTCGCCCAGCCGGTGCAGCCGCCGGCCGACGGCACCCCGCGCGCCTGATCCGTACCGCACCCCTCGGAGATCGCCGTGGTGGCGGGTGACGTGAGCGCCGGCGCGCCCTCGGGCGGCAAGCGCCGGCGCCGCGCGTCCAACCCCGACGGCGCGATGACGCTCTTCGAGCACCTCAAGGAGTTCCAGGTCCGGCTGTTCCGGGCCGTGCTCGGCATCGCCGCCGGCTGCGTGGTCGGCTGGATCTTCTACGACCAGATCTTCGCCTTCATCCGGGCGCCGTTCGACCAGGTGGTCGAGGAGGCCAAGGCCAACGGCCAGGAGATCGTGCTCGCGATCTCCGGCGTCAGCGAGGCCTTCACCCTGCAGCTGCAGATCGTGCTGGTGTCCGGCCTGATCATCTCGTTGCCCATCTGGCTCTACCAGCTCTGGCGCTTCCTCGCGCCCGGCCTCAAGGGCAACGAGAAGCGCTGGGCCTACGGCTTCGTCGTGGCTGCCACGCCGCTGTTCGTGCTCGGCGCCTACATCGCCTACGTCGCGATGCCGCCGCTGCTCGACCTGCTGCTCGGGTTCACGCCGGAGAACGTCTCCAACATCATCAACGTGAGCACGTACCTGTCGTTCACGCTGCAGCTGATGGTGTTCTTCGGGATCGGCGCGCTCATCCCGCTGATCTTCGTGATGCTCAACTTCGCCGGCCTGCTCACCGGCGCCGCGCTGCTGCGGGCCTGGCGCTGGCTGCTCATCGGCTGCCTCACCTTCGCCGCCGTCGCCACGCCCTCGCCCGACCCGGTGAACATGTTCCTCGTGGCGCTGCCGTTCATGGGCATCGTGGCGGTGGCCGTCGCGGTCATGCTGGTCAACGACAAGCGGCGCCTGCGCCGCAGCCGCAAGCAGGCGCTGGCCGACGACGCCGCGTCGCCGCTCGAGCCCGTCCAGGTCGACCCCGACGACCTGCGGCCGAGCCCCCTCGACGAGCCCTGAGCCCCCGGCCCCGCGCATCCGTGCGCGTACCGGGCCCTGCGCCGCTAGGGTCCGCCCCGTGAGCCGTCGTGTCGTCCTGCTCGTGAACCCGACGTCCGGCAAGGGCCGGGCCGCGTCGGGCGCGCCCGTGGTGGGCGCGCGGCTGCGCGACCGCGGCCTCGACGTCGTCCAGGTGCAGGGCACCGACGCCGAGCACGCCATGAGCTCGCTGCGGGAGGCGCTCGAGACGCCCACCGACGCCGTGGTGGCCTGCGGCGGCGACGGCACCGTGCACCTCGCCCTGCAGGTGGTCGCCGGCACCGGGGTGCCGCTCGGCGTCGTCCCGCTCGGCACCGGCAACGACACCGCGACCCTGCTCGGCATGCCCAAGGACCCGGCCGCCTGCGCGGCCATCATCGGCAGCGCGCTCGAGCAGGGCGCCTACCGCGACGTCGACGCCGGGCACGTCGTGTCGGCCGACGAGGTCGCCCGGTGGTTCCTCGCGGTGATGTCGAGCGGCTTCGACTCGATGGTCAACGAGCGCGCCAACACCATGACCTGGCCCAGCGGGCAGGCCCGCTACCTGCGCGCGATCCTCGCCGAGCTGCGCTCGTTCCAGCCCGTGCCCTACACGATGGTGCTCGACGAGGGCACCGAGCAGGAGCACCGGCACGAGGGCCGCGGCATGCTCGTGGCGGTCGGCAACGGCACCCAGTACGGCGGCGGGATGAAGGTCTGCCCGGGCGCGCTCATGGACGACGGGCTGCTGTCGGTGACCTTCCTCGACGAGCTGCCGACCTGGACGTTCCTGCGCGTGTTCCCGACGGTCTACAAGGGCACGCACGTCGAGCGGCCCGAGGTGCACGAGCACCTGGCCCGCACGGTGCGGCTCGAGGCGCCCGGCCAGGTGGCCTACGCCGACGGCGAGCGGATCGGGCCGCTGCCGGTCGAGGTGGAGGTCCGGCCCGGCGCCGTCCGCCTGCTCGCGCCGCTGCCGTAGCGCCGGCCGCGACTCGGGCCTCCCGCGAGGGGCCACGTGCCGCCCGAGCGCTTAGGTTGGAGACATGGAACCGGGCACGACGACCGAGCCCTCGCCCGCCGAGCGCTACGCGGCCGCAGCCGCCCGCGCTGCCGAGGAGCGCACCGCGCTGCACGAGTTCCGCGGCCTCTACGAGTTCGAGCTCGACGCGTTCCAGATCGACGCCTGCCGCGCGCTCGAGGGCGGGGCCGGCGTCCTCGTCGCGGCGCCCACCGGGGCCGGCAAGACGATCGTGGGCGAGTTCGCCGTCCACCTCGCGCTGCGCCAGGGCCGCAAGTGCTTCTACACCGCGCCGATCAAGGCGCTGTCGAACCAGAAGTACCACGACCTCGTGCAGCGCTACGGCGCCGACAAGGTCGGCCTGCTCACCGGCGACAACTCGGTCAACGGCGATGCGCCCGTCGTCGTGATGACGACCGAGGTGCTCCGGAACATGATCTACGCCGGGTCGCACACCCTCGAGGGCCTGTCCTACGTCGTCATGGACGAGGTGCACTACCTCGCCGACCGGTTCCGCGGGGCCGTGTGGGAGGAGGTGATCATCCACCTGCCCGAGCACGTGGCAGTGGTGGCGCTGTCGGCCACCGTGAGCAACGCCGAGGAGTTCGGCGAGTGGCTCACCGAGGTGCGCGGCGAGACCGCCATCGTGGTGGAGGAGCACCGCCCGGTGCCGCTCTGGCAGAACGTCATGGCCGGCGATCGCCTGTGCGACCTGTTCGTCGACGACGACCAGACCCGCGTGAACCCCGAGCTCGTGCGGCTCGCGCGCGAGGACGCGCGCCTGCAGAAGATGACGCGCGAGGCCAAGCGCGACAACGACTCCAAGGCAGTCGGGCCGCGCCCGCAGCGGGGCGGCCGGCGTCCGCGCAGCGCCCTGGTGCCGCTGCGCTTCGAGGTGGTCGAGCGCCTCAACCGCGAGCGGCTGCTGCCCGCGATCACCTTCATCTTCAGCCGGGTTGGCTGCGACACCGCCGTCGACCAGTGCCTGGCGGCCGGCCTGCGGCTCACGTCCAACGACGAGCGGCTGCAGATCCGCGGCATCGTCGAGGAGCGCTGCGCCGACCTTCCGCAGGAGGACCTGCTCGTCCTGGGCTACCTCGACTGGCTCGACGGCCTCGAGCGCGGCTTCGCCGCCCACCACGCCGGCATGCTGCCGACGTTCAAGGAGACGGTGGAGGAGCTGTTCCAGAAGGGTCTCGTGAAGATGGTCTTCGCGACCGAGACCCTGGCCCTCGGCATCAACATGCCGGCCAAGAGCGTGGTGCTCGAGAAGCTGGTGAAGTGGAACGGCGAGAGCCACGCCGACGTGACGCCGGGGGAGTACACCCAGCTCACCGGTCGCGCGGGGCGCCGCGGCATCGACATCGAGGGCAACGCCGTCGTCGTCTGGCACCAGGGCTTCGACCCCACGGCGCTCGCGGGTCTGGCCTCGACCCGCACGTATCCGCTGCGGTCGTCGTTCAAGCCGTCGTACAACATGGCGGTCAACCTCGTCGGGTCCGTGGGCCATCACGCCGCCCGCGAGCTGCTCGAGACCTCGTTCGCGCAGTTCCAGGCCGACCGTGCCGTGGTCGGGCTCGCGCGGCAGGTGCGCAAGCAGGAGGACGCCCTCGAGGGCTACCGCGAGGCCATGACCTGCCACCTCGGGGACTTCGCCGAGTACGCCGACCTGCGCCGCCAGCTGACCGACCGCGAGAAGGAGCTCTCCCGCGACGGGGCCATGCGCCGGCGCAACGCAGCCGCGGAGTCGTTGGCGAAGCTCAAGCCGGGCGACATCGTCGTCGTGCCCTCGGGGCGGCGATCCGGTGTGGCGGTCGTCCTCGACCCGGGCCTCACCGAGCGCGACGAGCCGCGCCCGACGGTGCTCACCCTCGACCGCCAGGTGAAGCGGCTGTCCGTCGTCGACTTCCCGGCGCCGGTGGAGCCGCTCGAGCGGATCCGCATCCCGAAGCTGTTCAACCCGCGCTCCGCCAACAGCCGGCGCGACCTCGCGAACCGGCTGCGCGACGTGGCCGGCGACGTCCGGGTCGACCGCCCGCGCAAGCAGCGCGGGGCCGACTCCGCCGACGACGCCCGGGTGAACGAGCTGCGCCGCCTCATCCGCCAGCACCCGTGCCACGGCTGCGACGAGCGCGAGGTGCACGCGCGCTGGGCCGAGCGCTACCAGCGCCTGCAGCGCGAGACGCGCGGGCTCGAGCGGCGCGTCGAGAACCGCACCAACTCGATCGCCAAGCAGTTCGACCGTGTCTGCGCGATCCTGGCGCACCTCGGCTACCTGACCAGCGACGACGACGAGGCCCAGGTCACCGACGCAGGCCGGATGCTGCAGCGGCTCTACAACGACATGGACCTCGTGGCGGCCGAGTGCCTGCGGCAGGGGCTGTGGTCGGGCCTCACGGCGGCCGAGCTCGCGGCCTGCGCGTCCGTCCTGGTGTTCGAGGCCCGCCAGGCCGACGACGCCGTGCCGCCGCGCCTTCCGCAGGGCCGGGTCCGCGAGGTGCTCGCCGAGACGGTGAAGCTCTGGGGCGAGCTCAGCCACCTCGAGGCCGAGGAGCACCTGCAGTACCTCCGCGAGCCCGACCTCGGCTTCGCCTGGGCGGCCTACCGCTGGGCGTCGGGGCACCGGCTCGAGAGCGTGCTGCGCGACGCCGACCTGCAGGCCGGCGACTTCGTCCGCTGGTGCAAGCAGCTCGCCGACCTGCTCGGCCAGATCGCCGACGCGGCGGGCTCCCACCCCACACCGGACGGCGCCGCGCTGTCGCGCACGGCCCGCGACGCCGTCGACGCCGTCAAGCGCGGCGTCGTCTCGTTCACCAGCGTCTGACCCGAGGGCCCTTGCTCGAGCGGCAGCGCGAGTGTTCGGTTTCAGCCGCCTGAAACCGAACAGTGAGGCTGTTACTCGACCCCTGGCCGGGTCACGGGTGCGTCACGGGACGGCGTCGGGGGAACCGGGCGGCGACGCTGCGGCGTCGGACCGGCGAGACTTCCTGCAGTGCCGCACCCGCGGCCCGGCCCGACCGCCCGACGAGGGGACCGCATGCACCGCGACGCCGAGCGCCGCCGCGCCCACCGCGGTGTCACGGGGCGGGCCGCCCGCGGGGTGACCGGCTGGCTGGCCGCTGTGCTGGCCGTGACCGGCCTCGCGCTGGCCGGCTGCGCCGACGCCCCGGACGGTCGGGGCGGCGGCCCGGCGCCGGTGCCCAGCGATCTCGCCGCCGCCCGCGCTGCCTGGGCCGCAAGCGGAGCCTCGGGCGAGTACCAGCTCCAGGTGGTCACGGCCTGCTTCTGCTCCCCGATCGCGGTCACCTCGACCGTCCGCGACGGCCAGGTCGTCGACCGCGACGCCTACCCGGTCCCTGAGGCCGGCGGCGGGGGCGGCACCGTCGACGCCAGGCTCGCGCGGTCGGTGCCGGCCACGGTCGAGGCCCTCTTCGACGTCATCGAGGAGCAGTCCGGCGCTGCGGCGCAGAGCGTCACCTACAGCCGCGAGGGCGTGCCGGTGGCGATGTGGTTCGACCCGGTCGAGAACGCGGTCGACGAGGAGTTCGGCTACGCCGTGACGCTGCACTCCGCCGCCGGCGGCTCGGTGCCGGCCGACGACGGCGTCTGGACGAAGGCAGAGCTGCCCGACGGCACGGCCTTCCCGGCCGACCTGCCCGTCACGGGCCACGGCAACGTGCAGGCCGTCCTCGTCGACGGGCGGATCTACCTCGGGCTCTGGGGCTCCTCGAGCTGCCCGGACGTGCCCCGCGGACTCGGGGCCAGCGTGCGGGACGA
>Ga0233425_10007522_pt1 | contig 15246 bp, 11 predicted proteins | sample Watercolumn_Towu_2_FD_181712 | JGI IMG/M metagenome (GOLD analysis project Ga0233425, IMG submission 181712) | Freshwater microbial communities from Lake Towuti, South Sulawesi, Indonesia - Watercolumn_Towuti2014_140_MG | ecosystem: Environmental > Aquatic > Freshwater > Lake | place...
AAAGGTTGCCAGGAGGGGCAGGGATGAGCTTGGATTATCGCTTGCGGAAATTGCGCGTCAAGTAGGAGTCAACACATCGAGTATCCGCAAGGCAATTCTAAAACTGGAAGAAGCAGGATAGCAAGGTGTATGCTTTATGACTCTCAGGACACAACGTCCCCTTTTTCTCCGCAGGAGTCGGATGCCCCTTCGGGGCACCGCTCAGCGCCGTGTTAATCCGGAGGTAAACAATGAATCGCAATCCACCAATATTTTCGATTCTCACGCTTTTGTTACTCTATTCATGTGTCGCGAACACTCTTCCCCGTGCTGCAGAACAAGGAAATAACGCTCAAATTCAGGCCCTACTTCATGATGGCGCTCCTGTGGATCAGCGGGGTGGCTCAATGGATGAAACTGCGCTTATGATAGCAGCAAGGCATGGCAACCTCGGCATTGTTAGAGCGCTCATGACAGCGGGTGCTGACATCAATGCGAGAAGTAAATATGGAGACACGGCGCTTATAGCTGCAACATACTTCTGCCATTCGCAAGTGGCTGCTTTCCTGATCGAACATGGCGCGGATGTAAATGCAAAGAATACCGGCTATGGGTCAACTCCTTTGATGCTTGCAGCTGATTGTAATGATGTTGAGACCGTAAGTTCATTAATAAAGCGCGGTGCAAACGTTAACGAAAAGAATAAGAAAACGATGACAGCCCTAATCACCTCATCGATAAAAGGCAATACAGAAACTATAAAGGTGTTACTTAACGCAGGTGCTACTACAGAAAACACATGGGAAAAGGGCGGCACGGCCTTATACGAGGCGGCTCAGCAGGGTCATGACGCTATAGTTAAGCTATTGCTCGAAAAGCAAGCAGACATAAATTATCGGTCCTCGCATAACGGATGGACTCCATTAATGATAAGTGTCGCGGAGGGGCATTCGACAACAGCATCAATATTGCTGAACGCTGGTGCACAAGTGAGCATCGCAAACAATCAAGGTCGTACCGCACTCATGTTTGCAGCCTGGTATGGAAACAAAGATATTGCTGCACAATTATTAGAGCGCGGCGCAGACCCTAACATTGTTCCGACAGATAAAGAAGGGAAAACTGCTTTGATGGCTGCTAGTCAGAAAGGTTATAAAGACATTGTCGGCATGCTTTTAAAGAAAGGCGCAGATCCCAATATCAAAAACAAAGACGGGAAAACAGCTTTAGCTTATTCAAGTACTGAAATCGCTCAAATTTTACGACAAGCCGGGGCGAAAGAGTGACCTGGCGCTCGACAGCGACGCGCCAGAAAACGGCGCGTCAGCGCCGTGTTAACTGGCTAAAAGTCATAAGCGGATTGTTGGTATTGATATCGTACATACTTATCGTTATACTAATGAGTATAATGGAGGTATGAAGATGGCAAATATCAAAACAGCAATATCAATAGAGAAGCCACTGCTTGAAGAAGTAGGGACTTTGGCCGAGGAGATGGATATCTCACGAAGCTACCTATTTACATTAGCTGCCAGGGAATTCATTCAGCGCCACAAGAATCAGAAATTGCTGGATGCCATAAATGTCGCATACGGCGATCAGCCTGATAAGACAGAAGAAAATGTCCGGATACAAATGCGCTCCAAACACCGTGAATTGGTGAAAGATCAATGGTAATCAATCAAGGGGACGTATATTGGATTGATCTTGGAGAACCATCAGGTTCTGAGCCGGCATACAGTCACCCTCATTTAGTCATCCAAAACAATGTGTTCAATCGAAGTCGAATCAACACGGTTGTCGTCTGCGCATTGACCACAAATATTGAGCGGGCGAAGTCTCCCGGCAACGTGTTACTCGAAAAAGGTGAAGCTGATCTTCCAAAACAAAGCGTGGTCAACATTACCCAGATATTCACAGTAAACAAACAAGATTTGACGGAAAAGATCGGATCGCTTTCCCGTAAACGGATGGCTCAAGTGCTGGATGGTATCGGGCTACTCGTTATGCCAAGGGACATCAAAGAATAGAACTTCGGTTTCATGGTTTATCAATTGGCGCAATCTGTATTTTGATATAGGCCTTTTGCCGCAATTCCTCAATCTCTTTTTTCATCCGCCGGTTAAGCTCCTCCTCCGTAAGATAGGCTTCAATTTCCTCCCTTACGGAATCGTAGCCTTTCCCATGAAATTCCGCAGCGTGACCTTGATAGAAATTAATCATTGTTTCCTCACTGAACCTGATTAAAGGTCTGAGCTTCAGGTCGATATATTCACGCAGCAGCACATCCTCAGATGGAGCCTCAATCCTGAGCTTTTTTGCCTCTCTCAGAAGAATAATCCTGTTTATCATGGTATTCAGCACCTCATCCTTTGTCGCTGAAGGATTCACCTTTACTGCTCCGGTATACCTTTCCTCCAGTTCGCTTAAAGTAATTGCGGTATCATCCACAAATGCAACAACCCTATCCCTGATTCCGGCAGCAAATAGTGTACCGCACTGAGTCGCAAGCAATATAATACAGATAAAGAAGCTGTATATTTTTTTGTTTTTGTTCTCTGGCTGTTTACTGTTCATCATTGACTCACCGGCTTCTCAGAACGGATGTCCGATGCTGAAATGCAGCTCGCCCCTGCTTTCACCGGTTTCTCTTCGCAGTTTATGTCCGTAGTCAAGCCTCAGGGGGCCTACGGGCGTATTGTATCGCAGACCAAGTCCGGTTGTATATTTCAGATCATCAGGGTTCATATCCTTTATTTTCACCCATACATTCCCGCAGTCGAAGAATGCCGCGACACCAAAATTCCTGCTGAGATAAGACCGCATCTCCATATTTCCCATAAGGAAAGCATTTCCACCTGTCGGGTTTCCGTCCACTCCTTTAGGGCCAAGCGTATCCTGCTCATATCCCCTTACTGTTGTCCTGCCTCCAAGAAAGAATCTTTCAACAAGAGGCATCTCGTCTGTCTTCAAATACCCCTGCGCGGCACCTCCCCTGACGGATATTGCAAGCACAATCCCCTTAAAAAGCTGCTGATACACACTTCCATGGAAGATGAGTTTCATGAAATTTGTTTCTGAGAAAAATACCGGAGAGGTTACTTTCAGCGATAGTCCGGAAAGAATGCCTTTTCTGGGATTGAAAGGGTTGTCCCTGGTATCAAAAATGATACCGGGCCTCAGGCCGCTGATCGTCAACGTTCCGGTATCCTCCCTGCTCAGTATTACATCGGGCTTAACATCAAATGTCTCAACAAGGGAAAATTCATAGTACAACTCCGTTTTCACCGAATCACTTACCTTCTTTTCAAGCCCGGCATTGGCACTGTTGCGGCTCAGCCGGTACCGTGTTTCTCTTGTGTCAATATTGATGTCCCGCTTTTCTTCCCTGATCAGATATGTCCTGAATGAAAGCGGTATATTCAGAAACCATGGTTCATGGTAATTGAGAATATACCGGTTTTCGAGTGAACTAACCTCATATCTGAATGAAGACTCACGGTTCATTCCCCAGAGATTCCTGTAGCTTATATCGAAAAATCCCCTGAACCTCTCATAATCCGCATATCCCAATCCCACTTCTACCGCACCTGCATTCCCTTCCCGCATCTTCATGAGCACATCTTTTTTCGTATCATATCTGTCAAGGACTCCGGTTTCGACATCAGTGAACAATCCAAGACGATATAGAGTTTGCCTTGTTTGTCCGAGAAGGTGGTAATTAAATGGCTCCCCCTCCCGGTATGTCAATTCGCGCCTGATCACTTCATATTTCGTGTTTTTATTGCCGGCAATAATCGTCTTCCCGAAGGCAACTTTCTCTCCTTCATCTATTTGAAATACTATCAACACCTGCTGCTGTTCTGTTACGGTCTTTTGCCCAACTGTTACATCAGTAAAACCATTGGCAGTATAATGCTCAATAATCCGGTGTCTCGCGTCAGCGATATCAAGCTGATTATATATATCCCCGGACTTCAGCCCGGCAACTTCGCGAACCGCAGCCTCGGAGATAAACCGGGTTCCATTTATCTTCACATTACCGATCAGGGTCCTCAATCCCTCATCAACAGCAATGGATATGTCCATACCGTCTGACCAGCTGTTATATTTCGTGCTTATATCTCCGACTTTTGCATTCAGATATCCCAGCGCATTATATAACGCCTCTATTTCCTCCCTGTCTGTTTCAAGAAGGTCCGGATTATACAACCCGGTTTCCTTTAAAGACATAATTTCCTTGAGTTTCTTTTCCTGAAGGCTGATGCCGCTGAATGAAATCATCCTGACCTTAACCTGCTGACCTTCAAATATAAAAAACGAGAGCTCAATGCTTCTGTTATCAGTGGTTATAACCGGAGCAACCTGAACAAAAGGATAACCCTCTTTATGATAGAGTGACAGTATCCGCTGCACGGTTTCCTCAACAAGCTCGTCCGAGAAATCCTCTACATCAAAAAATGTCATTTCCCTGAGAATTGTTTTCTTTGAAATTATTGTATTCCCATCAAGTGAAATTTCAAGCAGTTTACCGGGATTAACAAGCAGGTTAAGTACCCCATCTTTAAATACATACGGCCCGACTACAGGCCTGAAGTATCCCTGTTTTTTATAATACGCTTTAATCCTCTCTATGTCTTCCCGCAGTAAAATCTGGTCATAAACATCTCCTTCAGCGCTCCGCAGCATATACCTGATATCTTCTGATATTCCAGTAATTGCAATTTCCTTTATTTTTTCCGGCTCCCCGGCATCGACATTGAGAACAACATTGACCCGGCAAGGCTCCTTTGCCCTCTCAACGCCGATGTCAACTGTGCTGCGCGGAAATCCTCTTACAGCCAGAGCTTCTTTCAGCTGTGCCCGGACGCTCTCCAGCAGGTCAAACCTCATAATCTGACCCTCCTTTAACAAAAACAGCTGTTTTATCTTTCTCCCCGACAAAAAAGAATTTCCGCTGACCCGGACATTCCTTATAACATCTCTTTCTGTGACCCTGATGATCACCCTTGTTTTTTCCACGTCAGTCGACTCAACAGAGACATCATCAAATATGCCTTTAAGAAAAGCCCTCTTTATACCCTGCTTAACCCTTTCAGAATCAAGCTGCACGCCGGGACTGATATCAAGAAGGTCAAGGAGTTCTTCGTTCTTCATGGAATAGAGGCCATGAACTTGAATATCTTCAATGACTGCGGCATGAGCAGCATATGGAACGCAAAAAACTCCCCAAAGTACCGCTCCCAACAATGCGTTCCCAACTGCTGTTTTAACTAATCGGGAAAGAGCAAAACAGGTATTCATTTAAACTCAAACCTGAACTTGATATCACCGCCCACGCTTCCTTTTTCATCCCTCATGCCAATCAGTGATACGCTTTGTGACAGAAGGTATTCCAGTTTCAGTATCTGTTCTTCGGTTGCTCCCAACGGGTTGGTATAGGTTACCAGGAGCTTGTCACCTATAAGCTTCTTGGACACCGTAACCCTTGGGCCAACAGTTCCAGTAGCTTTTGATACATAAGGCTCCACAGAAAATCTGTCTATACCGGTGAAGGTCCTTAACCGTTCCTCAAGAACATCCTGTATTCTTCCTGTAAGGAATGATGTTGCTTCTCCTGCGCCTATACCTCCTTCAAGGCCTTTGAGTTGTTTCCCTACCTGTCCGACTGTCATAAGCGCAAGGATATCAGTCTCCTGAAGCGGAGGGTCTGACGACAGGGAAAGATTAAAAGAGTCAAGCTGCCCCTCAAGATTAAGCTTTACTTTATATCCCTTGGTAATTGTTTCGGCAGAAAGCCGGATAGCCGGCTTGATTGAATCCGGGTCGGTGAAGTCTGCGCTTGCATAAATTATCCTGAACTCATTATTCCTGAAAAAAACAGACCCTCCCTTTGATTCAAGCCGCCCCAGAATTGCCGGCTTTGTAATCAGCCCACGTAAAACCATGTCTATTTTTATCTGGGTCCTGGCGATATTATTGTCAATGTATATATTGTCGCTCCCGGATAGACGTATGTTTAATTCCGTGTTATCAAACCGTGAAACATCTATCCTGGGAGTCTCTTTTGCAAGGAGAAGCCAGCTTTTCCATTCAACACGCTTGCGGTATTTTGCCCTGTTTATCTTTATCTCTCCGGTAATCGTCTGCTTGTCCGGAGTGCCTTTATACAGGATGTTACCTCCGAAATTTACTGTAAAATCCTTTGAAACAGCAGAAGTTATATTGCCAAGGGCTGCTTCAAGAAAAAACCCCTTTATTCCAAGCCCGCTCAGATAGACAACTCCCGAGATATCAACATCCCCGCCTCCGACTTTTCCTGTCAATTTCTTCACAACAATCCTGTCTTTTTCCATATACAGATATCCATTAACTGAACTTGCATAGGTATAATAATTCTTAAGACCAAATGAACCGTTTCTCATATTAAGCCAGCCGTTAATCTCCGGCTTATCCCATTTGCCGGTAATTGAAAAAGAAAAATCCGCATCTCCCCTGAGCAGACCGATCTTTTTTGAAAGTCCCCTGAACGGGGAAAGCGAAGAACTTCCCTGCAGAAGAACATTATACTCCCTGCCGATGTCCATATCCCCTATTACCCTGAATGCGGTTGTCCCATACTTGAGCGCAAATGCCGGGAAAGAAAGCCTTTTATTGTCAAGCTCAATCCTGATGTCCTTATCATTCGAAAAATTATATTCGGACATTGTCAGGGCAAGGTGATTCAATATAGCAGAAGCCGTCAGATTTCTTTTGTCGCCCTTCATCTCAATACGGCCCTTGAGAATAAGCTGGAACTCTTCAGGAATATCTTTTATAAAATGACTGAGGATAAAATCATACCTCCCCTGATCTATATCCACTGAGGCGCTCCACGGCAAATCAGGCTCAAGCCTCGCAGTGCCGTTAATTCTTACCTTATCGCTGAAGAGGTTGGCTGACAGTACCACATCCAGATTTTGTATTTGGGCATGGATTGTCCCTTTTCCGGCAGGCCTCCCGCTTATTGAACCTTCAAGCATTGTTGCATCGACGGAGACTATGGGATTTTTCAGTGTACCGCTTCCTTCAGAACTGAGACTGAAGATTATATCTTCCGGAAGGTTTTGCAGGTTAATATCCCGCAAACGAAATCTGTCTGATGACACACGAAAGAAAAATCTCTCATCCGGAAATATACCCCCTTCTCCTGTAACAGTTGTTTCCCCTGATTTCAGCAGGGTCTGCCGCAAGGTTATTTCCCCTTGATGATACGAAAAGGCAGTTGACAATGAATCGACTTGAAACTGATTTATTGCTGCCTTTGCAACTGAGGCGTTTCCTGCAAGCATTATATCTCTGTCTTCCCCGGATATGGTAAATTCCGAGTACATCCTCCCGGCTGCCGCAATTCTTTCAGGTAACATCCGCATCAGACCCTCGATATCCGTATCTCTTAACGAAGCATCCAGATGATAGACGGGTTTCCTCAAATCAAAAAGCTCAAGGGCGTTCGGGAAACTAATCTTTCCGCTTAGATGCTGCTCACCGCTGCCGGAAATAACGCGGGTTTCATGAACTGTCAGGAGGTTCCTGTTATATGAAAACCTTGAAGAAATACTGTCTGTTTCATATCCTTCGAGTACTCCATTTTTCATGGCAGCAGTTCCGGCAATTTCAGGATTATCAAAAGTACCAGTAACTTTTCCCGTAAAATCCCCCTTCCCTTTCACTCCAAAATAATACGGACTGGTAAGATCAGTTACATCATCAGTTTCAAGCACACTGTTGAGATTAAGACTCTTATCCTCGATATTAACCTCGCCTCCGGCAACAACTCTGGTATGGGACGTATGAATCATCAATCCAAATAGGGAGAGCGTAGTCCCGCGCAGGGAATAGTTGCCTTTGATATCCTTTATCCTGTCAAGAACGTTCTCTGAAACATTTTCAGTCTTCCTCTGCGGCTGCGCAGTATAAACAAACCATCCCTCCGGATCAAAACCGCTGCCTGATGAAAACAGCTCACCGCTAACTTTTCCGAATGGGATTGGAGGTTTCCAGTCTATCAGCCCCAGGGCTCCGGTACTATCTACGGAATCAAACCTGACCCTGAGGTCAAAATCCGTGATATAAGGAAGATTGAAGGACGCCTCGGCCTGAGCACATCCGTTATATACTTCCCCGGAACCATTTCGGAAGCTCAGCACCCGATTCATGTAGTTGACATCACACCGGAGCGAATCAATCTCAACAGAAAAAAGGTTGCCTTTATAAAGGCTTGCCTTTGCCTTGCCTGAGAAGTTGTTCAGGGGCCCGCTGATCTCGCCCCTGAAATCCACCCGGCCCTCAACTTTCTCAGTGACATTAAGCAGTTCCATAAGTGTCTCAAGATAAAAATCACCATTCAGTTTCAGATCAATAAGGATATCATCAAGTGATTGGATTTTAAATTTCGCATTTTTTGATTTAAACTCACCTTTTGCGTATATCCTCCCCTCATCCTTCTGCCTGAGCCCGAATATACGCTTTACAGTACCCACAAGCAGGGAGATTTCAGGACGGAAAGCGCCATTCTCTACGGAATAGTGACCTCCTCCTTTAAGTTCAGATCCATATGTATTAACCTGCAATGACTGTATATCAACACGGTTATCCGCAAAAACAGCAGTGGCATTGATATCAAAAGGGAATTCAGGCCACCCGGCTTTCTTAAAGGAAACCCCTGCAATGGTTGTATTAAGTCTCGGGTTTTTGCCAAGTATTATCGAGCCTCCGAAACTCTTTATTCTCAGCATGCTTTTTGTATTTTCATCCCTTACAACTGCGGCAGCGCTGACAACTTCAATCGCCTTTATGTCAACCTTTATAAAAGGATTTTGGTTTTTTTCAAGGTATGCGATAACCTTGCCCACAATCCCTTCTATCTGCGCCAGGTCCGATGATATTTCCGCGTCTTTTATCACAAGCCTGCGGATTGATATTTCCCTGAAGAATAATCCTGAAAGGTCTATATACCCCTTGACCCGGGGAGCAGCAAGTATTCTGTTGCCGTTTCCATCAAATACTTTCATATCCTTTGCCTCAACAAAAAGCGGGAAAACGTTGAGATATATCTTCTGGGCCATAACCTTCTGGCCGGAAGCCGCCTCAATTTCAGGCAGTATAATCTTCTTGAGGTAATTGGATATATGCGGCCCCCGTGAAATGAAAACGGCAAGGGCAATGAAAACAGCGAGACAGGAGAGTATAAGCAATCCTTTCAGTCTAAGGCGTTTCAGCTGCCTGAAGATTGGAAATCCCATCTATGTATTTAAGCGCGCGTTCAACTCTTTCATGAGCGATGAAAAGCTCCGGCGCATATACACAGTCTTTGTAAGCATATTTTGTTCATGGACTTGAATTGTATTATACTTTACAATGTATTCATGAGTGGCGAACAAATAATCAACGTTTTTAAAATTTTACATGGCTCCTTCAATCTCCTGGTCATGGGCCTTTTCATCCATCAGGGCCTGACCGGTCTCCGGATACGCAAAGGAAGGAAATTCGGCATTACGTCTCTCGCGGCAATAAAATCTCACAGGGTAAAAGGTCCTGCATTGACTATTATGGGAGCACTAGGGTTTATTGGAGGGGCAGGCATGGCTTTTCTTGACCGCGGGCACATCTTCGAATCTCAGCTTCATTTCACAACAGGTGCTGTAATCACCCTGGCAATTATAAGCACCTATCTCATTTCAAGGCAGATAAAAAGAGGCACATTATCATTAAGAGACATACATTTGGCAGCCGGGATATTGATCATAAGCCTCTATCCGGTTCAGATATTTCTCGGACTGGATCTGCTTCTGTAAGCTAACCCGGCAATGTCATTTTTTACAATAAATGAGGCACAAATGAAAACACAGGGGGCACGGAGATAGGAAATAAATATTCTATTATAAGTTCTTGATGTTTATTATTCTCTATGTGTACGCTGTGGTTAATTCCTGACAATATGAAAAATTCACCAAGGAGGAATGAAATGAAAAAGCTGTTGGTTGTTTTTTCTGTTATCTTTTTTTGCATTATGTATTTTTCAATTGCACAGGCACAGAAAAAATTATTTACGGCAACAGTTGATACAGATGGCATTCAGAGGGTTCAAATGGCAGGAGGCGAGTATTTCTTTGACCCGGATCATATAGTTGTCAGAATAAATATCCCTGTGGAGATAAAGATCAGAAAAACACCCGGGATAGTTCCCCACAACATAATGATGAACACACCTGAAGCCGGCATGGTTTTTAGTGAATCCTTTGGAACTGAACCAAAAGTCATCCGGTTTACCCCGAAAAAGACAGGCAAATACCCATTTTCGTGCGATAAAAAAATCCCTTTCTTCAAGAGCCATAAAGACAAGGGGATGGAAGGGATAATTGAGGTCATCGAATAGCGGGAATCATTCAACCACCCCTGATCATTAAGGAAGCCCTGTGACAGGTCATGTATGATTGAAAATCTTGCTTTTATTACAATTCTTCTCTGGCCTGTCATCCCGCTCTTTTGGATTCCGGTGCATTTGATGCCCGGGACTTTCAGAAATCTTGGCATCTTTACCTACATAATGCCTCTCTTCACATGGCTCCCTCTCGCATTCATACTCTATAATCAGAAGGAGTTTCTACTGAAATTCACCGTGAACTTCCACATCATCCTGAAAAGCATCGGTGTAATCTTGCTGATAACAGGGACATTGCTTCACATGTGGACCGGAAAACTCCTTGGAGCCCGTGGACTGATCGGATTACCCGAAATATCGCACCGGATAAAGGGAAGACTTGTTACGGAAGGGTCATTCTCATTTGTGCGTCACCCAACTTATCTGGCTCATACTATAATGTTCTCAGGAATCTTTCTCATGACCGGGGTCATTGCAGTTGGAGCTGTAACCCTCCTCGACTTTCTACTGATAAACGTCATTATAATTCCCCTTGAAGAACGCGAGATTTCCGCACGCTTTGGCGAAGAATTTCAGCAGTATAAAAAGAACGTGCCAAAAATTTTCCCCGGTTTTCACAATTAAAAATACTGCTTAAGTTCTGACCGGGAAGGCTGGGAGTTTATTAAGGGTTTTGGTTTTTCGCGTAATCGAGTGGGTCATTCCCGAAGGTCTTTGGCGGGAATCCATTAGTTCAAGGCCTCTGGATGCCCGACTAAGAAACTCGGGCATGACGGATAAAAAACAAAAATCTGTAAATACTATTATTAGACTGTTAATATGTGACAAGCCCTCTTAATCCGGAGGCTGAAGAAGGATTAAGAGGGCTTGATAAAAGAACTATCTACTTAATACTATCAACAGATTCAATAATACGCTGCAACCTTGTTTTTGGCAATCCGCCAAGCGCCCGTTTTAGCTCCTCTTCAGTAAATCCCTCTTTCAGAACCTTAAGGATATCTGTCCTGCCCTCCCAGCAGCCTGTGATACTCCTGCATGGCAGCGAATCATTCATGGAAAGACAGTAGGAAAACTTAACGACCATGCCCAGCTGGTTGCAGTAAATCTCCATGCCTCTATTTCCCCGGGCTCGGGTATTTGCCAAGGTCCTTCACAAGTTTCTGAATCTCTTCGTCAGGAAGAACATAGTCATCCAGCTTGCCGGACAAGTAGGCATCATAAGCTGCAAGGTCAATAATACCATGTCCGCTCCAGTTAAAGAGTATTACCTTTTCCTTGCCTTCCTCTTTCGCCTTCTTTGCCTCTTCTATTGCACATGCAATAGCATGGTTCGTTTCAGGGGCAGGTATGGAGCCTTCAGTCCGGGCAAAAGTTATTCCGGCAGCAAAGGTCTCGAGCTGCTGGTATGCGCGTGCCTCAATAAGTCCATCCATAAGAATCCTGCTAACAATAGGAGCCATCCCGTGATATCTAAGCCCTCCTGCGTGGATAGGAGCAGGGACAAAGGCATGTCCGAGCGAGTGCATCGCCATCAGCGGAGTTGTTTCTGCAGTATCACCGAAATCATAGACATAAGGGCCCTTTGTCAGTGTGGGACAGGACGAAGGCTCCGCGGCTATTATCTTGACATTCTTCCCGTTAATTCTGTCTCTTACAAAAGGCAGTGCAAGACCGGAGAAGTTGCTCCCGCCGCCAGCACATCCGATTACAATATCAGGATACTCCCCGACCATGGCAAGTTGCCTCTGGGTCTCAAGTCCTATAATGGTCTGATGCAGAATCACGTGGTTCAGAACGCTTCCGAGTGAATATCTGGAATCCTTTGTCGTTACTGCATCTTCAATCGCCTCACTGATAGATATACCGAGACTCCCCGGATGTTCGGGATTTTGTTCGAGGAATTTCCTTCCCGCATTTGTATCCGGGCTCGGACTTGGGACACATTTCGCTCCCCATGTCTCCATGAGAATCCTGCGGTAGGGTTTCTGATTATAGCTCACCCTGACCATATACACCTTGCACTCAAGACCAAACTGATTACATGCAAACGAGAGAGCGCTTCCCCACTGGCCGGCGCCTGTCTCGGTAGCAAGCCTCTTTATACCAAAAGATTTATTGTAGTATGCCTGTGCAATTGCCGTATTGGGCTTGTGACTTCCCGCAGGGCTTACACCTTCGTTTTTATAATAAATACGGGCAGGAGTGCCAAGATATTTCTCCAGCGCATAAGCCCTGTGTAACGGGGTTGGCCTCCAGATCAGGTATTTTTCCAGAACCTCATCAGGAATGTCTATCCACCTCTCGGCGCTTACTTCCTGCTCGATAAGATTCATCGGGAATACCGGTGCAAGCAGGTCTGGCGTTATAGGCTGTCCTGTACCGGGATTCAGCGGCGGCGGGATAGGATGCGGAAGGTCTGCCTGAATATTGTACCACTGCTTTGGTATCTCTCTTTCAGGCAATGTGATCTTTCTCTCACTCATTGTGATATCCTCCTCTTGGAATTGGTCTGACCACGGTCCGCTTCAGGGAACACGCAGCCTTAAAAATGTGCCATTACTATAATATTTTCATGGTATCCGGTGCAAGATATTACAGATAACATCATCTGCTGAAGCAGGACGGAAACAATATAGCCCGACAAATGATACTTGTGCTGAGAGAGGAACGACCGGGAATAAGCCAAAATACTCCACACTCAGTTCTACCAAATCGATTTATGAATAATCCCGGTTAAAAAGGGGGAGCAATCGTCACCATTACCCTCATATCACTAATTGCAAGAATGCCATGCGGTTCACGTATATCTGAAATCAAAACATCACCAGGATTGGCAGGCAGCGTTAATCCATCCTTCCCAAGAAATTCGCCCATTCCTTCAAGAACCACGATGCTTAACTGCCCATCCACATCATGAGAATGAATTCCCAATTCCTGACCACCCTGAAAATTGAAGTTCAGCACCCGGAAATAGGGAGAATCATGAATCAGCAGTTTTTTCATCCCTTCATCGCTGAATCCGTTTTCTTTAAATACTTCAATCCGTTTTATCATGGTTCAATCTCCTTTTAAAGCTCTTCAGGTTTCTTTATCTCACAGCCCTTTCAGGCCATCTCCTTCCTGACATAAGCAAGCGCCTGCCGGATATAGTCTTCTTTAAGCTTTCCGAGGGGAGACATGGTCTCAAGTATCCTTTTGGGTATGGTTATGGAATCGAGGGAAAAACCTTCACGTATCTTGAACCGGTATTTCTCCCTATGGATATCCGCGCCGATAAGATTGAGTTTTTCCGGCGATAAATCATAACCTGACAGGCGGAGACACCGTGAAACAATCTCCGGTGTATATATACCGCGGGAGAAGAAGCAGATGACAAGGCTTGATATGACCTGACGCCATCTCTCTTCGCTCAACAGTGCCTTTGCAATGTCCTCAGGCGCCGGCTGCTCTCCGGCAAGGAGGGATTTCTGATCGATGCTGTACCCGGCGTTATCAAGATGGCTGTGCCGCGAACCGATAAGGGAACCGATATGCGCTGCAGGACCTGTATGGTAACCTGGCATTTCGTTGCCCCCGAACGACAGGGCAAAATCCTCTCCGCCATATACAGAGGAAGCATGGGCTACCCCGCGTCCAAGCGCCATGAAAAAATCATTCGGCTGCTCAGCAATCAGATTTACTGCACTTCTATAAGCGCTGTAATCCCCCCAGGCGAGTTTAATGCCCATCGTTTCCTTATCCGAAATGATTCCGCGTTCCTGCGCCTCGGTTGCCCAGGCAAGGACAACACCGGCACTCATGACGTCAAGGCCGAGAAGTTCAACTTCATGCATCAGCCTCAGAAGCCCCCTGGCATCTGAACCGCCGAGCATCGAACCAAGTGCATAGACCGGCTCATAGTCATAAGAAAACATGGACGTTTTATAGAAATACGGCTCGTCTTCATAGGGTTCCCTGAGTGCCGCAATGTGGATGCATCCGACAGGACAGTGGCTGCAGGCAATCCGCTTGCCCAGATAGTTCTCTGCGAATGTCTCGCCTGAAATGGCAGCGGCATCCTCAAACCGGGCTTCTTTGAGGTTCCGCGTTGGCAGACCTCCGATATCGTTAAGCGGCATGATATTGCCAGCGGTTCCAAGGTCATGGTATTTTCGTATAGCAGGAGATGTAACCGCTGCCTGGTATAACTCATCATAAGCCTTACGGTACTCCCTGCCGTCTGATACCGGGATTGACCTTTTTCCGGAAATGACAATTGCCTTGATTTTTTTACTCCCCAGGACAGCACCCATCCCAAGACGGCCAAAATGGCGGTATGTCTCGGTGGTTACGCATGCGTATGAGATTTGTTTCTCACCCGCCCTTCCGATGCGCATAATTGTCCTCAGCCCTTCGCCTTTTTCAATTTCACGAACTATACGTCCTGTTGTAAAAGCATTAAGTCCCCATATTGATGACGCGTCCCGAAAGTAGACCTTGTTCCCGTGAATTGAAAGATATACAGGGATATCACTTGAGCCTTTAATGACAATTGCACCGAATCCTGCCATCCGCATGGCAACAGCACTCCTGCCTCCGCAATGGCTTTCTCCCAGATTGCCGTTATGTGGTGATTTGAAAACAGCAACTGTCTTGGATGCAAGAGGAAACAGGGACGTCATTGGCCCAATTGCAAGGATAACAGGGTTTTTGTCGCCGAGAGGGTCACATCCTTCCGGGCACTCCTCAAACAGGAGCCGGGTTGCGACTCCAATTCCGCCTATATATTTCTCAAAGAGGTCCTGCCGGTTTTTAATCTGGAACCGCTTCTTTGCAAGATCTATATAAAGGACGTTAACAACAGG
>Ga0233425_10007523_pt1 | contig 15243 bp, 14 predicted proteins | sample Watercolumn_Towu_2_FD_181712 | JGI IMG/M metagenome (GOLD analysis project Ga0233425, IMG submission 181712) | Freshwater microbial communities from Lake Towuti, South Sulawesi, Indonesia - Watercolumn_Towuti2014_140_MG | ecosystem: Environmental > Aquatic > Freshwater > Lake | place...
GGAGGTCGGCCTCAGAAATCGGCGAGGGGCCGCAGGGAAAGCCTTCTCGAGGGCCAGAATCGACGTTTCCGCCACCCCCGTGGTCCACCCCACCCCCGGGGTCCGAGCCGTTCTGGGGGCCAATCTCTGGCTTGGGAGGCTTCTCCGGGACCAGCGGCAGGAGGTTGCCCAGCATGGCCTCGGCGGCGATGCCGGCGGCGAACCCGTTGCGGGCGCACATCCCTCGCAACCGCTGCCACTCCCCGAGCTCCGAGGCCAGAGCGTGGAGCCGGGTGGCCCACTCCGGCCCCTCCCTCGTGGCGGGGTCGCGGGGGAGGTACAACCGGGCGTGGAGGTCGGCGGGGAAGCCGGCGAAGGCGTCGCCCTGCTTCCTGATGCCGGCCTCGACGAGGTCACGGGCGGGTGAGGACATCTCGAGGTGCTCGGACCAGAGTCGGTCGAGCCAGCGGCTGGTCTGGTAGATCAGTCCCATCGGGGACCTCCTCTTTGATCTCCTGGCGCCCTTCACGCCGCCAAAGACGCGGTGATAGCATCGGCGTGGAGGGAGAACCCAGTGCGGACGATTCTCGTGCTTGTTCTCGTCGCGACATGTAGTTGCGATGGGACGTCGCCTCCGGCGGACGGCGACGCAGATGCCGACAGCGATGCCGACAGCGATACCGATACCGACGCAGATCGAGACGAAGATGGTGACGCAGATCGAGACGAAGATAGCGACGGAAATCCCGACGCTGATGTTGACCTCGACGCAGACGGGGATCGTGACGGTGACGAGGATGGCGATGGGGACCGGGACAGCGATACCGCCAACCGAGCACCGGCCTGCACCTGCGACCCTGCCCTTCAGGAACTCGCCCCGATGGACACCGCCCGGTTCACGGTCGATTGCACGGACCCTGACGGGGACAGCCTCACCTACGCATGGCGGGTGACGTCCCGCCCGATGGGGTCGACCTCCATGCTCACGCCGGCGGGAGAAGACTGGACGACGCTCTTCCTCGACATCGCTACCCCGCCAGGCGAAGAGTACGTCGTGGAAGCCACAGCTACGGATTCCGACGGGGCCTCCGGCTCCTGCCAATTTCACGTCACCGCAGTATTACCCCAGCCGCTTCGTGTTCATCTCGACTGGGACACGGACATCACCGACCTCGACATCCATGTGCTCGACGACATCGGCTCCGTCGACCCCACCGGACCCGATGGCTGGTTCAGCGCGCTCCACGACTGCTACTCTGGGAACATGCGACCGGGATGGGACCCAGCGGGACCCGAGGGCGACCCGGCCCTGGACATCGACGACCATGATGGCTTCGGCCCCGAGAATGTCAGCTTCCTGTCGGTGACGCCTGGCACCTACACCGTGGGCGTGCATTACTACTGCGATCACGAGATTGGACCCACGACTGCAACGTTGCAGGTCTTCTGCGACTCGGTGCAGGTCGCCTCCTTCGACCAAGTCCTTGATGCCTCGGGGGACCTGTGGACCGTCGCGACTATTGAGTGGCCGGGCTGCACCGTCACGGAGGCCGGAGATCTGGTTCGGGTCGCCCGGAGCTGCCCGGATGGGGGGTAGGCAGTACGCGACCACCTGCCACGGGGCTCCTCTTGAACGGCGTCCAGCTTCACGCACTACTCGGAGGAGGAGGCGGGATCATGAAGGCGAGCAAGCAGTGCCCGAAGTGCCACAGCCTGAAGGTGGGCTACCTGGAACACGTTCTCGATCACGCATACAACCGTCACGTCGATGCAGTGGTCGGACTGACGTCCCTCAAGGTCAGTGCTTGGTCGGGACCACTCGGCGAGGCCAAGGGGACATTCGAGGCCTACGTCTGCTCCGCGTGCGGTTATTACGAGACCTACGTCAAGGATCCTGCCTCGGTGCCCTTCGAGCAGATCGCCGGGTTCCACTGGCTCAACGAGCATCCGGACTCGGGCCAGCCCTATCGCTGACCTCCTCCGACTCCTGCGTTCACCACGTCGCCGAGTTCAGGCCGCCACGTCGGCGGTGCTCGCGGCGGCGTTGATGAGATCCCGGCCGTGCCGCTCGATCCAGGACCAGGTGTCGATGCGGCTCACGGCGTCGGCGGTGATGAGGAGAGCGCCGCCGCCCAGCTCGCCGGGACCGGGCCGAGTTGAACCGGAGGCCCACGAGAGGGAGAAGCTGCTGCCGGGGTAGAACCTCCGCAGGAAGCCCTGGACCAGCGGGACGACGGCGACGGGGGAGGCGTTGTCGTCGGAGTAGATCCTGACGCGGTGGTGGGGCCGGTCGATGTCGACGAGGGGGTAGAGGATGTCCTCGGGGTCCACGCTGATCGCCGCCCTCGCCCACGAGGGCCAGTCGCTCGATTCGTAGAGGAGCTGCTCGGTCTCGGCCAACCAGTCGAGCTCGTCGTCGGCGAGGTCCGCGATCACTTCGTTGAAGATGGTGAACGTGTCGCTCATGTCGTTCCTCCGTGATGCGTTGTAGAGAAGATTGTTGTCCTCGCGGGTGAGGGACGGTCATGCCCCCGGCGCCATGTGCAGCCGGGACAGACTCTTCAGCGCGACCTGCGACAAGTCGCGGTGCCAGCCCTCGACCTTCGTGAGAGCCTGACGGGCACGGAACGTCTTCGCGGTCGGCGACGAGTTGATGCGCTGCTCCAGGCGGGTGTGGATGTCGCCGAGCTGCTTGAGCAACGGCTCCAGGGCCTGCGTCAGGTTGGCGGCGTCTGGGGTCGGCTTCTGGTCGAACAGGTCCTTCGCGGCGTCCTCGAGCTCCACGGCCTCCAGGTTCAGCGGGTTGCAGACCCTCGAGACGGCGCGCTCCACGACGCGCTGCTGACCGGGCTCCGACCACAGGGCGTGGACGAGGACCTCGCAGTGGTCGGCGCAGGTCGTGGCGTCACCCTCGAGCCAGGACTTCGCGCGGATGAGGTTGGCCGTGGCCTTCCAGCGCCGGTCCGAGGCCGCGATGCCGTCCTCCTCCAGCGCGTGCTTGATGGCGATGATGGCCTCGCGGGTGTCGTCGGTCAGCGGAATGGACCCGACCTCAGCCTTGGCTTGTCGCAGATCGTCGAGGGTGATCGTCGCAGTGGGCTTGTGCGTGCCGAGGGTGAGGAGGGCGCGGAGGGAGTCGTCATCGGCGAGGTAGGGCACGGTGACACGGAGCAGGAAGCGATCGTGGAGGGCGGCCAGGCTCTCGTCCTCTGGCGTCTCGTTCGATGCCCCCATGAGGCTCAGGAGGGGGACCGGGATGGCCTGCCCGGCCTCGTGGTAGACACGCTCGTTCATGATCCCCAACAGGGCGTTCAGGATGGAGCTGTTCGCCTTGTAGCACTCGTCAACGAAGGCAAGGTGGGCTTCGACCAGGGTGCCGGCCGTGACGCGGCGGTACTGGTCCTGTTCCAAGGCGGACAGCGACAGCGGTCCGAAGAGCTCTTCCGGGGTCGAGAAGCGGGTGAGGAGCCGCTCGAAGTAGGTGGCGCCGGTGATGCGCTCGCAGATGGAGCGGACCATCAGGGACTTCGCCGTGCCGGGGGGACCGAGCAGGAGCAGGTGCTCCCCGGTCAAGAGGGCGAGGAGCGCGGCCTCGATCGCGGTCTCGCGCTCCAGAAGGATCGTGCAGAGCTCCTGGCGCAGGGCGCGGAGCTTCTTCAGCATCGTGCTCATCGAGCACCTCCGTGGTGATGGGGACATCGATGTCCCATCCGGCCGTTGTTCAGGCGTCGAGCTGGATGCCCCAGGTGGAGAGGGCGGTGGCGGAGCTGTGGAGGGTCTGCGAGGTGGGGACCTGGAATCGGAGGGACACCGCTGCTCCCTCGGGACCGCTGTTCTGGATGGAGATCTTTACGGGTCCGGCCTGCTGCCACTTCCCGGCGAGACCCATGGACTCCAGGGCCGCGGCCGAGGACTTCGCGGCGGCCTCGTCGCTCGTGTAGGTCAGCACGTCGTCGGAGGCATCCCGGAGCGTGAACAGCGCCCCCGCGAACCGGATGCACGCGGGCGCGCGCGAGGGCTCCCCCTCAGTCACGGGGGCGGACTGGGTGTCGTCGGTGGTGTCGTTGGTGGGGCTCTCGGTGGTGTCGGCGGCAACGGGCTGCGCCGGTGCTGCCTCGGATTCTGAGCTAACCCCCTCGTCCGGCCCCGACATGCTCCCGTCGCGGTGGATGGTGGTCTGCCGGCGGAGATCGAGCATGGCGGAGACCTTCTGCTCCAGCTCGTCGAGGACGGCCTGGGCACGGTCGACGCCAACGCCGAGGGCGTCACGGTACAGGACGGCCCTCTGGCGGAGTTTCTGGTACTCGTCGAGCCGGCGGGCATAGGTTGACGGCTTCTGTTTCCCGTCGAACTCGGCGGCCTCGGCCTGGAGCCTGTCCAGCTCCTCGTCGATGGAGACCTGGGCCACGTCCTGGACCACGGTCTGCACCTCGGGCTCGATCTCGCACAGGATGAAGTCGATGCCAACCGTTGCGAGGAAGGTGCTGAGCTTGCGGACGTCCTCGATCCTCTGCGGCGGGACCCAGTAGACGCGGCCGTCCCCACGCATACGGGCGGCGTCGTGGGACTCGAGGTAGGACGTGATGGATGAGGACCAGTCGTCGGCGACGATCTTGCCGCGGAGGGTGTTGAACGCGTCGCGGACGCGGCCGGCGACGTCGTGGTCTCCGACGACGATGGAGGGGTCGGGCTCGGCGGACCACGAGATGGTGGCCTCGAAGTCGTGATCGAGGCGCTGGAGGGACTCGTCCTTCTGCTCGCGGACGATGCCGTAGACGAACTCGGCGGAGGTCCTGCGGATGGGGCGGAGGAGGAAGCCCTCGTTCTGGAGGCCCCTGGAGGCTTGGATGAGGGCGCGGGAGATGGCGACCCTGTCGCCGGGGTAGGCCGGGATGAAGGCGGCGTCGATGCCGTGCGCTGTGGCGACGGGCTCCAGATCGACAGGATCTCGGGGCTCCAGACCCCGGGTACGGGTGAACACAAACGCACCCGTACTGAACTTCTGCGTCATGGCGGACTCCTGGGTGAGGGTGGAGGTGATGCCGAGGAGTGACCCCGCGGCGTCACTGTTCTTATAGCGTGATCCGCTGGTGTTTTCGTGCTGGTGGCTACCCGAGATGGGACACCCTCACCCTCACCTGGATACCAGGGCCGCCTCCCCCTTCTGCGGGGCAGGATGGCTCGTCGCCACTGCCCGAACATGCCCCGATGCTCAGGGCCGAAACGACCAACCCCCCAAGAGGTCGCGACGTGGTACGCTCGTGGGTGATGACGGACGCCACCGACCCATGATACCTATCAGCCGCTCGGCGTGATCCCGGTGTTCCTGCTCCTCTCGCCGACGCGCTACTACTGGGCCATGCTCCTCGTGCCGGTCGTCGTCTGGGCGGTGATGCGGCACAAGTGGCAGCGCGAGGTCCTGGTGCTGACGATGGTCATGCAGGCATTGCTGTACGCCCTCGGCGCGAGCCGGCGGCTTGGCCTGACGTCCGATGACATCGGCGACGCGACCCTCTCTGTCGTCGCGAGCTGGAGCCTCTTGATCGTCTTCGGATACGTGCTCTGGTCCATCAGCCGCGACGAGCTGCGGGGGTGGTGGCGAGAGAGGGCAGCGGCGAGAGTGGACGGGGACGGCTCGAGCAGCTATCAATAGGCTACCCCGACGGAGTTCATATGAAGGTGATCGCCAGGTCCACGATCGCAATCGCAGTTACCGGTCTCCTGTTTGGCTGTGTTCAGACCAGAATGAGCCTACAAGAGCTATCAGCCAGGCACATGGGGTGTCCGGCGTATCAGATACAGGTTTTAGACAGCAAGACCGGCTTTCCGGGCAACAAGACGTGGCGAGCACGGTGTGGCAATCACGTGTACCAGTGCCAGCAGATCACCGCGAATGGTCCACCGATCACGACATGTCACGAAACTCCGGAGTCGCAGGAAGCTGCGATGAGGAGGGTCGCCCAGGGTTCCAGCGGAGCAGCCAACGGGCGTCCGGCGAAGATCAGCGCGGAAGAAGGGAACCGCGTTCTGAAGGGCGCCGCGCCGGAAGCGCGGCTCTGTTCCAAGGGGCTCGCCGGTCCGTTGAAGATCGACCTCCAGATCAACGGAGATGGAAGCACCATCTACCTCGGTGCGGAGCCCGAGCCACCCGTGGACGCCTCAGCCTGCATCAGGAAGCTCTTCGGTACCGTCAGGTTCCGAGCGACGGGCGCCCCTCCCTTCACAGTGACCTACACGTTGAATCCGCCTCCACCTTCGGAAGAGCCGCCATCTCCACCACCGGAACCGACCGCAAACCCGATTGAATAGGCGCACCCCTGCGGGGTCGAACCGATGTCCCAACGACCCCAGAGCATCTCCCCGGCGGTTCGAACCGGCGTGTCGAGGACCCCAGAGCACCTGCACGGCGGTTCGAACCGGCTTGCTGATGGGTCAGGGGCACCTGCATGGCGGTTCGGACCGGCGTGTCGATGAGGCGAGGGCACCTGCACGGCGGTACGGACCGGCGTGTCGATGAGGCGAGGGCACCTGCACGGCGGTACGGACCGGCGTGTCGATGGGTCGGGGGCATCTGCACGGCGGTTCGAACCGGTTCGTCGATGAGTCGGGGGACCCGAGTGGCGGTTCGAACCGGTTTGCAGGTGATCTCGGGGACTTGACTGGCGGTCCGGACCGGGTTGCACATCGGACGGCGGTCACCTCCCGTCCGTCGGGGCGCTCTTGCGGCGAGGTTGCGGGCCAGAGCACCACACGAACGCGCCGCCGTCTGCCTGACCCGGGGCGTGAGCTCGTCCTTGCTGGCGCGCCGGGCACCTCGGCGCGGTAGAATTGCATGCCGCCGACGCCCAGCAGCGGCAGCACCGCGAGCGAGAGCAGGATGATCCCCATTCCGCCGAGCCAGTGGGTCAGAGCACGCCAGAAAAGGAGGCCGTGGGGCCGAGGCGCTCGACCTCCTGGGCTGCCCCATGGCTGTAGAGGGGCGATCGGAGGTCGGGCGATGGGGGCCAACATGGGGCTGGGAAGGACGTCGTCCGACATCATTTCACTGAGGGGAGAGGTTAATCGTGACTATCAACCCCTCGATCGGGTCTTCGGAATCGGCCGGATCGAGATCGGAGACCCCGACATCGACGGCGTGCTGCTGGTCAAGGGCGCGGACACCGACGAGGTGCTCCAGCTCCTGTCCGACGGACAAACGAGGAAGGAGCTCGTGCAGTTCTTCGAGAAATACTCGACGGCCCAGGTCACGCACACAACGGTCACGATGGTCCTGCCCCAGGTGATCGACACCCGGAGCGACCTCGAGTCCGTGCTCGCGGACCTCGGCGACGTCGTCGACCTGCTCTCGGTCGCCGCCCTTCGGGACGAGCGCCCCGGAACGGCGGAGGGCCGTCGATCCTCGGTCCCGACCATCCCGCCCGAGGTCAGGTACTCCCAGCCTCCGCTGCCGTCCCTGTTCGAGGCCGACATGTCGCTCAGGGGTGAAGCCCGCGACCTACCGAGCGGCGGCGGCCGATCGGACGGGTGAGGGGACGCGCGCGCGCATGAGAAGTTTTGAATGGTGAGTTTTCAGTTGAACACTAAGAAAGTATCGTGAAGAGATCGATCCGGTTGTGATGACGCGACCGATGAGAAGCGACCTGCCAGGAGGGGGAGACATGCGCTGGCTGCTGGCTATCCTGTCCAGTGTGGCGTTGATCGTCGCGGTCCCGGCCTGCGACGACAACGGTGATGGAGATGCGGACGCTGACGCCGACGGGGATGTGGGCGCCGACGGCGATGGGGACGCCGACGGTGACACCGATACCGATGGGGACAGCGACGGCGACGGAGATGCGGGTGTCGATGGTGACCAGGACGTGCCCGCGTGCCCCGACGGGACCTGCTCGCCCGACGAAGACGCCGTTTCCTGCCCGGACGACTGCCCGGCCGTGTGCGGCGACGGCGCGTGCACCCGCGGCGAGACCGCCGGCTCCTGCTACCTGGATTGTGGCTCCTGCGGCGACCACAGGTGCACCGTGGGCGAGGAGGACGCCAGTTCCTGCCCAGCGGACTGTCCGGCCGATTGTGGGGACGGCGCGTGCACCCGCGACGAGGACATCGAGACCTGTCCGGAGGACTGCTCCGTGTGTCCGGACGGGCTCTGCACGGGTGACGAGAACGCGGGGACATGCCCAGCCGACTGCCCGGCCCGCTGCGGCGACGATGCATGCACCGACGACGAGGACGCCTGCTCGTGCGAGGACGATTGTGCGCCGGTCTGCGACGACGGTTGCTGCACCCGTGGCGAGACCGCCGTCTCCTGCTACCTGGACTGCGGCTCCTGCGGCGACGACATGTGCACCGAGGGCGAGGAGGACGCCAGCTCCTGCCCGGCGGACTGCCCGGCGGTCTGTGGCGACGAAGCGGTCACGCACGACGAGGAGTGCGACGACGGGAACGAGACAGACGGCGACGGGTGCGACGCCGACTGCCGGTTCTCGTGCCACGGCCCGGAGGACTGCTCCGACGAGAACGACTGCACCACCGACCGCTGCGTCGATGTGCCGCACGGACGGGCCTGCGCCCACGAGGCGGTGAGCGAGGGGTCGGCCTGCGACGACGGAACGTGGTGCAACGGCAGCGACACCTGTGACGACGCCGCCGAGTGCACCCACCACGAAGGTGACCCCTGCACCGAGGTCGGAACGATTTGTACCGAGCGGGATGACCGGTGCGATGTGCTCGAATGGAATGAGGTCATCGACGGGGAGGAAGTGAGGGTGGACCAGGAGGGGTCGGTGCAGAAGGGGCCCTTCGTGATCGGCTCCTCCGTCGATGTCTCTGTCCTCGACGGCGACCTCTTCCCCACGGGCTTCGTGTACTCCACCGAGACGATCAACAACCGGGGGGAGTTCGAGGTCAGATTCACGACCAGGCATCCGGTGGCCCTGGAGGGCGACGGCTACTACTACAACGAGGTCACCGGGGAGCTGTCCGACTCGCCGTTGACGCTGAGGGCCCTGTACGGTCCGCCCGGGGGCGGGGTGCGGTCGGCCAACATCAACATCGTCACTCACCTCACGACGCGTCGCATCCGTGCGCTGGTATCGGACGGTTGGCCATTCGGCGGCGCCGTGGTGCGGGCCGAGCGGGAGCTCGTCTCGGCGTTGAACATCACCCCACTGAGTTTCGTGCCCGACGCGGCCGGGGTCGAGATGAGCCTCCTCGGCGGTGACACGGATGACAATGCCTTCCTGCTCGCGGTCGGGAGCGTCCTGATCCAGGTGGCTCTGGAACGTGGTGGCGGGTCGCTGGACGCGACCCTCCAAGAGTTGCTGAACACCACCGCCCTCGAGTTGGAGGACGGGAGTCTCGGTGCCGAGGCAGTCGAGGAGGTCGGCGTGGCGCTGTCGCTGCTGCGCACAGGGGAGATCGAGGAGCGGCTCGCGGAACGGATGGCGGCGATCGGGTCGGCGGCCACGGTGCCCGATCTGGACCGCATCCTCGACCAGGACCGCGACGGGGTCGCGAACGCCGACGACTGCAGACCGTTCGACCCGGCAATTCATCCGGGTGCGGAGGAGCGGTGCAACAACCTGGACGACGACTGCGACGGTATCATCCCGGAGGACGCGGACGGAGACGGATTTCATGATGCGGAATGTGGAGGAGACGACTGCGACGATGGTGATCCAGAGGTGCATCCCGGTTTGGTCGATGCATGCGGAGACGGTGTCGATTCGGACTGCAACGGCTCCGACTCGATCTCCTGCTTCGTGACTGTTACTGCCGGGACCTTCACAATGGGCTCTCCCAGCAGTGAGTGGTATTGCTGGTCGGAGCCTGGGGGAGAATTGTGTGCGGAGGAGCCACGGCACGAGGTGACGCTGACGCACGACTTCGAGATCCTCTCCTCCGAGGTGACTCAGGCACAGTTCGGGGAGGTGATGGGGTACAACCCTTCATCGTTCTCGGATTGCGGCCCTGACTGCCCCGTGGACCATGTGAGCTGGGACCAGGCCGCAGCGTACTGTAACGCATTGTCCGACGCAGTGGGTTTGAGCCCTTGCTACTGGTGCGCGGGATCCGGCGAAACCCCAGGTTGCGGGGTAAGTCCTTGGTACGTTTCTCCGTACGACTGCCCCGGCTATCGCCTGCCCACCGAGGCCGAGTGGGAGTACGCGGCGCGCGCTGGAACGACGGCAACGACCTACAACGGAGATCTCGAACCCGGCTTGTATGTCGTTGATGAAGGTTGCGCAGGCGAAGCTGACAGCGCGGTCTTGGATCCCATTGCATGGTATTGCTCGAACAGCGACGACCGAATTCACGCCGTCGGGAGGCGCCGGCCGAACCATTGGGGCCTCTACGACATGCTGGGCAACGTGTGGGAGTGGTGCCACGACGGGGGCGGGGACTACCCGGAAGGTCCCGTGAGCGATCCATCGTATCCAACAGAGGGCATGGCCCACATGGTACGGGGCGGCTCCTATTACGACCTGGCCAGGGACGTCCGGGCGGCGAACCGGGACTGGGATCTCCATGGCGTTGGACGCTGCTGTGGAAATGGGTTCCGCGTGGCGAGGACGCTCGAGCCCTGACGTCGGCCGGCCGAGGCCATCAACTGATGCCGCCGAACCCTGCTCGGAGGGGTCGAAGATCATCGGCTGATGCTGGCGAACCCTTCTCGGAAGGGTCGAAGATCATCATCTAATGTCGGCGAACCCTGCTCGGAAGGGTCGAAAACATCAACTGATGCCGCCGAACCCTGCTCGGAAGGGTCGAAGATCATCAACTGATGTCGGCGACCCCTGCTCGGGAGGGTCGGGAACATCAACTGATGCCGGCCAGCCTTCTCCGCAGGGTCCAGGGCCATCAGTTGGTGCTGGCCAGCCTTCTCAACAGGGTCGGTGGCCGTCAATTGATGCCGGCCAGCCTGCTCGGAAGGTCGAGGGCCATCAGTTGATGTCGAGAGCCCTGCTGTTCGGAGTGTTGCTCACCCCTGGTCGTACGCCTGCCCGCAGTACATGCAGATCGGGCGCTGGGAGTGGCTCACCACGAGGGGCGCGCCGCGTCGCGAGCACGTCAGCTCGCGGAGGGGCCGGCGGCCCGGATCTCCGGCGCGCGCCTCCACAACCCGCTTGAGCCCGTCGAACATCGTGATCCACGCGCGCGCGAGCTGTCCCCACGAGAGCCACTCAGACACATGGCCCAGCAACCCCTCGGGCTTCGACACCACGCTCCACCGCAGCACTGTGCCCTCGTCGCCGGCCTCGAGCTCGAAGCGGTCCTCCAGGAGGCACCCGAACTGCGACCACCGCGACTCCTCCACCCGCGGAGGCTCGTAGCGGGTCACGTCGATCCTCATCCGCTGCGACTTGCCGTTGACGAGGAAGAACGAGTACTCGCGCAAGCCGGCCTTGGACGGATCGCCGGACTCGAGCACGACCGACGCTGCCCCATGGCTATAGGGGGTCGCTCGCAGGTCGGGCGATAGGGGACGACGTGGGGCTGGTGAGCACACACCGTCCGATGTCGTGGCGGTGGACGGACACACCGCGACCCATCCCGCCACAACCCGTTGTGGGGGAACACTGAACGAGGCCCCCTGGGACGTTAGTCGTCGAGCCGCCCCGCATCCTGACTGACTACCTCCGAGGTCAGCACGGTCCCCCGAGCCACGAGTTCCGGCCCCAGGAATCGCATCAGGAAGGATGTGCCGAACAATGCCTCGCGTGCCTGGGCTTGCGACTCGGCGCGCTGCTCGGTGGGGTGGCCCCATGTGTCCGCACACCTCCACCGGTCACAACCTCGTCCTGGATGCGATCGAACATGGGAGGGCTGGACGGCGTCGTGCCCGCGGCTAGGTCTCACGGCCCAGGCACCTCGCCTCGATGTCCATCAGCGCCGCAGCGAAGTCGAACGCGTCCTGGAACCGCTTGTCGGGCTCCTTGCTCAGGGCCTTGTGAATAACGGCCTCAAGCTCGAGCGCCAGCGAGGGGGCGATCTCGCGGAGCGGGATCGGCTCGTTGAACAGGATATCGGTCAGCAGCTCGTTGGCCCGCCAGGTCCGGAACGGTGGAACCCCGGCCACGCACTCGTACAGGATGACGCCCACGGCCCACAGGTCCGTGCGCACGTCGGCCTCCCTGCCATTGCCGGCGACCTGCTCGGGGCTCATGTACAGCGGTGAGCCGCTCGCGGTCCACTCCGTCGTCTCCGTGGAAGAAATGTCGAGAAACTTGGCGTTGCCGAAGTTGATCAGCTTGACCCGGGAGTCGCCAAGCGAGCCGCGGGCCAGGAAGATGTTCGCGGGCTTGATGCTGCGGTGCACGATCCTCCGGGCGTGGACCTCGCCGAGCGCCGAGAGCAGCTGGACCACGACCTCGATCGCGCGCCGTGGCGACAGGCGCTCCTCGCGCTTCAGCAGGTCGGACAGGGGCTCGCCCTGGAGCAACTCCATGACGATGAACGGGTCATGCTCGTCGGTGATGCCGTAGTCGAACACGCGGCAGACGTGATCATGGTCGATCTGGCTGAGCACACGCGCCTCGTGCTCGAACCGCCTCTCGGCCGTGGGGGTCGAGACGAGGTGGGGCAAGAGGAACTCGATTGCGACGCGTTTACCAACCGCCCGGTCCAGCACCTCGAATAGCGACCTCATGGCCCCTGCGCCGACGGGCCGAACGATCTCGTACCGTCCCCCGACGATGTCCCCCGGAGCGTGCCTGGCCCCGACGACCGGCATCCGACGCTTCGCACCCCCGTGGCCCCGATCGCGCGGGCCTGATCGGGCTTCATCGTACGCCCGGACGACGGGTGGTGTCCATGGACACGAGATCCACCGGGCCGCCCCATAGCAGATGGGGGGGTCGCTGACGTCGTGGTGAGGGCGACTATGTCCCTTGCTCCCCGCTCCCACCATCTACGATGATCGGCATCGGAGGTGGGGTTTATGCGTTGGCTGCTGGTCCTGTGGCTGATTGCATCCATGGGGCTCGCCGCGGTACCGGGATGCCGTGGGGGAGGTGATGGGGATGCCGACGCGGGCGGTGACGTGGACGCAGACGGCGACAGTGATGCGGACGTCGATGTGGATGTGGACACCGACGCAGACGGCGATGTGGACGCCGGGGCCGACGGTGACGCGGATGCCGACGGGGATGCAGACGGGGACGCGGGCATCGCCTACTGCGTCGAGACGTGCGGCGCGCCAGCCGACTGCGTGCCGTCGACCTCGAACGGACTGACCGACGAGGACAACTGGGATTGTGACGGCGACGGGCGCTGCGTCTACACCGGCTGCAACTCCACCGCCGAGTGCCAGGCTGTGTACGGCTCCGACCAGTACGGCTGCACCGACCAGACCGGCTACGGCTCGATCCCGGGCTGCGCGCAGATGTGCGACAACCCGACCGACTGCTACACCGAGTACTCGCCGGCGGCGTACGACGGCGACAACTACGACTGCAACGGCGACGGCTTCTGCGAGTACACCGGCTGCAACTCCGACGAGGAGTGCGACGCGATGGTCGCCGGCTACGTCTGCCGTCCGATCATCGGCTGGGCGATCGACGTCTGCCAGATTCCGTGCTCCGGGCCGGGCGACTGCGGCACCGGCACCGCTGCGTACGACGAGAACAACTACGATTGCGTCGACGAACTGTGCGTCTACACGGGGTGCAACTCCGAGGCGGAGTGCCAGGAGAGCAACGGCGACGACTGGACCTGCGTCGAGCCGTGATCAGTCCTCGTTGGCTTCCTTGATGACGTCGGAGATGTCGTGCCGGGTCAGGAGCAGGTCTCGCCGACGTGCGTGGGCGAGGCACGCCCCATCGACCAGCAACAATGGACGCCGGAGCCGATGCGGGTCGAGCTCAGAGCACCGGACGGGTGTGTTGGGTCAGAAAATCGATCCCGTTGTTAGCTGGGTGTTAGCTGGAACCATGAACGATAAAAGCCGCGAACCCGTAAGTCCGCGGCTTTCTTGGTGGAGCTGACCGGGATCGAACCGGCGGCCTCTAGAGTGCGATTCCTCCCCGGACAATCCGACAATCTCTTTGGTTTCGCGTATTTACCGAGAGGTATCGGAGCGTTGGACAGATAGCAACCGTCATGGGGCGTCACGGGCCGTCACGCTCCGTCACACGCAAGTGGGGGATCAAGTGGGGGATCGATCAGGAGGATCGCCGGCGGATTCTCGTCGGTCGGATCGGCTGCTCTCATCGGATGGGATCGGTCCCCTCCGCGAGAAGGTCCATGTACGGACCGTAGGCGAAGAGCCGGTTCCGTCGTCCACCCGTGACCTCCCGGACGATACCCAGGTCGATCATCCGCAGGAGTGACGAGGACGCCGTCGTCAGCGAGAGCCCCGTCTTCTCGGCAGCCACGGCGACGTTCACGACGGGCCGCCGCTGGAGGACTTCATGTACCTGAAGCGCCGAACCGGCCGGACGGCCGATCCGCTGGAGGCGCTTGCGGTCCTCCTCGAAGAGCTTCAACGCCGCGCGGGCCGTCTCGACCGACTGCCTGGAGATCGCGGTCACGCCCTCCAGGAAGAACCGGAGCCACTCCTCCCACTCGCCGTGGGTCCGGACGCGCTGCAACCGTTCGTAGTACTCGTCACGGTGAGTCTTGAAGTACAGGGACAGGTACAGGATGGGCTCGCTCAGGGCTCCCTCGGCGCAGAGCAACAGCGTGATGAGCAACCGACCGAGCCGGCCGTTGCCGTCGAGGAAGGGGTGGATGGTCTCGAACTGCACGTGCGCCAGTGCGGCCTTCATGAGCACCGGCGTGCGGGTCGGCTTGTCGTGCAGGAACTTCTCGAGGTCACCCAGGCACGCCACGAGCCGGTCGGGCGGGGGCGGGACGTAGCGGGCGTTCCCGGGCCGCGTCCCGCCGATCCAGTTCTGGCTCCGTCGAAACTCACCCGGGTCCTTTCCAGCCCCTCGCCCCTCGGAGAGAAGGACACCGTGGATCTCCCGCATGAGCCGCAGCGAGAGGGGGAACCCTCCCCTCATGCGCTCCAGCCCGTGGTCCATGGCGGCCACGTACCGGCTCACCTCGACCACGTCGTCGAGCGGAGCGCCGGGAGCCTCGTCGATCTCGTGGGCCAGGAGGTCGGACAGCGACGACTGGGTGCCCTCGATCTGCGAGGAGAGGACGGCTTCCTTGCGGACGTAGGTGCCCTTGCCGCACACTGACCATCATCGCGCGGCGTAGAAACCCCGGACGAGGTGAGCCGGACGGACGCCGTGGCGAAGGAGGTCAGCGATGGCGTCA
>Ga0233425_10007524_pt1 | contig 15243 bp, 14 predicted proteins | sample Watercolumn_Towu_2_FD_181712 | JGI IMG/M metagenome (GOLD analysis project Ga0233425, IMG submission 181712) | Freshwater microbial communities from Lake Towuti, South Sulawesi, Indonesia - Watercolumn_Towuti2014_140_MG | ecosystem: Environmental > Aquatic > Freshwater > Lake | place...
TGAAGGGGGCTTCCACCCGATACAGCTCTGGATCGGCGTGCAGCAGTGTTGGAAGCGGCATTTCGCGAGGGATCTCCCCAGTGCGAGCGGGGTACTCCTCGCTGACGAGCACCTGCCCGCCTTCCACCTGCTCGAAGCGGAAGGTCAGGTCCGAGGAGGCCGGCAGGCCCAGCAGGACCTGCTCCTGCAGGCCGACCGAGAGATCCCGCGGCGGGGTGCGCATCGCAGGCTCACCCTCGATTCCGTAGACGAGGACGGCCTGCTCCACGGGGGCGAGCTGCCGCCAGTGCACCCGGAGCAGCGTGGAGACCTCGGGGTCTTCCTCGGTGAACACGGCGACCACGGGGGCCTGGGGAGCCGCGCTGTCCTCGGGTGGGGGGCTCTCGGGCGGGGGGCCCTCGGGCACGGGCCCGGCGCAGCGCGCGCCGAGCAGCAGCACCCACGGGACGAGACGCACCCTAGCCCTCCCCCGGCAGCCCCCCGGCCGGGGTCCAGGTCAGGCCAAGCGCGAAGAGCCTGGTGGTCGCCGAGAAGCGCCCGTTGCCGACCTGCTTTCCGCCGTAGACCTCGCCGGTGAGCGGATCGATGGCCACCTGGAACACCAGGGAGCGGTCCAGGGTGTGCGGGAAGACGAAGGCCTGGCTGATGCCGAGATCGAGCGCCAGGCGGTCGGGCAGCACCGCGACGCTGCCGCCCAGGCCGTAGCCGAGCTTGGGGCCGTCGGGCATCATCACCGAGCGGTAGGAGCCGTCGACGGCCGAGGTCTCGAAGAACAAGCCCGCGCGGCCGATGAGGCGGGGCCGGAGCGCCGACTCGGCCCCCAGGCGCACCGACACGGCGTCGCGCAACGTGGTGGGCAGGACGATGTCGTCGTCGACCGTCACGTCCTCGTCGCTGTCCTTGATGTCGATCAGCAGGTCGACATCGGAGAGCGTGAGCTGCCCGAGCCCGCTCCAGCGCTGCCATTCCAGGTCGAGCTCGACCTCGGAGCGGTCTGTCGGCCGCCACAGCCCCCCACCCCGGAGGAGGAGGGGCATGTGGACATCGAGCAGGACATCGCCATCGGTGGCGCGGGCCTGCGCGATGAGCTGCCCCATCTCGGTGCCGCCGAAGTAGTAGGTGTTCTGCGAGAAGTCGACCCCCAGGCTGCCGCGGGCGGCGAAGTGCACGGGGGGAACGAAGGCGAGCCCGCCCTGGAACTCGGAGGTGGCGCTGCCGAGCAGCAGCCCCAGGTTCCAGGTGAAGGCGAACGGATCGCGCGCCGCGACGGTGGTGGCGATGTCGAAGTCCGGGTCGTCGGTGGCCGCAAAGCCGCGCGGCTCCATGTGGGCCACGAGCGACTGATCGACCTGCAGGAAGGTCCAGGCCACGCCGGCGCCCACCGTCAGCCAGGGCAGCACGCGGTACGCGGCGCTCGGGCCGACGTTGCCGGAGAGCACGGTGGACTCGACCAGCGAGAAGCGCTGGGGGCCGTCGGCCGGGAAGGACAAGAGCGGGGCGTAGGGTGTGTAGACCCCCAACGCCACGGCAAGGTCGGGGTTGCCGAAGTGGGAGGAGACCCCGAGCGCCGGGATCGGCATGATGGGGGCCTCGTTCTCGACCGCGTCGAACACCTCGGTGCCGCCGTCGGCCTGCAGCTCGTCCTCGCGGTCGAAGTGCACGGTCTGAAAGACCCCGGCCCCCTGCAGGTCGAGCATGGAGGGCACCTGCACCAGCGCCGCGGGATTGTAGTACTGGGCCGACAGATCGCTCACACCCACCACGCAGGCCGCCCCGCGCCCCATGCAGCGCACGCCGACCCCCGTGGAGAAGTACCCGGCGGCCTGCGCGACGCCGGGGAGGAGCAGCGCCAGGCAGAGGCTAGTCGTCCTGTGCATACAGGTCCTCGCGCACGGTGTTGAAGCCAAACGGGTGGCCGAAGGCCGAGACGATCTGGAGGCCGACCTCGCCCTCGGGCGAGACCCGCTGGATCATGCCGTTGACCGACCAGGTCACGAGCGTGTCGCCGTCGTCGAAGCGGTGCACGTCGCCGAGCACGAAGGAGAACACGGGGGGATCGGCGTGGTACTCCCAGATCTGCTCGGCCGTCCCGGCGCCCGGATCGAAGTCGTACTCCAGCACCCGGGACTCCTGGGCGGGCGAGCCATCGTTGTCGAACACCAGGAACCGGCCGTCCGAGACCTCGAACTGGTGGGAGTGCAGGAAGGTCTCCGAGCTGCCGGAGGGCTCGACGGTGGCGCCCACGCTGCCAAACGCCCAGCCGCAGGTGCCATCGCGGAAGACCTGCTGCACGGTGCTGAAGTTGCGCAGCGAGATGTAGTAGCAGTCCTGGGCGGGGTCGTAGTCGAGCGCGTTGGCCCAGGTCCAACCGTACTCCTGGTCATCACCGATGTCCGTCGCCGGATCGAAGCAGTCGAAGGTGGTCCAGACCGTGGTGAGGGTCCCGTCGGGGGCGACCTCCACGATGGAATCCCCCTTCACCTTGCCCTCGGTGAAGGAGGCGATGGCGCCGATCGTGCCATCGGGCAATTCCACGATGTCGTGGGCCAGGTAGGGCACGGGGATGCGCTCCACGGAGGAGCCGTCGAGCGCCACCCGCTGGATGACCGAGTCGGGCGAGGGGTCGGAGATGTCGGCCTCGTTCAACAGCAGGCTCTGGCCATCGACCGAGAGCAGGGCCCGGTAGGTGTCCAGCTCCGACTCGAACAGGTACCACCAGACATAGCGGCCCTGGCCGTCGAGGATCACCGCGCCGATGGGGCCGCCGAGCAGGGGCGTGACCATCCAGGCGTCCATCGGCGTGCCGGTGACGGTGAGGGCGGGCAGCTCGGGGGGCAGGGAGCCGGTGGTGACGGGGTCTCCATCTGCGATGCTCTCCCCGCCCTCGTCGTCCAGGGCTACGACCTCGAAGCCAACCTCGGTGGTGGCGGGCAGCCCGAGCAGGAGGGCCTCGTGCTCCAGGCTGTCCTCGCCCTGCACGGCGGTGGTGTGGACCACCCCGTCGTCGGCCCAGAAGCGCACGAACCCGTCGCTCGGCAGGTCGGTGGCCCAGCGCACGGTGATCACGGTGGGGATGTCGGGGCTGACCTCGGCCTTGATGTCCGAGATCCGGAGGTCGGAATCACAGCCGGCGAGCGCGAGCAGGAGCACGAATCCGCGCATGGCCTAGCCCTCCACCTGGACGAGCGTGAGGAAGATGGGTGCCGGGTTCTGGCAGGTGCTGCACATCAGCGCCAGCACATAGGTACCCGCGGTCTCGAAGCCGGTGAACACGCCACCGTCGCCGGTCGCCTGCGCCAGATCGGCCGAGAAGGAGGCGGCGATGTCGAGGTACCAGAGCCCCGCGGCGTCGAGCTCGAGATCGAGGAAGTGCTCCTCGAGATCGGCGCGCCCATAGTCGGGGTAGTACCCCAGCATGAGCCGGTCGAGCTTGGAGATCTCGAAGGGGTTGCCCAGACCGTTGACCGTGAGCCCGCCCCAGTCCACCACCCAGGAGTCCCCCACGGCGGGCAGGGTGATGGGGGTGAGGCTCGCAAGATCCACCGAGAAATCGAGCGTGTCGCAGGCCGAGCCCATGGCGACGGCGGTGACCTCGGAGGCCTCCTTCGGGTTGAGGAACATGAGCGCCAGCGTGCCCTGCCCGGGCTCGGTGCCGGCGCCGGCCAGCAGCAGGTAGGTGCCGCCGCCCTCGCGGAACTCCTCCGCGAGATCCACCTCGGTGCCCTCGAGGGTGAAGTCCTCGAGGTGGGCGCAGCTCTCGCCCGCGGGCACCGGGTAGTCGAGGAACCCCGAGAGCGCGGAGCCGGAGAGCGTGTCGTCGCTGATCTGCTGCTCGATCTCGGGCTCGGTGAGGTTGAGGAAGCGGGCCAACGTGAGGATGCCGAGGTCGGCCGCGGGGTCCACGTCGTGGCACTGGATGTCCTCGGTGAGGCCGTCCCAGCAGATCTCGAGATCCTGCCCGGAGACCACGTCCAGTGAGGGGGCGTCCACCGTGCCCACGTAGGAGAAGTTGTTGGCGTCCTCGAGGTAGACCGTGCGATCACAGCCGACGAGGGCGGCGAGGGTGAAGGCCAGGGTGCGCATGGGTTCCTTCCGCTAGGGGGCGAAGGTGTACAGGTCTTCGATGAAGACGGACCGACCGATGAGGCGGTCGACGTCGTCGGGCAGGTCGATGCGCCAGTCCACGTCCCAGACGATGGTGCCGTCGGGGGTGACCTCGCGGATCCGGCCGTAGGAGCCATAGTTGTGCAGGGTGTTGCCGTTGGGCAGGCGATGGGCTTCACCGGCCGTGTTGGCGTTCAGCTCCAGGTCGGCGCCGAAGCTCCAGACCTGGTGCAACGCCATGTTCTCGTCGTCCACCTCGTACTCGCGGGCCACCGTGCGCTCCTCTTCCTCGGGGCGGTCGGTGGTGTGCGTGGACAACAGCAGGTGGCCGGTGTCGGTGAACACGCAGCCGTGCTGCCAGGCGAAGGCCGACTCGGAAGGATCGAAGGCGTAGTCGCCGTAGTCGGCGCCGAAGACCCTGAGCGTCGTGCCGGTCGTCCGGTCGATCTGCACCACGAGGTTGGTGGTGTAGAAGGAGTAGAGGAAGGAGTCGGAGGCTTCGTCCCAGTTGAGGGTGTTGGACTGGCAGGTCCGCACGATGCCACGCTCCTTGCTGAACGCCTGGCAGTCCCAGAGGATGGAGATCTCGCCGCCCGGCGGTTGGACCTTGAGCACCTCGGTGCCCCAGGTGGCCGATCCCCAGGCCAGGCTTCCATCGGGCAACTCCGCCCAGGCATGGTGGCCGCCGGGGGTGGCGGTCACCTCGACCTCGCTGCCGTCGATCTTGCTGCGATGGACCTTGGAGCCCGCGCCCTGGTCCCAGTTGGACCAGAACGTGAACTCGTCCCACATGAGATCCGTGCCCGAGCGCGAGATGCGCTGGTAGGTGGTCCAGTGGTGCTCGGGGGTCTTTTGGGCCCAGACCACGCGCCCCTCGCGGTCGATGATGAAACGCCAGAAATCCCCGGCCACCCAACCGCCGGTGGCCTCGTCGACGCTGCTGAGCAGGTAGACCCCCGTGGGCTCCCAGAGATCGGGGTTGGCCACGTGGACCTGGGGCAGGGGGAGGCCCTCGGGCAGCGGTCCCGTGGTGGAGCGGTGCTCCTGGCTGTACGTGGTCTCGTCGGCTCCCTCCAGGGCGGCGCGGAACACGAAGTCGGTGGCGAAGGGGAGGCCGAGCAGCAGGAACTCCACCGGGCCGGCGTCGAGGGCACGCGGCGGGGTGCTGTGCCACTCCTGCTCGTCATCGCGGCGGAACTCGACCCGCGCGGTGACGGGTGCCTCGGCCTCCCAGCCCACGTACACCAGGGAGCCGATGTCCTCGTGGAGACGCCAGGTGACCTCACCGAGGACCGTGTCCACTCCGGAGTCGGTGTCGGTGTCGGGGGTGGAGTCGGGCGGTGTGTCGGGAGGGGCGGAGGTGTCCTCGGAGGGAGGACAGCCGAGGGCGAACAAGGCGAGGAGTGCAGGCGCTCTCATGGGGACCTCACGGAGCACTCCACGGTATTCCATGCGCGCCTGCCTGGCGCGGAAAAAACTGTCCTGCGGGCACGCCTAGCGCCTGCGGGCCAACCGGTGGGATCCCAGGGCGACCGCGGCCAGGGCCAGGGCATGCAGCAGCGGCAGCCCCAGGGACCAGGCGTCGCGCAGGACGAAGGCCTCGACTCCGCCCCGAAGCAGCGCACTGGCCAGCAAGCTCACCAGGATCTCACCCACCAGGGCTGACGCCTCGAGCCCCGCGGCCACGGCCAGCAGCACCCCAGCCGGACCGTCAGCGCGGCGGACGGGCCCAAGAGCAAGGCCCCACCGACGTCAACCGTCAGCCACCGTGGTACTTGGGCCGAAGTAACATCGCCGAGCGCTTCTGACCGGTCACCGAGGACGTCAACCGGCAGCAACAAGGTACTTGGGCCGAAGTAACATCGCCGAGCGCTTCTGACCGGTCACCGAGGACGTCAACCGTCAGCCACCGTGGTACTTGGGCCGAAGTAACATCGCCGAGCGCTTCTGACCGGTCACCGAGGACGCCAACCGGCAGCAACAAGGTACTTGGGCCGAAGTAGGTGCCCACCACCCCACCCGCCCATGAGCGCCAAGAACAGGGCCGCCCCGCCAAGCCCGATCAGGGTCATTCCGGCCAGGATTACGCCAAACCACTGGAAAACCATGGGAATCTCCCGGGTAATCGTCAAAGCTCGTCACGGGTAAACTGTTGAAAACGTAACCTTCTGGTTAGACATCCTGCTCCATCCAACCCGTGGAGTCCGATCCATGCCCCTGTTGGTGGTCCGAGAGCCCGGAAAGCCCGCGCACGCGCTGTACCTGCGAGGTTCGCACACCCTCATCGGGCGTGCCGACAGCGCGGACCTCGTCCTGCCCAGCGTCGCCGTGAGCCGCCGCCACGCCTGCGTCCAGTGCGACGACGGGCGGTTCGAGGTGCTGGACCTCGACAGCCGCAACGGGATCACGGTCAACGGGGATCGCGTCAAGCGGCAGGTGCTGGTGCATTCCGACATCATCCGGATCGGCCGCTACCAGCTCACCTTCCTCGACGAGTCCCTGCTGGCGCCCTCCGAGCGCGAGCGGGTCGAATCCATGAGCCCCCCGGCCACCCGGAGCCTCGACTCCGGCAGCGACACCCTCTTCGTGGTCGGCCCCGTCTCCGTGGTCCCGCCCGACCCCGAGGCGGCGGTCCTCGTGCGCGAGGACCGCCAGAGCGAGCGCTGGCTGCCGGGTGCAGGCCGGCTGACCTTTGGCCCCAGCGGAGACATCCCGGTGGACGTGGGCTCCGACTCGGGCCTCTTGGCCGAGATCACCTGGGACGGCACCCGCCACCGGCTCGCCCGCCTGACCCTGCTCGGCAAGGTGGAGGTGAACGGCGACCGCGCCACCTCGGCCGTCCTGGCGCCAGGAGACCGGCTGGACATCGGGGATGCCACCTTCAGGTATCTGATCGCGAGGTAAGGGGCCTAGTGCCCCGCCAGGCACGCCGCCAGGTCCTCCTGGACGGTCCCGGTCGGCTTGAGCGCGAACCCATCGACCAGGACCTTGAGGACCGGCGGGGTCACGAAGGCCGGAAGGCTGGGGCCGAGCCGGATGTCGCGCACACCGAGGTGCAGCAGGGAGAGCAGGATGACCACCGCCTTCTGCTCGTACCAGGAGAGCACCAGGGACAGGGGCAGGCCGTTGACGTCCGTGCCGAAGGCCTTCGCGAGGGCCTGGGCGATGACCACCGCGCTGTAGGCGTCGTTGCACTGCCCGATGTCGAGCAGGCGCGGGATGCCGCCGATGGTGCCGAAATCGCCGGTGGCCGACCCGCGGCGGCCCCCGGCGGCGCCGTTCGAGCCGACGGCGCCCTCGGCGCCGCGGCTCAACGCCGCCCCGTTGAAGCGGTACTTGCCGCAGGCCAGCGTGAGGATGATCGCGTCGTCGGGCACCGCGTCGGCGAGCTCGGTGTAGTAGTTGCGCCCGCTCTTGGCGCCGTCGCAGCCGCCGATCAGGAAGAAGTGCTTGATGGCCCCGCTCTTGACGCCCTCCACCACCTTGTCGGCCACCCCGAGCACCGCGTGGTGCCCAAACCCCACCAGGATGGTCCTGTCGGAGCCGTCCGCGGTGAAGCCCGGCGCCGCCCCTGCCGCCTCGATCACGGGCCCGAAGTCGTCGCGCTCGACGTGGGTCACGCCCGGCCAGGCCACCAGGCCGGTGGTGAAGAGGCGGGCCTTGTAGGACTCCCGGGGGCGCTGGATACAGTTGGTGGTCATCAGGATCGCGCCGGGGAAGGCGTCGAACTCCTTCGCCTGGTCCTGCCAGGCGCCGCCGTAATTGCCCACCAGGTGGGGGTGCTTCTTGAGCTCGGGGTAGCCGTGGGCCGGCAGCATCTCGCCGTGGGTGTAGACCTGGATGCCCGTGCCCGCGGTCTGCTCGAGCAAGGCCTGCAGATCGAGCAGATCGTGGCCCGAGATCAGGATGGCCTTGCCCCGCACGGGCTCGACGCGCACGGGGGTCGGGACCGGGTGGCCGAAGCGGCCGGTGTTGGCCGCGTCCAGCATGGCCATCACCGTGACGTTGACCGCGCCGACCCGCAGGGCCATGGCGGTCAGCGCGCCGGCGTCCTGGGGGTTCTGCGCCAGGAAGGCGAGGGCCTCCAGGAAGAAGTCCGCGACCGCCTGGTCCGAGTGGCCGAGGACCTGGGCGTGATCCGCGTAGGCCGCCATGCCCTTGAGCCCGTAGAGGACCAGCTCCTGCAGACCGGTCACCACCTCGCCGTGGCCCTCGAAGCGCTTCTGGATCCCGATGGCCTGGCCCTGCAGCACCATGCCGGCGAGATCGTCGGCGGGGACGCAGTGGGGAGGAATGGCGCGGATCGCCGGGTTCTTCCCCTGGGCTTCGCAGGCGGCCAGGCAGGCGGCCAGGGCACGCCGTGAAAGGTCCGCGCCGCGGCGCACGAAGGTGGCGACCCGCTCGGGATCGAAGTTCACGTTGGTGACGGTGCTGAAGAGGGCTTCGAGCACGAAGCGATCCAGCTCGGGATCCCGCACACCGAGTTGCCGGGCGGGCCAGGCGATGGCGGCCAGGCCCAGCGTGGTGTGGACCAGCAGGTCCTGGAGGGCGGCGGTGGGGGCATCCTTGCCGCAGACGCCGGCGATGGCGCAACCGGTGCCCTTGGCGGTCTGTTCACACTGGTAGCAGAACATGGTGTACTCCTGATGGGATGGGATTCAGCCGTGGAGGCGACGTTCGGAGAGGACAGGGCCGTGGGTGCCGAGCACCACCTCGTCCACGACGAGGTCGGCCCGACGGGCCCGCAGCAGGGCCTGGTGCACGATGGCGGTCAGCCCACCGCAGCAGGGCACCTCCATGCGCACGACGATGACCCGCGGGATGGCGTTGGAAGCCAGGATGGCCGCCAGCTTCTCGACATAGGGCTCAGTGCGGTCGAGCTTGGGGCAGGCCACCACCACCGCCCGACCGCGCAGGAACCGCCAGTGGATGTCGGCCGAGGCGACGGGACCACAGGTCGACAGCACCACCAGCTCCTTGCCGCGGAAGAAGGGTGCCTGGACCGGCACGAGGTGCAGTTGCACCGGCCACTGGCCGAGGTCGGAGGGGTGGAGCTGGGCGGGCAAGCCGGCGCCGGCCACCGCGGGGGTGGCCTGGGCAGGTTGCTGGACCTTCACCGCCGAGCCTGGACAGCCGCAGGCGAGGGGCGCGGCGGCGTGGTGGGCGCCACCCTGCGCGCGCAGGTGCACGGCCACCGCGGCCGGATCGAAGTCGGGCGCTTCGCGCTCGACGATGTGCAGCGCCCCCTCCGGGCACTCCCCGATGCAGGCGCCGAGCCCGTCGCAGAAGTCGTCCTTCACGACACGGGCCTTGCCGTCCACGATCTGCAGCGCGCCCTCTTCGCAAGAGGTGACACACAGGCCGCAGCCGGTGCAGAGGGACTCGTCGATCTCGATGATCTTACGCTCCATGGCGGACCTCCTGCTGACGGACCCAGGGTATGGGCGCCAGCGGCCCGCGGCCTTGATCGCGATCAAGCGGAGGGAGTTTTCGGTACGAGTGTTCCGATTTCAGCTCTCCGCCAGCAGCCGCTCCAACCCGCGTCGGTCCAGGAGCGCGATCTGCTCGCCATCCTCCTCGATCAACCCCGCTCGTTTGAGGCTCGCCAGGGCCCGTGAGAAGCTCTCGGGTTGCAGGCCGAGGTAGCAGGCCACGTCCTTCTTGGCGGCAGGCAGAACGATCCGCGCTCCCTGCGCATCGCCCAGCCCGAGCAGGTACGACGCCAGCCGCGCTGCGCCGGACTTCTCACCATGGGCCGCGAGTGAACGGGTCAGCTCGTGCAGGCGGGTCATGGCGGCGGCCAGCAGACGCAACGCCAGCTCCTCGTGGCACCGGAAGGCCCGCAGCAGGGCCGCCCGAGGCAGGACCAGCACGGTGCAGGGCTCGACGCACTCGGTACTGGCGGGAAAGTCGATCCCCATGAGCACCGGGACCTCCGCCACCAGAGCCGGGGCCTCCAGCAAGTGGATCACCTTGGGGCGCCCACCGGGGCCACGACGTGCGACCCGGACGGCGCCATGGACCACCCCGAACAGGCGGTCGGCCGGCTGGCCTTCCTCGAACAGGATCTCTCCCTGGTCGTAGAGGCGCAGGCTCGCCTCGGCGGCCAGGACCTCGCGATCCTCGGGGTCGAGCGCCGAAAAGACGGGCTGCCGGGACAGGTGGGAGGCGATGACGCCAGGACGCGGCTGGAGGGTCTTCACGCACACCTCGGAAGGGTTGGCTCCCACCCTGTAATCAGGTATGACTCATCCCGAATGCTCGCCGGGATCCACCATGGGCACCATCCTCCGCATCAGTGAAGCCGCCAACCTGGGTATCCACGCCATGGTGTTCCTCTGTCTGCACCCGGACCAGGGCCCGAGCAACGTCGGCGCCATCGCCGAGGGGCTGGGTGTCTCAGCGTCCCACCTCGCCAAGGTCCTGCAGCGCCTGGCGGCGGCCGGCATGGTCAGCTCGGTCCGGGGGGTGAAGGGTGGTTTCTCCCTGCGCTGCGACCCGGCGCGCACGACCCTGCTGGCCATCTACGAGGCCATCGACGGGCCCCTCGTACCCGCTGGATGCCTGGTCGAGCTGGACACCTGCTTGATCGACCACTGCTGGCTGGCCGGGCTGGAGGCGGAGACCCTGGAACGGGTGCGCGCGCACCTCGGCGGGCTGCACCTGGCGGACCTGGTTCCCCGCCGCACCTGACCTGGCGCCCTGCCAGTCCGCGCGGGCAGGCCCCATTCTTGACACGCGACGTTGCATTTTTGCTGGCTGAGTCGGCAGGGGGCGTGTATCAACAGGCGCATCCCTCTTCACCAGCACGTCGCGAGGTGACCGTGAGCCCGCTCTCTCCGGATCCAGTCCAAGCCGTCCTCGAGGGTCACGCCGGGGTCACCTCCTGGCTCCGGAACCTCCGGGCCGCCCTCGGTGCGCTCGCCGGCGAACCCTCCGCGGGCTTCGCTCCCATCGAGGGCGGTCTGCGGGAGCAGGTGCGCGAGCACGTCCTCTTCCTGGAGGATCGCCTGCTGCCCACCCTGCTGGGCCTCGATCCCGAGCCGGCGGTGGCCACGCTGGTGGACGAATTGCGCAGGGATCACCTCGCGATCCTCGCCGACTGCAGCCGCTTGTGCGCCGACCTCGCCGGTTGCCTGGCCACCGACGATGCCGACGCCGTGCTCGCCGCCCACACCCGCGCCAGGGGGCTCCAGGAGCGCGTCCTGGCCGCCACCCGGCGCGAACGGGATCAGCTCATCCCCCTGGTGCGCCGCCACCGCGAAGCGTTGAGCCTGGCCCTGGCGGCCTGACCTCCCGCTACGTCGCCTGGCTCCCCCGGTAGATGCCGTAGAGCACCAGCACGGCCAGCCCATAGACCGCGAGCAACAGGGCTGGGGCCCACCGCGGCAGGGCAACTCGTTCGCCCGGCGGCGGGCGCCAGGGCGCGACCACAACGGACCAGGTGACGGCGGCCAGGACGAAGCCTCCGAGCACGTCCACCAGGTAGTGCTGCTTCACCATCAGGGTGGAAAACGCGATGAACACACCCAGGACCACCGCGGCCCCACCGACCAGGCGGTCGGCCTTCCAGGAGCACAGCGCCGCCAGCACGGCCAGGCTGACGTGGATGGAGGGGAAGCAGGTGCCGGGCGGGTCGATGCGGTAGCAGACCGCGAGCCCCCAGGTGTGGAAGGATGTCACGGGCACCTCGGGCCGCAGGTCCATGACCACCGGCCAGACCAGAAAGACCCCGAACGCAACGGCCTGCACCAGGAAGTAGGCGAGGGCGATCCGGCGGAACAACCCGCGGCTGGCCACGGTCAGGCCCGGGGTGAAACCGGAGACCATCACCGCGAAGTAGACATACATCCAGCGGGCATCCGCCGGCAGGGCGTGGTCCACCCAGGTGGCGGGGTGGTGGGCGTCTACTCCCTCCATCCCCCGGGAGATCGGGAGGTACAACAGGTAGAAAGCGGTGACCGCCCCCACCAGGAGCAGACGTTCGGCGAGCGGATGGAGGCCGGGGCGGCGGACGCTCATGGGGCGATGATACCAGGATTCCCCCGTCCCTCCCACCTGGAGGTTCCCATGGGCTTCCTGCCCCGGCCGGGCGCCTTCCCCGCGCTGCGCGTCTTCGCCGACCGCCTCGAACCCCGCGGCCCCTTCGCCGAAGCCCAGGCCGCGTGGCTTCTACCCGACGAGACGGCCGTGCGCCGGCTCACCACCCTGCTGGAGTCCACCCGCGCCGGCGTAGCCGCCCACTTCTACATGGACGCAGAGCTGCAGGGTGTGCTCTGCGCCGCGCGCTGGCCCCACACCTTCGTCTCCGACTCCCTGGCCATGGCGGAGACGGCCATCGCCATGGTCCGGCGTGGGGCCGAGCGCATCGTGGTGCTGGGGGTCGACTTCATGTCCGAGAACGTGCGCGCCGTGCTCGACTCCCAGGGCCTCGCCCACGTCCCGGTCCACCGCGTGGCTCCCGAACCCATCGGCTGCACCCTGGCCGAGGCCGCCGCCTCCCCGGCCTATGACACCTGGTTGGAGGCCGCCGCCCGCACCCCCCGCGCCCTGCACGTCATCTACATCAACACCGGACTGGACGTGAAGGCCCGCGCCGAGGCCCGGATCCCCACCATCACCTGCACCTCGTCCAACGCGCTGAAGACGCTCCTTGGGGCCATCGTGCAGGTCCCGGGGGTCGCCCTGCGCTTCGGCCCCGACACCCACATGGGGCGCAACCTCCGCGTCACCCTGGAGCGCCTGGCCGCCGGTCCCCCGACCGAGGCCGCCCGCCTGCACCCGGGGCTCACCCCCGCGGCCGTGGCCGCCGCCCTCGAACGCTACGAGGCCTTCGCGGAGGGTGCCTGCGCGGTCCACCAGGTCTTCGGCGCCGAGGTGGCGCGGGTCGTGCGCGAGCACTACGCGCACGCCCTGCTGACCGCCCACCTCGAGGTCCCGGGCGAGATGTTCGATCTGGCCCTCGCCGCGCGGGCGGATGGCCGCGGCACCGTCGGCTCCACCTCGGACATCCTGGGCTTCATCCTGGCGCGGCTGGACGCAGCCCTCGCCGCTGGCGACTCCGCGATGCCTCCTGTGATCCTCGGCACCGAGGCCGGCATGATCACCAGCATCGTCCGCGCAGTGCAGGCTCGGCTGCGGGAGGCCCGGTCGGATCTGGGCGTGGAGATCCTCTTCCCCGTGGCGCCCGAGGCCATCAGCGCCACCGGTGAGCGCGATCTGCCGATCGTCCCAGGGGTGACCGCGTCTGAGGGCTGCGCCCTGGATGGCGGGTGCGCCTCCTGCCCCTACATGAAGATGAACTCGCTGGCGGCGCTCGAGACGCTCCTGGAGCGCGTGCGAGACGGCGCCACGCCCGAAGACCTGCGCGGCTTCGAGCCCCGGCGCTACACGGAGCTGCTCGCGGGCCGGCCCCTGGCGGAGTGGGGCACCCGGCCCATCCTGGCCATGCGGGAGCTGCAGCGCACGGGGAGGCTGGGGGAAGAGTTGGTGCGGAGGGTGGGGGGGTAGCGGCAGATCGCCCGGGTTTCCCGGCCCCGCCTGCCTGGAGGGTGGTCGCGTCCAGAAAACTCCGGTGAGGCCCAGGCCAGAGACGCTCGATTCGACATCGGGGCGGCCACATCGCGGCGATCAGCGGCCTCAGTTGCCCGAAACGACCGCAAAAGGGCCACATCGCGGCGATCAGCGGCCTCAGTTGCCCGAAACGACCGTAAAACGGCCACATCGCGGCGATCAGCGGCCTCAGTTGCCCGAATCGACCGCCCGGGGTGACAGCCGCGGTTTCCCGGCCCCGCCTGCCTGGAGGGTGGCCCAGGGGGCGCTCTTCCCCTCCCGCGATACGCTCCCCCGCGCATGTCCCACGCTCTCGCCCGCGCCCTGGTGCTCGCCTGTTTGCTGGCCTTCCTGGCCATCCGGCTCGTGTTCCGGCGCAGCAGGGGTCCGCGGGAGGAGGTCCGGCCACGCCGCGAGCGCCTGCTGACCCGCTCCATGACGGTGGCCGTGATCCTGCCCACCCTGGGCTGGCTGGGCTCGCCCGCCGAAGCCTGGGGGGATGTGCCCCTGCCCGCGCCCCTGCCCTGGCTGGGCCTGGCCCTCGCCATCCTCGGCCTCGCGGGGCTCTGCTGGTCCCACGCCACCCTCGGCCGGGAGTTCTCGCCCTGGCTGGAGCTCCACGCGGATCATCACCTCGTCACCTGCGGACCCTATCGTCGGATCCGCCATCCCATGTACACCGCCGGCTTGGTGCAGATCGTGGGCTGCGGGCTGCTCGCCAGCAACCTGCTCGTGCTCGGCTTCCCACTCATCGCCCTGGGGGTGCTGATCGCGGTCCGCCTGCCCGACGAGGAGCGCATGCTGCGGGAACGGTTCGGGCCCACGTGGGAGGCGTGGGCCCGGTGCACGGGGCGGCTGCTGCCGCGGATCGGGGGGTAGCTACTCGACCAGCGGCCAGGAGGCGATGGGGTCCTGCATGTCCCAGCAGGTACATTCGTCCCCCTCGCAGTCTGTGTCGCAGCCTTGCGCATCGGCGAAGGCCTCGCCGCTGGTGCCGTTCCCGTCGAAGCCGACCGTCACGCGGTAGGACAGCTCGTCGTACTCGCTTGGGTCCATGGCGGTGTACTCGTAGGTTCCGGTGAAGTCCGCGGGGCTGACGCTCCCACCGGCGGTCAGGCCGTCGGTGCTGGAGAGCGCCACGTCCCAGGCCTCGTCGAAGCCGCCGTCCTCCGTGGCGACCGCGACCGTCACGTCCACCTCGACCCGATCCGGGCACTCCACGTAGATGTCCAGGATCTCGCCGTCCTCGCCCTCGGGGGTGACCACCTCGGAGTCCACGAAGCGCACCTCGCCCTCGGCGTAGCTCACGACGACCTGGACCGGCGTGGTGCTCCCGTCCGCGGTCCAGGTGAGGGTCTCGTCGAAGGTGCCCTCAGCCAGGGCCAGCACGTCGGCGCCCGAGAAGCCGAGCGCGGTGGCCTCCTCCAGGGTGATGACGGTGGCGACGTCCTCGCAGTAGGGGGCGCTGGCCTCCAGGTTCTCGTCGAAGCAGCCGGCGAGCAGCAGGAGGGAGGCGGTGGAGAGCAGGGAGCGGGTCATGGGCGGGTCCTCGGTGGGGTTCGCCAGGGAGAGAAGCAAGGGCCGTGC
>Ga0233425_10007526_pt1 | contig 15242 bp, 11 predicted proteins | sample Watercolumn_Towu_2_FD_181712 | JGI IMG/M metagenome (GOLD analysis project Ga0233425, IMG submission 181712) | Freshwater microbial communities from Lake Towuti, South Sulawesi, Indonesia - Watercolumn_Towuti2014_140_MG | ecosystem: Environmental > Aquatic > Freshwater > Lake | place...
TCGGACGGGTCGGACGGGTCGGACGTGTCGGACGGGGAGTGCGGGGCAGGTGCGGCGGACGGCACCCCGTGCGATGACGGCATCGCGTGCACGGTGGCCGATGCCTGCGTGGGTGGGGTTTGTGCCGGTCAGTTCGTTTGCGCAAGTTGTTGCGTCAGCTCGGATTGCGAGGACGGCAACCCGTGCACCCTGGATGCCTGTGTTGCCGGCAGTTGCTCGTCCACGATCGATGGCGATGACCCGTCCTGCTGCGAGGGAGCGGCGGACTGCTTCGACGGCGAGCCGTTGACGCCCGACGTGTGCAAGGACCACACGTGCACGAACGAGTGCCAGGAGAACTGCTGCTGGATTTCCGAGGACTGCGACGACGGCAACGAGTGTACCTGCGACCATTGCGAGTTCGGGAAGTGCTACCATTCGACCGACTGGAACCTCGATCCGTTCTGTGTGCCCCCGCCCGACGGTTGCTGCACGGGTGTGGACGATTGCGATGATTCGAACCCGTGCAGCCTCGACTTCTGCGTCGCCGGCTCCTGCGTCCACAAGCCGGCTCCGTTCGCTGCGGGATGCTGTGAGTCGGTGGCGGACTGTCCGTCACCAACGTTCTGGCCAGGGGAGGTCGTGGCGTGCTCGCAGTTCAACTGTGTGCACCAGTCGGCCGGCCCCTGGTGCGAGGAAGGCGACAACGGCGTCTGCGACGATGGGGCCCCGTGCACGACGGATCTCTGTGTTGCCGGCGAGTGTCAGCACCTCCTTGAGGGGCAGTCGCCGGGCACGTGCTGCAAGTCGGACTTGCAGTGCGACGATTCGAATCCCTGCACAGCGGATCACTGCGCGGCGTCCGCGGAGAAGCACCCGGCCCTGGGCCTCGTCGTCGCCCCGGGGGAGTGCGTTCATCTTCCAGACGACTGCGCTGCCTGCGGAACCGACGGTGGCGGAGTCTTCGTGTGTCACCAGGGCGATTGTTTTCCTCTTTGAACCGGGGGGTCAGGCTCCTGGAGCCGTGGCGGGCATCAGCGTCTCGGGGTAGGGGGCGAGGAGCGTCTGGCGCACGAGGTAGGGAAGTCCGAGCGTCGAGGCATGGTGCCGGATGATCTCCAGCGGTCTGGGCAACGAGACGAGCCCCTTGCGGAAGCCGTCTATGGCCTCGCTCATCTCGGTCTTCTGCCTTCGCGTGATGAGCTTCCGGACGAGGCCGGCCATCTGGAGGAGCGCATCGGCAACCGAGGCCCTGGAAGGGGGTTCGGACAGCAGGGCCATGAACGCAAGCCCGTATGCGGAAAACAGCTTCTGAGGGGAAAGATCTCCGGCGACTCCGACCAGCCATTCGAGCTCGGAGCAGGCAGTTCTTCCGTGCGACAGGAGCTGGAACCTGTGGTCGGTATGGAACTCGACCAGGCGGGTCGGATCCTGCCCCTCCCGCAGCAGGTCGAGCCACCGCTTACGCGCAAACACACGCTCTGCAAACGAAGCGAGCAGCAGCGGGTCGGCCAGCCGGTCATTCTGCTCGACCGGGACCTGCGGGAAACGCTCCATGAAAGCACCGGTGAACACGCCGGGGCCGAGCTTGCGGATCCTGCCGTTCCTGCCGTGCAGGTCCACTCCCAGCATTCCCGAGCTTGGAGAGCGCGCCCTGCACACGTAGCCGCACAGCTCCACCTGGGCCAGCCCATCGAGCTTCTTCCGGGTGAAGCCGAGCACGACATCCGTCAGATCCTTTCCGTCACTGTTGATGAGTCGGTGCGATTTCGGGGTCCCCACCCGGTCCATGGGAGGTCTCGGGGTCGGGAGCCCGGCATCGGATTCCGGGCAGACCCTCATCCATGCGACATGGGGACCCAGGGAGGAAAGGACGTGCCGGTCGGGCCTCAGCTCTCCGTCGTAGCGGACCCGCTCGCCCAGGAGGCATGCGCTCACCAGGACCAGAGGTCGGGACGCGTTGTCCGCTGTCTCGGCCGACATACCGCAGGCGCGTCCGTTGCTCATGGTGCACTCCGTTCGCGGTCTCTCGACCCGACTATCCCAGACCTGTCGCAGGCAGTCAAGGACCGCCTGAAGATTAAACTATCTACCGGACGGTTGACAAACTCGGCGGCCTATGTCAGAGTGATATCGTACGGGGGGGATTTCCCTTGCGGCGGAACTGACGGAGGGGATGGAGGGGGCATGAAAGCTGTGTCCGGAAGCACCTCGTCAGGGAACTTCGTGAAGTATGGGGTGAATGCGGTGTATGATGCGTTGGCGACCTGGGACGGGTTGACACCTGCCTCGATCTGGTTTCACGAGGTCATCGGGTAGTCGCACGGAGGTGGACCATGCGGACGGCAATTTGCGATGTTCTTTCCTGGGGGCGGACGGCTGTGTTGTTCGGTCTCGCGCTGGCGATGTTGAACTCCGGGTGCGGAGGGGACGACGGGAAGGAGGACGGGCTTGTCCCGGTGAACGGGGTCGTGTACGAGAACCCGGATCCGACCAAGGTGCTGTCCGGCGTTTCCGTCTGGATCGACTCGGGCGAATCGGCCACGACCGACGCGTTCGGTCATTGGGAGCTGAGCCTGACTCCGGGGACCCACACGGCCACCTTGAAGCTGGACGGCTATGTCGAGGCGACCTACCCGTTCCTGGTCAAGACGGGGGGGGAGGCGACGGTCTCGATGGGGATGGACCGGCTCGAGGGGGAGCCGGGGGACGAGGACGGGGATGGCGTGGCGGATGAAGACGACAACTGCCCGGTTGACGCGAACCCGGGGCAGGAGGACGAGGACGAGGACGGGCAGGGGGACGCGTGCGAGGGGGAGGAACCTCCGCCGGGCGATTGCGAGTGCAACACGGCTCCGTATTGCCAGGCGTGGTGTGCGTGCGATACCGACTGTTGTGCGTCGGACGAGGAGTGCGGTGCGAACGCAGCGTGCGCCGGAGGAGTGTGCGCCTGCAAGTACCAGTTCTGCGGCGCGACGTGCTGCGGCGAATCGGAGACCTGCGGGGCCGACGGAGCGTGCGTGTTCGCTCCGATTCCGTTCATCACGCTGGACCTGCCGGTCCGCGGGGCCTTCGTGATGGACGAAGGGGGACAGGTGGAGCTGTCCGGGAAGATTGCTGCCTCCTCCGAGCTGGAGTGGTTCAAGGTGGATGGCGAGCCCAGGCCGCTCTTCCCGGACGGGACGTTTGCGGTGGAGATGTCGCCGACCCCGGGGCTCGTCACGGTGATCCTCGAGGCACGTACCAAGGCAGGCATGGAGGACCGGGTGGTGCGGTCGTTCATCTACGGAGATCTGGTCCCGTGCGGCGAGGTCTCGGACGGCAATATCGTGTACCACATCGGCCCCGATGCCCTGGACGGGGACATGGGGGGCGGAGGAGGGGAGTTGGACCTGGCCGGCATGCTCGAGCTGTGCATCGGGACGGACAACTTCCTCAAGCTGCTTGCGCCGCAGTACGAGATCGACCTTGGCGGCGGCCAGACCCTGTATATCGAGCTGAAGAACGTGGAGACTCTGTCGCCGCCGGAAGTCACGGTGGCCCCGGCCGAGGGCTACCTGGATGTCTCGATGAACCTCCTCTCCATGGTGGTGAAGTACAAGATTTCGATGCCCGGGTTCGAGTCGTTCGGCCAGGTGACGTACGAGTCGCTCCTGACGACTGCCCGTTTCTCGCTGGTGATCAATGCTGCCGGGGAGCTGGAGGCCGTGGTGGAGGGGGTCGAGCTGGTGGCCACGGGCTTTGTGATGGAGAACGATGCCGGCCTTCCGTCCGAGGTCGAGGCCGCGTTGTTGAGCCAGTGGGACGGGAAGCTTCAGGAGGCGGCCAAGAAGGCCGCCGAGACCGCACTCAAGGTGAGCGGTCCGGCGTTCCTGAACTCATTTCAGCTTTCCCAGCTCGTCACGATCGAAGGGATGACCGTGCCGGCCATCGAGCGGGACTACGTGTACAACTCGGTTGCCATCACTGCTTCCGGCATCGACGGGGAGATGGGGACGGTCGTCGCATGCGAGAAGGAGATGGATCCGGGCATCGGAGTGCCCAAGACCGCCGGCGGGGAGCCGTACCTGCTCGACTACGGCGGCTACACGGTTGCCATCGCGGATGACATGGTCAACCAGGTCTTCCTGGAGGCCTGGATGCGGGGGGCCATGGACCTGTTCCACCTGGGAGTCGAGGACCTGGAGCAGCTTGGCGTGGCGATCAATGAGCCGCCGTTCAACCGGATCGAGTCGGTGGAGGTCATCACGCACCTTCCGATCCAGCTCGATCTCGGGGTGGCGTCGTCCGATCCTGCGGATCCCCCCGTGATGGCGGACCCGCCGGTGATGCGGGTGGGAGACATGGAGCTGGTCTTCAACATGAAGGACGGCGAGCCGGCCTCCTTCCAGGCGTGGGGGTCGGTGCGGACCACCGTGACCAAGGACCCGATCTGGGGGGTCAAGTTCGACTTCGCTCTCGTGGCGGAGGACCTGGAAATCAACCTCGAGCCGGACAAGATGCCGGTGTCTTCCGAGGCCGATGCCCTGGCCTCCCTGGCCAGCCTGCTGGCTTTTCCCGCTGCGTCGAGCTGCATCCAGCCGCTCGGCTACTTCTCCACCCCGACCATCGGCATGGGACAGGCTCCGCTGATGGAGGGGACCGAGTACGAAGGGGTGGAGGTCGGAATGGGTCAGCCCCTCATCGAGTTCCCGCAGTCCCTGCCCGGCTTCATGGTCTTCTCCGGCGCATTGGAGGAGTACGATCCCGAGAAGTAGGACGCGGAACAAGAACGCCTGGACCGGCAATCACTATCGGCCTTGTGCAGGCTACCTGGTTGGCGATTCCTGCTTCTGAGGATCTGCCGTCGGGGTCTGTGTGGGCGGATCGCCCCGCGTTGCGTGGAGAAGGAGCAGCGTCGCCAGGCCGATGAGGAGGATCACGGCCAGGATCGTGAGCAGATCGGTGAGCACGGGGCGGACCGTTCGTTCGGCTCCGGAGCGCGCCTGAGGCAACCGCTGCGTGGGTTCGGACTCGGCCGCTGTCAGGTCCGCCTGTGACTCTGCTTCGACCGTTGCGGGAGGGGGCGATTCGCGGGCGGCCCTCGATTCCGGGGCCCGAGGTTCAGTCGTTTGCATCGGAGCGGGAGATGGCACGGGGACGGGCTCGTCGCTGAGCGGTCCGATGGCTGCAAGCCTCTTGAGCAGGTCGGTAGCGGAGGCCGGCCTGCGTGACGGGGCCTTGTCCAGCATGGCAAGCAGGAGAGACGACAGCCCCTCGGGAGTGGCCGACCGGACGTGCGCCGGCAGCTCGGGCGGCATGTGGACGTGCATCATTACCGTGGTCATGGCATCGGCCCCCTTGAACGGGGGAATGCCGCAGAGCATCTCGTAGAGGATGACGCCGAGCGCGTAAATGTCCGCTGCAGGCGTGAGGCGGTATCCCAGGGCCTGCTCCGGTGCGGAGTAGAGCGGCGTCCCGCAGACGAAGCCGCCCGCCGAGAGGGTCTTCTTGATCCGCTCGTTGTCGGTGAACTTGGCAATGCCGAAGTCGAGCACCTTGACGAAGTCGGGCTCCTCCCGGAAGTCGACGAGGAAGATGTTCTCCGGCTTGAGGTCGCGGTGGATGATGCCGGAATCGTGGGCTTCCCGCAGGGAGCGGAGCACTTGCGACAGGATGTGGACCGCCCTGGCCGGGGACAGTGCCCTCTCTGCGGTGATGCATTGGGCGAGCGTCCGGCCCGCCAGGTACTCCATGGCGAGGTAGAGCTGGCCGTCGGACGTTCTTCCGTAGTCGAAGAGCTGGATGGTGTTGGGGTGACGGAGGCGGGCGGAGGCCGCGGCTTCCCGCTCGAAGCGGTCCGCGTGATCGGGGTCTTCGGCGGCTTCGGGGGTCATGATCTTCAGGGCCACCTTCTTGTCCATGGCGAGGTGAACCGCCCGATAGACCTTGCCCATGCCACCGGAGCCGATGAGGCACTCGATGCGATAGCGTTCCGCGAAAACCTGGTTCAGGAGCGGATCGTCCACGGTCCGAAGAACCTCCTGTTTCACGATAGCGCAAGATACAGGTTCAATTACAACACTTTCTCGCACGGAGCCGCTGACCGGCCGTTCGGTTGAATAGTGGCAATGCAGGGGCAAGACGTGATAGGCTCATCGTCGCGCACCCCGGGAGAACCGATGGGTTGCGCCTGGGAGGAGAGAGTGCAAGGCCGGTTTCGTGGGGGGATTGTGACCACGCTGTCCGCCATCCTGCTGGCGGGGGTGGTGCTGGTCTGCCCTGGACGGGCGCATGGCCTGTCGCTGGACCGGGAGACGGGACAGTACGTGCACCGTACGTGGCGTGCGGGGGCGGAGTCGCTGCCCTCGGCCGTGGTGCTTGCCGTGACGCAGACCCGGGACGGGTACCTCTGGCTGGGGACGGAGAACGGGCTCGTGCGTTTCAACGGCGTGGATTTCGTGACGTTCGACACGGACAACACCCCGGCGCTGCGGCACAACCACGTGGAGGCCCTGGCCGAAGATCGGGACGGGCGGTTGTGGGCAGGCACCTGGGGCGGGGGGGCAGCCTGCCTGGAGAACGGGGCGTGGAGCTCTCTGACGGCCCGAGAGGGGCTTGCCGGCGACCTGGTGCGGAGCATCCACCAGGGTGTGAGCGGGCCTCTGTGGTTGGCGACGATGGGCGGTGGGCTTTCGGCATGGGATGGGCAGCGGTTCGAGACCCGGACCGATGCCGACGGATTGCTGACGAACGAGCTGCGGGCGGTCTTTGTGGACGGGGTGGGCACGCTCTGGGTCGGTACCCGGAATCGGGGGCTGCTTCGGTCCGAGGGGACTCGTTTCGTTGCGGTCGGGAAGGGCACGGCCCTCGAGTCCGCCTACGTGACGAGCCTGGCGGAAGATCCGGCCGGCGGGCTCTGGGTGGGGACCGCAGGGCAGGGGCTCTTCCGGGTGAAGGGGGAAGGGCTGGAGCATTTTGGAGCGGAGGCCGGCCTGCCGAGCCAGGATCTCAACTGCCTGCACCTGGATCGGGACGGGAACCTCTGGATGGGGAGCCGCGGTGCGGGGCTTCTCCGCCTGCGGCACGGTCGGTTCACGTCGTTCACTTCGCTGGAGGGGCTGTCCAACGATCACGTGAATGCCGTGTTCGAGGATCGTGAGGGGAGCCTCTGGGTCGGGACGTTCGGCGGTCTGGACCGGTTCACGAACGGAACTGCCGTCACGTACACCACGGCCGAGGGGCTGTCCAACGACATGGTCTGGCCCGTCCTGCAGGATGGGGACGGGGCCATGTGGGTGGGAACCTGGGCCGGGCTGAACCGCCTGCGGGATGGCCGGTTCGAAGTGTTTACCCGGGAGCAGGGGTTGCCCGCCAACGGGGTCTTCGCGCTGGCGGAGGGGGCGGGGGGTCGGCTCTGGGTGGGGACGTTCGGCGGGGGGATCGTCTTCTTCCGTGACGGCCGGTTCGAGCGGGTCCCCGAGCTGGTGGAGCTGGATTCGATCACCATCTGGGCGATCCTGGAGGATCCGGATGGGGCGCTGTGGATCGGCACCAACGGGCAGGGGCTGTTCCGGTTTTCCGGAGGGCGCCTGGAGCGGGTGGTGTTGCGGAGCGGAGGCGGGCGTGAGATCATCTCGGCCATCTTCCGGGGGCCGGACGGTCGACTCTGGGTGGCCCTGAGGACCGAGGGGCTCTGCCGGCAGGAGGGGGGCGGTTTCCGATGCTTCGGCATGCAGGACGGGCTCCCCAGCGACGAAGTCCGGGCGATCCACGCGGACGGAGCCGGCACGATCTGGGTTGGAACGCGTGGGGGGCTGTCCAGATGGAAAGACGGGCGGTTTGAGACGCTGGATGTTCGCCGCGGGCTGCCGGATCGGACGGTCTACTGGATCCTGGAGGATGAGAGTGGGTTCCTGTGGGTGAGCAGCGGTCGGGGGATTTACCGGCTTTCCCCGTCGGAAGCGACGGAGGTGCTGGACGGCGTCCGGGAAACGGTGCATCCACAGCAGTTTGGTTTCTCCGACGGCATGAAGTTCGAGGAGTGCAACGGCGGTGCCCAACCTGCGGGTTGGCGGGGTCGGGATGGGCGACTCTGGTTTCCCACGGGCGGGGGGCTCGTCACCATCGATCCCAGGCTGACGTTCACCAATACGGCTCCTCCGCCCGTACTTCTCGAGAGCGTGGTGGTCGATGGCCGGGCGCTCGATGGGATCGGAAACGGGGGCACGCCGGTGGAGCTCAAGTACGGGTTTTCCCACCTGGAAATCCACTTCGCCGGGCTCAGCATGGCCGCTCCGGAGCGGAACCGCTACAAGGTGAAGCTCGACGGGCTCGATGACGATTGGGTCGATGCCGGCAGCCGTCGGACGGCATACTATACCAGCCTGCCGCCGGGCCGGTACCGTTTCCACGTGATGGCCAGCAACAACAGCGGCATATGGAACGAGGAGGGGGCGGGGTTTGCATTTACCGTCAAGCCCCGGTTCTACCAGACGGTGCTCTTCTATGGCCTCGCCGCGCTGGGCTTCTTCCTGATGGGAGTCGGGATCCTCTACCTTCGCATCCGACGGATGAGGGCGCACCAGGCGGAGCTGGAACGGATCGTGGCCGAGCGTACGGCCGAGCTGGCCGAGGCAAACAAGCGCCTCAGCCGGGCCTGCTCGCGGCTCGAGGAAACCAACGAGCTGCTCGAGGATTCCAACCGGCAGCTCGAGTGTCTGGCAACGACCGACGGCCTGACGGGCCTCACGAACCGAAGGCGGTTCGACGAGGTGCTGGAGCTGGAGTGGCGCCGTCACCAGCGGCATGGCCGTCCACTGGCCCTCATCATGGTCGATGTGGATTTCTTCAAGGCCTTCAACGACACCTACGGGCATCCGGGGGGGGACGAGGTACTCCGGAGCATCGCCCGGGTGGTTCGGGAGACGTTTGCCCGGGCGGATGACCTGCCGGCCAGGCTCGGCGGGGAGGAATTCGGTGCCCTGCTCCCCGAGACGACGCTGGCCGCTGCAATGAACCTGGGGGAAGTGCTGCGCACCCGGATCGAAAGACTCGGGATGCAGCACAGTGCCTCGCAGGTGGCCAGGTGTGTGACGGCAAGCGTCGGAGTGGCAGCGTTCGTGCCGTCGGCCGGAACCGTCGCCATGGAACTGCTCGGTGCAGCGGATGCGGCGTTGTACCAGGCCAAACGGGCAGGACGCAACAGGGTTCACGGAGTGGAAGGGAACATCACAGACAGCGAAGGAGGAGAGGGAAATGGACAGCAATCAGAAGGATGATGTCAGATCGCCCGGGCGGCCCAAGAACCCGGTGAGCCGTGAGCACCTGCTCGAGGTGGCCAGGGGGGCATTTGCCCAGTCGGGCTATGCCGGAACCAGCATGGGGGACATTGCGGATGCCGTCGGTCTGCGCAAGTCGTCGCTTTTCCACCATTTCGACTCCAAGAACCGCCTGTACCGGGAAGTAATCCTGGCCATGGTGAGCGACCTCGGTGCACTGGTGGAGCAGCTCGCCGCAGCGGAGGGGACCTATCCGGAGCGGCTGGCGGCGTTGTGCAGGTCTGTCGCGGATTACCTGGCCGCCCATCCCTGGGCTGCGCTGCTCGTGCTGCGGGAGGCGATGGACGAGCACATCTTCGTGCAGGAGGAGGGGCGGGAGCTGCTCGATCGCACGCTCAATCGTCTGGCGGAATTCCTCCTGGCCGGGATGAATGCCGGGGCGTTTTCCAGGGACAATCCGCACGAGCTGGCGCTTGCCATCGTGGGAGCGCACTTCCTGCACTTTGCCGCTTCGGGAGTGAGCGGGCGGCTGCTCGGGCAGGACGTCTTCACCCCTGAAATGGTCGAGCGCTTCAAGTCGAACGTCACGGCGAGGGTTTCCCGGATGGTGCTGGCATGATGATCTTCAGGCTGGCATCCGTTCTTGCCCTGGTCCTCCTCCTGGCCCCGCAACCGCTGCGGGCGGAGGACACGCACACGGAAGGGCAGATCTGGCTATACGGGAACGTGACCGGGGTCATCACGCCGGCCTGGGCATTCACCGTAATGCCGGGGATCCGCTACGAGCTCGCCGACAACCTGGAAGATGCCGGCGGCGTGACGATGTACGAGCTGTTCACCGGGCCCATGTTCACGCACCGGTTCGGGCAGCTTCGGTTGCGCCTCCCGCTCTGGTACTACTACATGGGCTTCCCGATCAAGGCCAAGAACGACTACTTCGACTCCCACAACGTGGAGCTGATCCCGATGCTCGACTACACGTGGGGGAACTTGACCCTGTCGAGCCGCTCGATCTTCCACAACAAGCTGTACGCGGACAACAGCGTGTTCACGTCCGATTCGCAGCGGAACGGCTACTCGCTGCTGCTTCGGCAGATGCTCCAGGTTAGCTGGTCACTGACATCGAAGGTCGCCTTGACCCTGGCTGACGAGGTGTTCCTCGGACTGGTCGAGGACGGGGAGACCAACGACCTGGCCAAGGGGGAACCGTTCTTCGAGAAGCGGGGTTTCTCCATGAACCGCGTGTACGCCGGCGCATCGGTTGCCATCGTGCCTGGAGTGAGCGTCGTCCCGCAGTACGTGCTGGAGACCCACCACGATCCGGACAAGGATTCCGAGCTGACCCGGGTACGCCACTACCTGTTTGTCACGGTGAACGCCGCAGTCAACCTGTTCTGAAGTCAGTGCCCCTTTTCCGCGTATCTACCGGTTGCGGCAGCCGAGGAGGCAGTCGACGAGGTTTCGCAGGTGAGGCTCGGCAAGGGAGTAGGTGGCCTTGCCGCCGGTACGGTCGACCGATACCAGCCCCAGGAGACGCAGGGGGGCGAGGTGCTGAGACACGGCCGCCTGGCGCACCCCGAGCATCTCGGTGAGATCGGTCACGTTGTGGTCCCCCTGGCACAGGGCAGCCACCAGTCTGAGTCGCAGCGGGTGTGCGATGCCCTTGAGGATTTCCGCCAGCCTCTCGGCCCGGCCTTCGTCCATCTTGCGGGGTGCTGCCTTCCTGACCGTCGATCCCATTTCCTCCCTCCGAAACCCTCGCGATATCGCGCAATTGCAATTCCTTACTGTTCGCCCGCAAGGAAGTCAACCGGGAATTCCCCGCAACGGCCATGCGGCTCACGGATCCAGCCGGTATCCGATCTGGCGCACGGTAACCAGGTGCCGGGGATTGGCCGGGTCGTCCTCCAGCTTGCGGCGCAGCGACACGATGAAGTTGTCCACGGTCCGGGGGGTCCCCTCGAAGTCGAATCCCCACACGCTCTCCAGGATCGAGTCACGAGAAAAGGTCCTGCCCGGCGACCGGGCCAGCAGGCAGAGCAGGTCGAACTCACGGGCAGACAGCGGGATTTCCTGCCCCTTGCGGGTGACGCTGCGGGCCGAGACACGCACCACCACGTCGCCGAATGCCACGTCGGGCTGCGCCTCCTGCTCCTTGCGGAAGCGGCGAAGCAGCGCTTCGACACGGGCCAGCAGCTCGGCCAGCTCGAACGGCTTGGCCAGGTAGTCGTCCGCTCCCAGCGCAAGCCCCTCCACCTTCTGCGACACCCTGCCTCGAGCCGACAGGATCAGGACGGGGACCGTCTGCCCGCGCTGGCGAAGCTCCTCCAGGATCTCAAGGCCGGAGAAGCCGGGCAGGTTGATGTCCAGCACGATGAGCTCGGGGCGGGAGTCGAACGCAAGCCTCATCCCCTCCTCGCCGTCCGCGGCCAGCAGGACACGGTATCCGCGGACGCTGAAGTTCATGGCGAGCCCTTCGCGGAGCGACCGGTCGTCCTCCACCACCAGGATGGTCCCTTTCGACTTGTCCGTAGAACCGCTCACTCCCGCCCCCCGGTCGCTGTCCTCCTTTCTCACGGCCTTTCAACCCGCGTTGCGGTTGCCGGAAAGGACAGGGTGAACGTGCTTCCCTTGCCCACTTCCGACTCGACGCGAACCGTCCCCCCCATGGCTTTCATCGTGACATCCACGATGGCGAGCCCAAGCCCCGAGCCGCCCGGAGCGTGCCTTCCGGCAGCCTCGACCCTGTGGAACGGCTCGAAGATCCGACCGATCTCGTCCGGCGGGATTCCGATTCCGTTGTCCTCCACCACGAGGTGGACAAAGCCGCCGCGGTCTGCCGCGGCCAGGCGAATCTGCTTGCACCGCCCCGTGTATTTGTATGCGTTGATCAGGAGGTTGAGCAGCACGGACTCGAGGGCAGTCCGGTCGTGCCGCACCGGATGCCGGGTATCGGCCGACCAGGTGAACTCCACCTCTCCCGGCCGAAACATCCTCGAAAACCGCCGGGCCACGTCCGCAACCCCCGGGCCGAGCGGCGCATCGACGAGGTCCAGCAGTGCCCGATCCCGGGCAACCGCCCGCCAGGTCAGCAGACGTTCGATCATGCTCTGGAGCCACTCGGTTTCCCGCACGATCACGTCGACGCATTCCCGCACCGCTGCCGGGTCTTGCTCGAGCACCCCGGACTGGAGGGTTTCCGCGTGCATCCGGATGGCTGCCAGAGGGGTCTTCAGCTCGTGGCTCACGTTGCCGATCAGGTCGGACTGGAGTCGGGCCAGGCGCGCCCGGCGCCCGAGCAGGACGGTCACGATGATCGCACCGGAGACCGCCGCTGCCGCCAGCGAAAGCGCCAGGATGCCCAGGACGAGATCCTTGGGGGATTCCCACAGTGCCAATGCCACGATTGCCACGGTGGCGATCAGCACTGCCGGGAAGAGGACTGCAGAGGCCAGGACTGCGATGGGGCCCCCCAGCCTCAACGAATGTCGGAGCCTCCGGATGCGAGCGCCGTAGCTGCCGCTTCCCGACACGACCACCTCCCGCTTTCATCACATCGGGTCGACCCGTTGTCGAACCGATCCCTCGCTCCGGGACTATACATGATCCTGCGCCCCGCCGGGTAGTGCGTCAGGATGGTGGCGGGCTGCAGGCCATCCCCCACCATGCGCAGCCGGATCTTCCAGGCCGACGAGAGCACCTTGACCGCGACCCGATAGGCCCGCTCGGTCATGGTCGGGGGGATCGACTTCAGGATCTCGTCATTGAGCGACAGTGCCCGCCCGCGCTCCCCCTCGATGGGTGTGTGCCGGGCAATGGCAGGAAGCATCGCGGACCAGCTTCGCAGTCGTGCTTCGAAAGCGTTGCGTCGGACAGACAGGCAGGCATCGAGGGGACCGAGGGCGGAGAGCCGCCGAAAACCGCGCCACTGCGTGTCCACTACGCGCAACATGGATGAGCAGTTGACCTCGAAGTCTCTGCGGAACGCGGCCTTGAGCCACCGCTCCGCCGAATCGCCGGGGAATGCCGGGTGCCGCCAGCTCAGGTGCTTCTGTCCGTGCCACTCCTCGAGCGGGAGGTCGGTGCGCAACAGGCCCCGGGCCTGGTGGTCGAGATACAATGTGGTGGTCGGCAGCGGAGTCAGCAGCATGAACTGCACGAAGTCGGCCTGCAGCCCCACCATGAAGTCGATGTCCACGTCGATGTTCTCGGGCGTGTGATGCTCCATGCACAGGATGCCCGAGGCCAGGACGATGATCCCGCGGTCCCGCATCTCCCGGATGAGTTTCCTGGGGTCGATGCCCTTGTTCTTGGCATAGTTGCCGACTTCCGACGAAGACTCGACCCCGATCCACACGTAGGTCACACCCAGCCGTTCCAGGTTGTCCAGCCCGAATGCCGTGATCGCTTCCGCTGAGGAGAAGATCTGGAACTCGAAGAAGCGCTGGTGACGCTCCATTTCTTCCATCAGCTCGATGGCCCGCTGCTTGTCCTTGAGGAAGTTCTCATCCATGACGAAGAACTCGTTGCTGCCTCGCTGATCTGCAATGCGACAGGCCGTTTCGAACACTTCCCGTCCCGTCTTGAGGAACGGGGTGTATGCCTTGCCGAAGTAGTGCGTCGTGCAGCAGAACTTGCACGCGTTGACGCAGCCGACTCCCGGAACGAGCAGGCTTGCTTTAGGGCTCGGGACCGGCACGCCATGGATGATGTTGCGCTCGCTGCTCGGGAGAGCGGGGTGGAAGATCGGAGCATCCGGATCCTGGCCCAGGTGGGACCGCAGCCAACGGATTCCTTCGCCTCGTGCGACGTGATCGCACTCGATGAGCTTCTCGATTCCCTCGATGGCCGTGCCGTGCCCGCCCAGGACGATCTCGGTCCCCGGGCAGTTGGCCCGCACGAACCGGGCCATCTCGCGGGCTTTCAGGAAGTTGGGGGCGATGAACGAGATCCCGACGATGTCATACCCCTTCTTCACCTCCTGCTCGAAGCGGCGCTTCGACGGAAAGTCGAGCACCGTCACGTCCGCGTCGACGTTCTGGGCGATGAAGTACAACCCGAAGGAGCGGTGCTGGAACCGGAACGAGGCGAGCCCCTGTTCCCGGGTCACCTGGTTGTGGAACAGCTCCATGATGTTTTCTTTGCGACCGTACTCGTCATCGACCCCAAAGGGCCCGAACACGCCGGTCAGCAACACTTTCTTTGCGGAAAGACCTCCCCTCTTCGAGAGGCGGACGATTCGATTCCCCCTGGTTTCACTGGCTCTGGTTTGCATGGCCCTCACCTCCTGGCGACCCAGTGTGAGGGACGATTGTCATGGGTTTGTCATGGAGAGATACCCCTGCTGCGGGGTGCCAGGCAGCGGCGGGCCACAGCGGCACCACGCGGAACCGGATCAGCCAGAACTCGTTGATGCCGTGGGGTTGGCCATTCGAGCCGACGCTACAGAGCGGGCGTCGGGCCAGCGGGGTGGGGATGTCAAACCCCCGCTCAGGCGCTCAGCAAGGCCGTGACCAGGGTCTGCACCTTGGCAACCGCACTCTCGGGCAGCTTGCAGGCGAAGGCAGCGTCACGTTGTCTCCAGTCCAGGCTCTTCACCTGGTCCGCAAGAACCACGCCGGAGACGGGCAGCCCGCCGGGTATTCCGACCTCGAACGGATACCCCGTGACCTGGCTGGTCATCGGACAGGCCAGGAACAACCCCACCTTTCCGTTGTAGCTGGCCGGGGACAGGACGAGGGCAGGCCGTCGGCCAGCCTGCTCGTGACCGGCCTGCGGATCAAAGGTCAGCCACACGATGTCCCCGCGCTCCGGCACGTACTGAGGGCGGATTCCGGCTGTCGCCGCAGCCCGGCCTCTCCGGGCAGGACCTCCCTGCAGAAGGGCAATCGCATCTTGCCCCTGGCCTCGGCCGGACGTTGCGAGGGAGAGGGTCGGCAGGTTGTCAAGTCTCGCTGGCCTGGGGTGCTGCTCAAGCAGATTCGTCTGGATTGCGACTCTATT
>Ga0233425_10007527_pt1 | contig 15241 bp, 14 predicted proteins | sample Watercolumn_Towu_2_FD_181712 | JGI IMG/M metagenome (GOLD analysis project Ga0233425, IMG submission 181712) | Freshwater microbial communities from Lake Towuti, South Sulawesi, Indonesia - Watercolumn_Towuti2014_140_MG | ecosystem: Environmental > Aquatic > Freshwater > Lake | place...
GGATGCTGGGCAACGCGGTCGGCGGCGTGAAGCTGCAGGTGGCCGAAGACGACGTGCCCCGTGCCCGCGAGATTCTCGACCGGACGGCCGGCGCGATCGAAGCAGCGCCGGCCGAGACCGACTACGGCGACCGCGACGAACCGCAGCCGGACGAAGAGCCGGCCCCCGAGTTGCCGGGCGATCTGCTGGCCACGCGCGCGTGGCGGGCGGCGGTAATCGGGTTGTTCGCCTGCCCGCCGCTGCTGCACTTCTACTCGGCCTGGACGCTCTTGCGACTGAGCTTCAGCGGCCAGCCGTTAAGCCGCGCAGGCACCGTCAAGTTCTACCTCGCGGCGGTTCTCGATGTGGCTGTCTGTGCGGCTGCGGGCATGTTCCTCGCAATGCTGCGCAGCGACTGAAGCGTCGCCAAGTGGGGCTGTTCAACGTTCTTCGGGAAGTGTGGTCGATGATCGATACCCTCGTCGAAACCCTGAAGATCCTGCTCTTGGCCGTCCTGGCGGCCGTGGTCTACGGCATCTTGCACGACCAGGTGACGGTCCGGGTGTGTCTGGAGTACTTCACGGTTGCGCATCCGCGGGTGTTCGATACGGATTCGCCGACGCTACTGGCGGCCGGTTGGGGCATCATCGCGACGTGGTGGATGGGGTTCGTCCTGGGCATTCCGGCGGCCGTGTTGGCCGCGTGGGGCCGCGCGCCGAAGTTGCGGGCGGCCGAGTTGCTGCGGCCGATCGCCGTGCTGCTGGGCACGATGGCCTGCTTGGCGCTGCTGGCGGGCGTGGCGGCCTATGTGCTGACCGCCCGTGGAGTCTGGACGCTCGATCCCTCGTGGGCGATCCGCATTTCCGGGCCGCATCACGCCCGCTTCCAGGCCGCATCCGCCGCGCACCTCACCTCCTACGGCGTCGGCGCGATGGGCGGCGTGTTCCTCTGCCTTTGGATCTGGTGGCAGCGCCGCCTCCGCGCAGCAGAGCAACGCCGCAGCCACGGGACCACGCCGGCCAGAGCAGCGGCCGCCAGCAGCACGAGCGTTCCCGGTTCGGGCACGGGCTGCACGTCGGCCAGCACGATCCGCCGCTCGTCCGGCAAGTAGACAATCCGGCCCGTCACCTGCGCGCGTCCCAAGTCCCAAGTGATGCTCTCGAACCCGCCGCGGCCGCCCATGGGATCGCCTTCATTCCACGCGAAGAGCGGGTAGTCGTTCAGCATTCCGTCCCGGCTGACCATCGCGACGTCGAGGAAGTAGGTGGCGCCCGGCTCGAGTTGGAACGCGTTGCCGGGACCGGTGATTTGCACGAGGTCCGCGGCCGGGCCGTCGATGTCGAACTCCAGCCGCGCGCCGTTCATGAGGTTCAGACCCTCGAACTCGAGGACGCCGACGCTGCCGCCGGGGCCGAGCGTTCCCCAAACGTTGGCGGGCTTGCCGTTGATCTTGCCGTAGCCGCCGACTTTGGTTCCCGCAGCGAACGTGGGGTTGGCGCCCATGACGGTCATTACGCCGTGGATAGTCGTCTCCCCAGCCGTCTGGTCGTAGCGGCCCGTGACAGTCAGCGTGCCGCCCGCGTACACGAGCACCTTTCCCCGGTTGAGCAGGTCGCCGTCGTCCACCTGAATCGTGCCGTTGTTCTTGGCGTGCAACAGGCCTTCGTTGATGAAGCTGTCCTGCGTGTCGACGGGGTCGATGTGGATCGTGCCTGCGCCGTCGGCCAGAATGGTTCCTCGGTTGGTCAGTGCGAGGGGCCCGGCGGCGTCATCGCCTATGCGGCCTTCGCCCAGGATCAGGTTTTCCCCATTGGTGAGCCGCTGGCCGCTGACGCCGAGAATTTGCGCAGCGTTCGGACCGCCCACCAACAGGATCCTGCCCGTTCCGGACAAGACCAGGTCGGTTTGCACGTACAATCTGGCCTTCTCAACCGCGTTGGCCATCATGAGGATCGATTGCCAATTGGAGAACTCGTCGGCGAGCGACAAAGCCGAGTTGGGGCGGATGTTTATGTTGGCATGCGAGGCCACGGAACTCAGGCGGGGCGGTGTGGCGACCTGGGGCAAAGGCACCATGACGCTGCTGACGTCCGTCAGCAACAGGCCCTCGGATATCCTCACGCCGTCGCCGAAGTAAACGACAGAACCCTGCCACGCCTCGATCGAGCCTCCTAGGTTGTCGTACGCGCCGTCCCGCAGTTCGAGATAGGCGCCGTTGGTGGCGCGTAGCATACCCCCGCCGTGATTGCCGAACGCGCCGAGAGGGTTGGTCTCGTCGGGGTCGATGACCAGCGTCTTGCCCGCGATGTTCGCCTCGATGGTCCCGCGGTTGACGATCGACAACCGGCCTTTCGAGTCGCTGCCGATCTCCCCCGCGCCTTTGATCGTATTGCCTTCGTTGCTGAGGGTGCGGAAGGCGCCCGAAGGGGCAATGCCGCCGATGAGGTTGTTGCCGCTTTCGTTCAGGGCGACCGTGCCGCTCCCCGTGAGCCGCGCGTCTGCCGTCAAATACAGATTCGAGCGGTTGCTGCCGGCCCCGCCCGACAGGGAGATTGAAGCGTTGTTGTCGATGGTGTATTCGATGGCCAGTGCGGCATTCTCTTGCACTTGGACGTCACCGCGCAATTCCAGAGCGCGGAACGTGGCGGGATTGCTCTGATACGCGACCACGGTCAGCTTGCCGCCGTTGGTGCTCCGGATGACACCGCCCGTAATGTACGCAGCGCTACTGAAGGTGACTTTGGCCTCGGCGCCGTCCGACTCGATTTGGCTGGCCACGTTGGAATACTTGCCGTCTTCGAATTCCAGCCAGCCGCCCGCCGCGCGAAGGATGTTGTAGTTGAAGAAGCCGGTACCGCCGGCGGGGTCGTCGTCGGGATCCAGCGTCAGCGCGGCGCCGGAGTGCGTGGCCTCGATGATCCCGTAGTTGGCAAAGGAGAGACCGGCACCCATGTCCTTTCCGATCCGCCCCGCGCCGGAGATCGTGTTGTAGCTGGTCACTTTGTTGGCGCCGTCGCCCTCCATGCTGTTGGACGTGAACGCCGACATCTCCACCCGCCCGCTGCCGCTAAGCGTGGCGTCGCCCGTGAACACCAGACGGCAATTGTCGCCCGGCGCGCCGCTGAGCTTCAAAGTGCCGTTGTTGGTCAGGCTGCCCGCCTCGATGCCGAGCCGGCAGAGGTTCTGGATATTCACAGTCGCGCCGCTGCCGACGGTTACGGTGTCCACGTCGGCGAACGTGTTGACCGACACGTTGGCGCCGCCGGGGATGGTCGCGTCGTAGTGGGTGCCGTTATTGCGCGGGTACGCGGTGTTCGGGTTCCAGTTCTCCTTGCGGTTCCAACTCGAACCGTCGCCCAGGCCCGTCCAAGTCCAGGTGACGGCGTGCGAGGGAGAAGCGGATACCGCCGCAACGAGTGCGGTCAGAACCGCGGCCTGGAACAACTCACCCGTTGCCGCAATGAGAGCGCGTGCGTTCGTCATGGGTCGACTCCTTGCCTTCAGAGGAAAAGAAGCGGGGCGGAATCTCCCGGGAATTGACGGAACCCCGGAAGCGGCGCACACCGCCGGTGGACGACCACGAACATCGCAACGTGAGAGGAAACGCAGTTTCTCCCACGGAACCGATTCTAATTGGGGGAAAGCGGCATATCAAGCGGCAGAGCGTTAGGGGGGAGGGCCGTTCGGTGTTTCGCGCCGTTGGATGGCCGTTGTACTGCCGCCCCTGAACTGCCTGCGTTTCTCGGGGGGGGGCAGCACAACTATTACCCCAACGAGCGTCCCACCCTAGATAAATGATCGGCCCTGGGAGAGCACAAAGGAGCCTACGGCGCGAGTTCCGCCAACTCGCGGGAGAGGGCGTCGAGGCGGTTGAGTTCGGCCTGACGGGCGGCGGGTGTGCCGGGGGAATTGGGGTCGGCGGCGCGGGTGCGGGCCTCGAAGATTCGCCGGCCGAGTTGCGCAACGGCCAACTTCAACGGCGCACAGCGGCCCACCCGGTCTTGCTCCGTCTCGGGCATCAGTTCGCGGACCGCGGCCAGATCGTTCTGCTGTTGCCGCAGATCGCGAAGCCGTTCCAGCAGCGGCCCGAGCGATGTGGCGTTCCAGTCGCGCTGCTCGTCGAGTTCGATTTCCAACTCCCGCAGCGTCAGGTTGCAGCCGGCGATCCGCGCCTTGAGGTTCACGACGTTGACATGCACGGGGGGCAAGAGCGGCTCGGGCGACACTTGCACGTCGCTGAGGCTGCCTAACGACAGGAGCGATTCCCGTCCCAGACCGTGCCCCGGCTCGTCGGGCAGCGGACCGACGTACGCCCGGCCGTTGGCCGTCGTGTGCCGTTGCGGCGAAACGACCGGCGGCACCGCGCCGCCCGACGCATCGGCCGCTAGTTCTACGGCCACCAGTTGCAGCGGCGGTTGCGGCACACCGCGGGCGTCGGGCCGATACGCAACGGTCGGCCGTGCGCCAGCCAGCTCGTCGAGCGATGTGCTCTCCAGCGGCAGCGGCGCGGTCAACGACGGATCGACCAGCGCGGCTGCCAGCGGTTCCCGGCGGGAGGGAAGAAAGGGGACAGTCCCCATTTGTGCGACGACCAACGCTGCGCGTCGGTGCCCGCCTTCGGGCCGTTCCGGCAAATGGGGACTGTCCCCTTTCTTCCCTCCCCGCGGCAGTTCCGCGGGGATTGGCCGATTCGTTCCGCCCGCGCCCACTTCGGTCGGCTCGTCGTCCTTGGCCGGACGACGCGGCCCGGTTGGCGGATCGGCCGCGCGGCCGGGTAAGAGCGACGTGTCGGCCGGCTTGGGACGCGGCTCCTTCGCCGGCGTCTCGACTTTCGGTTTCTCGACGGGCTTCTCCGTTGGTTTCCTCGGCTCGGGTTTCGTGCCGCCGTCCTTGGGCTTTTCCGTTGCGGGCTTCTCTTCCGGTTCCTTCGGTTCGGGTTCGCCCTCCTTCGGTGGAGCCGAACCGTCGAACTTGGGATCCGCGGGGGGCGGATCCTTCGCCCCGGGCTGAGCACTCTTCAGCGCCGCTTCGAGCCATGCGACCATCTGCTCCTGCTGCGCGGGCGTCTTGTTCGAGGCGTTCCAGGCCTCCAACCCCCGGTCGAGCACCGCCTGGCGTTCCTTGTACTCCTCCTGCCTCGTCCAGAAGGTCTCGTAGACCTGCACGCGGTATTGCCGCGTCAGTACGTCGATGGCTGTCTTCTCGCGCGCGTCGGCCAGGCGGAGCAACTCCCGCAGCGTGTCGCGGGAGATCGTCTTCTGCGTGAGCTGCGCCTCGTATTGGGCCTTTTTCTTGGCGGCCGCCGCGGGTGGGAGCGAGAGCGCGGTGGCCCGATCGAGCCGCAGCTTCAAATGCCGCAGCCATTCCTGCTGCTTCGCCGGTTCGAGGGCCGAGACCTGCTCCAAGACGGCATCTACGTCCAGCGAGGGGGCCTTCGGCTTGTCCGCCGGGACGGCCAGCAAGAGAAGATTCGTCAGCAGCAGCGTCAGGGCTTGCATTCCAACCGCCATATTCGGAACAATTAGTACCGCCGCACGGCGCGCACGGCAAGCTGTTCAAGGGTACGCCGGGGCGGGGTGAATGTCAAACTAAGTGGGCAGTGGGCAGTGGGTAGTGGACAGTAGTGTAGAGTGCGTGAAACGCACCAGCCTTGACGCATTGCCGTAGGTTTCACGCACCATGCAGGAAAGCGGTGCGTTTCACGCACCCTACGGCCTAACATTGGAGGGAGCCTGGAGTGAAGAGCCATTCTGAAATGCTGTCGCTGCTCGATGCCGGCGACCCATCGCTGTACGATGTCGTTACCAGCGGCCCGGGGCCGGAGGGCACGCTGCCGCTGACCGACGACATCCTCCGTAACCGCCCCAGCGGCGACGCCTTCGGCATGTCGCAAGACGCCGGCATGGGCTGGACGCCGTCGGAAACGGCCGGGCCGCAATACGTCCTGCTGAGCACGTTGGGCGGCGTTAGGGCCGACGACGGCACGCCGGTGGCGCTCGGCTATCACACGGGCCATTGGGAACTCGGCCTGGCGCTCCGCGCCGCGGCCGAGGAGATTCGCCGCGCCGGCGGGGTGCCCTATGCGGGCCATTGCAGCGACCCGTGCGACGGCCGCAGCCAAGGCTCGCCGGGCATGTACGACAGCCTGGCCTATCGCAACGACGCGGCGTCGATCTTCTCCCGGCTTGCCCGCTCGATCCCGGCCGCGCGCGGCGTGCTCGGCGTGGCCACCTGCGACAAGGGCTTGCCGGCGATGATGATGGCCCTGGCCGGACTGCGGCGGATGGCGTGCGTGCTCATGCCCGGCGGCGCGATGCTGCCGCCCAGTGCGGGAGAAGACACGGGCAAGATCCAGTCCATCGGCGTCCGTTACGTGCATGGCGAGATCGCGCTGGAATCGGCCGCGGAGATGGGCTGCCACGTTTGCGCCTCGGCCGGCGGCGGATGCCATTTCCTCGGCACGGCCGGCACGGCGCAGGTCGTGGGCGAGGCCCTGGGCATGACGTTGCCGCACGCCGCGTTGGCACCGTCGGGTCAGCCGATCTGGATCGACATCGCTCGCCGCTCGGCCTTGACGCTTATGGAAATGGTCCGCCGCGGTACGACCATCGGCGACGTGCTTTCCGACGCCTCGGTCCGTAACGCGATGGCCGTATTCGCGGCCTGCGGCGGCTCGACGAACCTCTTGATCCACCTGCCGGCCGTCGCCTTCTCCGTGGGCCTGCGGCGGCCGACCATCGACGATTGGACCGCGGTGAACCGCCGCGTGCCGCGCCTGGTGTCAGTGTTGCCCAACGGGCCGGTCGATCATCCGACGGTCCGCGTCTACCTGGCCGGCGGCGTGCCCGAGGTCATGCTGCGGCTCCGCGATTTGGGTCTGCTGGAACTCGACGCCATGACCGTCAGCGGCCTGACCGTCGGGCAGACACTCGCGTGGTGGGAGACTTCGCCGCGTCGCACGGCGCTGAGGGCGCTGCTCCGCGAGCGCGACGGCGTCGATCCCGAGGACGTGATTATGACGCCCGTACATGCCGCGGCGCTGGGCGTGACGAGCACCGTCTGCTTCCCCCGCGGCAACCTCGCGCCCGACGGCTCGGCCATCAAGAGCACGGCCATCGATCCGCGCGTGGTCGACGCCCACGGCGTCTACTGCAAGACGGGACCGGCGCGGGTGTTCACGCGCGAGGTCGATGCAGTGGCCGCCATCAAGGGCCGCGGCGACCGCACGATCAAACCCGGCGACGTGATCGTATTGATGGGCCGCGGCCCGGCCGGCTCGGGCATGGAAGAGGTCTTTCAACTTACCTCCTCGCTGCGGTATCTCTCGTGGGGGCACGAGGTCGCGCTGGTGACCGACGCCCGTTTCTCCGGCGTGAGCACCGGGGCGTGCGTGGGCATGGTCGCACCCGAGGCCCTGGCCGGCGGCCCGCTGGGCAGGGTCCGCGAAGGCGACCGCATCCGCATCGTCATCGACCGCAACCGGCTGGAAGGCGCCGTCGATCTCGTCGGCGATGCCCAGCGCGAGTTCAGCCCCGAAGAAGCCGCGCGCGTGCTAGCCTCTCGCGCGCCGCATCCCGACCTCACCCCCGACCCGCTCCTTCCGCCCCAGACCCGCCTCTGGGCCGCGCTCCAGAACGTCAGCGGCGGCACCTGGGGCGGGTGTGTGTTTGACGTGGATGCGATTCTGGCCCGCCTGTAGGACGGCCTTTCCAGGCCGTCGCGGCGAGGGGTGGCTCTCACAACGCGTAGCGTTGCGTGAGCATGTTGTCGTCGCGTCTTGCCGGCGCGCGGCTGCGCCGCGTGAAGGCAAGCCACGCATGCATTACGTTGAAACGAAGAAGCGGCTCATCGGGGGGTATTGCAGAACCCTTGGCGGGTCTGGTAACTTGGGGGACGATGGATGCCGAGTACCGGCTGCGTAGGCCGGTGGCCGGCGATGGACGCGATCGTGTCGTGGACTTCTTCACGCACTCTTTCACGAAGGAGGATGAGACATGCTTCGGGCGGCAATCGGCTCGTGTGTGACGCTGGCGGCAATGCTTGCGTGGTGGGATGTCCGGCAGGCCGTCGCCGAGGCCAAGAACGAAGCTCCGCGCGCACAGGCGTTGGTCGAATTCAAGAGCCCCCGCGGCTTCTCGCTCCGCTATCCGGCGGGTTGGACCGTGGCGTCGGACCAGCAACGCGATCAGGTGGCGCAAGAAGCCCAGAAGCACGCGAATCAAGGCAACGGCAAGAACGTTCCAGGCCCGGCGTTCTTGGCTACGAACCTTCAGGGCGGCGCTTTCAAAGAGAACGTCAACGTGGTCGTAACCAACGGCGCGCCTGCGGTCGATGAGAAAGGCGCGCGAGAGTATGCGGACCTGGTCGCCAAGCAGATGCGCGATGTCGGATGGAATCCGACGGACATCGTCTCCGAATGTGCGACGTTCAACGGCAGGAAGGCAATCTCGCTGCAATGGAAGGTCCGAATGCCGGGAGCGCCGTTTCCGATCCGACAATGGCAGGTGGCGATTCCTGCCGGAGGACGAACCTACTGTATCACGTGCTCCGCGCATGATTCCGCTTTCGAGCGATGCAAGCCGATCTTCGCCACGGTTCTCGACAGTGTCGAAGTCCAAGGCGGCTCCGGTTGGGACAGCCTCTCGCCGATCCTGCGCGGCACAATCATCGGCGCCATCATCGGCGGCCTCGTGGGCGGAGCCGTGGCGCTGGTCAGGAAGTTATCGCGACGCGACCCGAGGAAGACTTATGTGCCTCCTCCACCGGATTTCGGTCCGCCGTTGTGAGCAACGCGCGCCGGCAATTCGGGTTGACGGGCGTTGCCGGGAAATTCTGCCCGGCAGGCGGGATCCACTTGCTTTTGGCGTAAACTAGATTACCCTGTCCATTGGACGCGAATCGCCATCCCCCCTAACGAAGGAGTGCCTGCCATGCGACACACGTTCCAGGAGGCCGCCGGCGCGGCCGTATGTGCTCTGTTGGTTGCCGTACTGCTGAACGTCCCGGCGTTCGGACAGGAACATCATCCGCTGCCGGTTCCGATTCAGGCACATGCGAAGGCGGTGCCTGCCGCGCCGGCGCACGCGGTGCAAGCGATGGCCGTCCCGCAGGTCCGCGACCTCGCCGCGATGCACAGCAACCTCACGGATAAGCTCCGCGGAGCCTTCAAGCTGGCCGTCGATTTGCTCTCGGGTAACGAGACGCATCTGCTCTCCGACATCGAAGCCGAATTGCTCTCGAACAACAAGGCGGCACTCCTCTCGGGTAACAAGCCTGAAATCCTCTCGGGCAATCAGATGCCGATCCTCAGCGGCAACCGCGTGTCGATCCTCTCGAACCTGAAGATCGAGATCCACATCGAGAACAGCGGCAACCACCCGGGAATGCCGATGCCGGGGATGCCCGGTATGTCCGGCACTCCGGGCCCGACCACGCGGCCATCGGCCGTCCCGATGCACAGTACCGCACCGGTCACTCGGCCTGTTCCCGCAGCGCCAACGGTTCCGGCCGTGCCATCGACGAAGCCGCACGATTAGAGTCCGCGTTTCGCCGTCTTCCAACCGGCGCGATTGAGCGGACGATGCTGGGATGCCGTCATGCTCTGCCAACACCTGCGGCAACTCGAAACCGAAATGCTCGCGGCCGGGCTGCGGGAGACGTTCCGCGGCAAGGCGTGGACGATGAACTGCCGCGAGTGGGTCTATTTCGACTGCTGGCTCGACCGCCCGAGCATCCGCCGCCGCGTGAGGCTGGCCGATTGCGTGGCCGATCACGAACACCTCGGCACGCACAGCGGACAGGAAGCCGGCTTCGTCTGTACCACGTGCCAGGACGCCGTCATGGGAGTACACAAACGTTACGCCGACCGGAAGACGCCGGTCTTCCGCTGAGGCGGACCGCGGCGTACAATACATGGGCGACGGTTGCAGCAGGGATTCCCCAATGGCCGATCAAGCGGCTCATTCTGACGCGCTCGCGGCCGTATTCGGCCAGGCGCCGGCGTACGCGCCAGACATCGCGTCCTATGAGAAGCGCCTGGACCAGAACCCGGAGTGGGCATTGAGCGAAGGCAGCCGGTTCTTCGAGGAGAAATCCGCCGTCCAAACAACCCTCCGCAGGATCGCCCGGCGGCTGGACGAACTGAACGTTCCCTACGCCGTGGCCGGGGGGATGGCGCTCTTCAAGCACGGATTCCGGCGGTTCACCGAGGACGTGGACATTCTCGTGAATCGTGCAGCGATCAAGACGATCCACCGCGAACTCGACGGCCGCGGCTACCTGCCGCCGTTCGCAGGCAGCAAGAACCTCCGCGACACCGAACTGGGCGTAAAGATCGAGTTCATCGTCACCGGCGACTACCCGGGCGACGGCCAACCGAAGCCCGTCGCGTTCCCCGATCCGGCTAGCGTGGCGGTGGAATTGGATGGCGTCAAGTACGTTAATCTGCCCACGCTGGTCGAACTGAAGCTTGCCTCGGGGATGACGAATCCTAGGCGGGGCCGCGACTTGAACGACGTGCAGGATTTGATTGAGACGCTCAACCTATCTGCGGAGTTCACCGATCGCCTGAATCCCTACGTCCGCGACAAATACCGCGAACTGTGGACTACCGTTTGGGGCGTCCCGAAGCGCTACATGCTGCTGTGCTGTAAGGATTCGCTGCCGGCCGAGATGCTCGCCGCGATGCGTGCCGATGGCGTCGTCGAGGAACCTGCCGGCGACGACGAGAGTGCGCGCCTGATAACCACCGATCCGGACGTCGCGCGCAAGTACGGGATGCACGACGAGAGCGAGTTCCTGGGGCCGGACGGCGCGTAGTCCGCACGCTTCCTAGGCACACATCGGCTATGTCGGCTGCGCGTGCCTGTCGAGGATGCACCTCGCGACGAACTCGCCGATGGAATCGGCCACTTTCGCGATGTCGCCGCCGTCGTGGTCCCAAACTCGGTGTTCTCGTATAGCGACCGCAGTTCCGCGGGAAGCGGCTCCTCGAAGTGCGATTCAAGCTCGGCGAATCGCGGGTTCCGGAGCCGCCTTTCGTAATCCTCTGCCGCAGCAGCCTCCTCTTCCGGCGACGAGCTTCGACCGGGTGTGAGCCGGTCAACCAACCGCAGGAAGGGAACCGCGAGCACAACGATCGCAATGAACATGCCCAGGATGGCGAGAATAGTGAAGGCAGTTTCCATGAACTGCATCCGGTTCACGACGCAACTGAGTGTGCCGCTGCTCTTACTTCTTCCCCCGCGCGCCGAGAATCGCCTCGACCTCGCTCAGCGGCACATCGATGCGGCTGGCGATGTCGGCGGCGGCGAAGCCGTAGTCGGAAAGCGTGCAGACTTCCTCGCGGCGGGCGTCGGAGGGGAGTTTCAGCGACGCTGACGGATTCTGCGCGGGCGCCGGAGCGTCCTGCGGCTTGCCGCTTGGCAGCGACGTGCCGCTTTGCGCCGCTTCCAGGCGCGCGGCCGCGCGGTCGGCGTCGGCAATCAGCGCCTGCAAGGCACTCATCTTGCTGTCCAACTGCGCGGCCATCTGCCGGGCGGTTTCGTGCATCTCGACTTCCCATCGCGACAGCGACTCGGGCAGTTCGCCGTGGGCGGCCGGCGTCGTCGGCGCGGGTTTGGCCTCCCGCGGCTCCGCCGGCTCGTTGCTCCGCTGCCGCCCGAAGTATCGCTGCGACCGCATCAGCAGCATCCACGTCACCACCACGATCACGGCGATGACGACGAGCGTCGTCTGCTGATCGAATTCGGCGAAGAGAGACATGGGATTGTGGATTCTTGAATTGAGATTTATGATTTCAGATTGGGGACTTCACTGCCAACTGCCTACTGCCAAGTCTCCCCACTACCCACTACCCACTACTCAATTCCCACTGCTGCCTGCATGCGCTCGTACACCGTGCGCAGCGGCAGGCCGCGCTCGGCGGCGATACGGCGGCATGCCTCGAACTCGGGGGCGAAGCGCATCGTGCCGTCGGCCAGCCAGGCTTTCTTGCCCGCAATCGGGCCCCACTCGGTCTCGACGAGGCACTCCTCCCGCCGCAACAGCCGACGGTGGACCATCGAGCGGCGCACGCCGAGCGTGGTCGTTTCGCCGAAGAGGATCGCTTCCAAGGCGTTGGCTTCCTCCGGCCGGCAGAGCACGGTGAGCATCACGCCCGGCCGCTGCTTCTTCATTTGGATGGCCGTAGTGTACACGTCGAGTGCCCCGGCCTCCCACAGTCGCCCGACGCAGTAGCCTACCATTTCGCCCGTCAGGTCGTCGAGATTGGTTTCCAACATGCAGACCTGATCGGTCTCCAGCCCGGCCGTGGCCGACGGTTCTGCGGACTCGCCGACGAAGAGTCGCAGGATGTTCGCCTGCCCCTCAAAATCCTTGGTGCCAGCGCCGCAGCCGACGCGGCGGACGGTCATCGCCGGCAGCGGTCCGAAGGAGTCGGCCAGCGTGGCGAGGATCGCGGCCCCGGTCGGCGTGGTCAGTTCGCCCTGGACGGCCGACTCGGCTAACGGAATCCCTTGCAGCAACTCGGCCGTAGCCGGCGCGGGAATACTGCACTCGCCGTGGGCGATGGTGATGCGGCCCGAGCCGGTCGGCACGGGCGATGCCACGATCCGCTCGACGCCCAGCAGATCCCAGCCCACGGCCGCACCGACGATGTCGGCGATCGAATCGGCCGCGCCCACCTCGTGGAAGTGGACCTTCTCGACGGTTGTGCCGTGGACCTTGGCCTCGGCCTCGGCCAGACGCGTGAAGATCCGCCGGGCGAGATCCTTCTGCCGGTCCGTTAGCCGGCCACTGTCGATCATCGCCAGGATGTGGTGCAGGTGCCGGTGCTTGTGTTCGGGTTCGTACTCGACCGTGACCAGGGTCGCCCGATAGCCGTTCTTCCGCACCTCGCGGGCCGCGAGCCGGCAGCCCGGCAGCCCCAGCGAACCGACGGCCGCATTCAGGGCCGCCAGTTCGACGCCCGCATCGACCAACGCCCCGAGGGTCATATCGCCGCTAATGCCGCTGCCGCAATCGAGATATGCGAGTTCCATGCTTGTCGTATACCTTTGGAGTGCGGCGATTCATCGCCGCTTTCGTAGGCGTGTTGAGAAAGATTGAGTCTATTGTGCCAGTTTTCCGCCATCGCCGCTACAGGGGCTTTCGTGCAAGGTCAATCGCCGCTCATCAGGGCATCCAGCCGGGCGGCGCTAAGGAACAGCCGATAAGGATGCCCCGGCAACTCCTCAAAATCCCAGTGTTGGTAGAAACCCTTGGCCGCATCGCCGAGGCAATCGAGGACCACGGCTATGAAGGCAAAGGTCCGGCCGGCCTCCCAGCAGTCGCGCAACGCCCGCGCGAGCAACAGGCGGCCGAGCCCGTGCCCTTGGTACCCCGCGGCCACGCCCAGCCATGCAAGTACGGCCACGGGCAACAGACGTCGCGGCAGCGACTTGGCCATTTCGGCCGGCAGGTCGCCGAAATCGGCCTGACCGGTCGCCAGCGTGTAGAAGCCGGCGACCGCGCCTACCGGGTCGAGCAGCACCTTGGTGGCCGAAAGGTGTTTCTGCTGGTGCTGGAGGGCCTTGGTTGCCAACCAGTCGTCCACCCGCTCTTCGCCGCAGCGGAACTCGCGCCGCGGGTGTTCCCGGCGGACGGGCTCCAAGCGAAAGCCCTCGGGGAAGCGGATGTCCTTCACGATTCGCCTCGCATCACGGCCCCCAGGCGACGTTGCGCGTCCGTGAGGGCGGGCGTTTGGTTCAGGGCGTTCCAAAAGGCCAACTGCTCGTCGGGCGCGAGGGCCAGAATCTGTTGGCGGGCGGAAGCCACCTCCCGCCGTGCCTGGGCGACCGTTACCGCGCGGACGTAGTCGCTGACGCTGATCTGCCGCAGTTCCGCTGCCTCGGCGAGGCAGTGCTTGCTTTCGGCATCCAGCCGGACCATCAACGGGCTGGCCGTCGCCGGGTTCTTTGTACCGTTGGACGGGCGTGTTCTGGACATAGTGATGGGCTCCTTCCTTCAATTGTATTGCACATCGCAATACAGTCAAGCGCAAGCGGATCGACCTTGACCGGCGTCTTCCATCCGGCTACAGTACCGCCGCGCAGATACCCTTTTCCCGACGCCCGCCAAGGCAGGAGCCCGCCGATGGGCGCAATGCTGAAGGACCGAAAATCTCGCAACGAGCCGCTGCTGTTGGCCCCGTGGTTCAGTCTGCCCCCTCAGATGAGGGCGCTGTATATCACGACCCGCCAGCGGACCGGCGGCTGGTTGGCCGAGGCCTTTGCCGGTGACAGCGCTTCGGAAGTGATTCTGGAGGAGGTCGTGGGCACGGCCGCGGGGTTGGTCCGGCTGCGGGACGACGTGTTCGACTGCGTGTTGGTCAGCCACGAGCCGGGCGTGCTCGACGCCTTGGACCTGATCGAAGGCTACCGCGCCGGCGGGGCCGACGAGCCGATCATCGTGCTGGGCACGCAGAGCGAGCAGGAAATGGCCGCCCTGTGCTACGAGGTCGGCGCCGACGCCTACGTCTGCGTCCACACGGCCACCACGCGGAACCTGATCTGGATCGCCGCGCGGGCCATCCAGCGGCATCAACTGGTCCGCGAGAACCACCGCCTGGCGCTGGGCGAACAGACCCGCCTGTTGCGCGAGCACGACGAGGCCGAGCGACTCTTGCAGCAGCAGCGGACGATGCTCGGCGACTTGGAATCGCTGCGCCACGGCGGCGCACTGCCGTCAGACCGCCGCTGCGCCGCGCCGCTGGAACAGCCGCTCGAAATGCCCGAGCAACTGATCGCCCACTACCGCGAACTGCTGCGGACCTACGTAATCATGGGCGCGGGCAATCTGTCGTGCGAGTTGAAGCGGCTGGCCGACCTGCTGGTCGCGGCCGGGCTGACCGCGCGTCAGACGATGCACCTGCACTTGCACGTCCTCGAAGAACTGGTTCACGGCCTGGGCGCCCGCAGCACTCGGCACGTGATGACCCGCGCCGACCTGCTGGTGCTGGAAGTCATGGTCCATCTGGCCGAGGGCTACCGGCAGCGGTATCAGGAGCGGGTCAATCCGCCGGCGCAGCAGCGACTGCCGGGGCTGTGATCATGACTGACTCCACCACCACCCTGGCCGACCTGCGGGCGTTGATCGAGCAGTTCGTCGACCGCCGCGATTGGCACCAGTTCCACGCGCCGAAGAACCTGGCCATGTCGCTGGCCATCGAAGCGGCCGAGTTGATGGAGCACTTCCAGTGGATCTCGGCCGAGGAGTCGCGGCG
>Ga0233425_10007528_pt1 | contig 15240 bp, 11 predicted proteins | sample Watercolumn_Towu_2_FD_181712 | JGI IMG/M metagenome (GOLD analysis project Ga0233425, IMG submission 181712) | Freshwater microbial communities from Lake Towuti, South Sulawesi, Indonesia - Watercolumn_Towuti2014_140_MG | ecosystem: Environmental > Aquatic > Freshwater > Lake | place...
TTAGAAAATTAACCCCCCGTATGTGACATGAACCTGATAACCGCTGGCTCATTTCTTTTGGGATTAAAGTCATGTCCTTTTGGCTTGGCTCTAACGCCGTCAATAATGGCATTTTTTAAGGGGGTATCTTCATTCGGGAATTGTTTTAGCAATGGTGCCAAGTTGACTTTGCTTTCCAGACCCAAGCACAGATATAACTCGCCTTTGCAGGTGATTCGAACGCGATTACAGGACTCACAAAAGTTATGGCTATGCGGTGATATAAAGCCGATCTTAGTCTTGGTGTTTGGTACACGCCAATAACGTGCCGGGCCACCTGTTGATTCGACACTGCTAATTAGGCCATAACTTGATTTTAATAGCTTCAATGTTTCTTCATTACTTACATAGGTCGAGTTACTTACACGTTGTATTTGTCCTAGCGGCATTTCCTCAATAAACGAGATATCGACCCCCTGCTCTATTGCATAAGCAACTAAGGATATAGCCTCATCGTCATTAATGCCCCGCATTAGAAGGGTGTTGAGTTTAATATTTTCAAAACCCGCTTTTTTTGCAGCGTCAATTCCACGCAATACTTTATCCAGCTCACCTACCCGTGTGATGCTGTGAAACCTTTCCGCATCTAGGCTATCCAGGCTGATATTGACTCGACGAACACCTGCTTGTCTTAGTGCAGAAGCTTGATGCTCCAACTGAGACCCATTGGTGGTAACAACCAGTTCTTTCAGACCAGGCAGACTGCCTAATTCTTTGAATAGCCAAAGTGCATTTTTTCGCACCAGCGGTTCTCCGCCGGTGATACGTACTTTTCTTACACCCAATGAGACGAATATTTTGACAAGACGGTAATACTCTTCCAGCGACAGCACTTCATCTCGCGGCAAAAACCGTACATCTTCAGACATACAATACACACACCTTAAGTCGCAGCGATCCGTAATCGACAAACGTATGTAATCGATCTGGCGGCCGAAGCTATCAACTAGGCCGGAACTCATGACATCTTTATGCATACCTTGCATATCGTAGACAAGGTCAGAAGGAATACATCCCGGTTAGCCAGAGAATCTCCTTATCTCCCTTGCGTGCAGCGTTTTGTCGCGTGGTGCCATACACATCGCTCTCACGGTAATTGGCATATTCGATCTTGCCGCTGAGTTTGTCTGTGAAAGGATACATCACGCTGGCATCGAACTCGGTGCCGTATTTATCCCCTAGCTTGCCGCCTAGCGTCTGGAAATCCTTGTCCGCAAAGAACACATGGTATTCGGCGTAGAACTTGGCCTTCTCGATGCTGCCCGCCACGGTAATGAAGGTGTCTTCCATGCCTTGACGCGGCGTAGCCAGGAAGTGGTCCGCCCAGCCCTGGAACAGGTGGTTGGTGCCCAGCGGGGTCTGGAAGGCATATTTGCCGCCGTTGCTGGAGAGCTTCTCATGGTCGATGCGGATCGACCAGGCATCGTAACCGACTCCACCGCCAATCTTGTAGTAGTGCGCATCGATGAGGTCACTTCCGCCGCGGTAGTCGGTTTGCTTGGCGTATTCGACCGTGTACAGACCTTTCCAGGTGGGGTTGAACACATGCACCCCATCCAGGCGCAGGCCGAAGGTCTTGCTGCTGGCATCGGTTCGTGTCGGGTTGACATTGCTTGCCGAGGCAGGGATGTCACTACTCCCGCCCAGACCATTACCGCCTTGGGCCGCAGTGCCTGCGGCTGACGGATTGCCGCCGTTCTGCCCCAAGTTCTCGACATCAATGAAGTAGCCATAACCAATCAGGGATTCGGTAGGGGAAATTTTGTACTTGGCGTTAAGGATGTCGATATTGCCATCCCGCAGCTTGGTGGTGATCTGGCGCACCTTGCCAAAGTGGGCAAGGAACAGTTCGGTGTCCGGGATGCTCTTGTTCAACACGGAGATGCCGTCGAACACTTGTGTGTTCTGGCGGAAGGCGATATCGCCGATGAAGCGGACGTTGTCCAGATTCAGGACTTGGCGTCCGAGGCGCAGCTTCGTGTTCTTGATGCCGGTCCAGTCGACATAAAGCTGGTTGATGTCGGTATAGCCAGCGTCGACGATATTGGGGTACTGGCGTTTGTCCAGGCTGGCACTGCCGGTGCCGTTGTTGTGTTCCGGCTGGTTGTAGCGCCGGTCATTGAAGTCGTCGTTGAATTCGTGCACGTCTGTGATCTGGACGGCAAAGCTGAAGTTCTTGAATGGCGCTGTCTGCCAGCCGATCAGGCTGCGCAAAGTAAATGCATGCGCTGTGTCCAGCTTTTTAGCAGTTGGGGTCGTCCCTTGATAGCCGTCCTGGTCTACGTTTTCATAACGCAAACGAAAATTCGTCATAGGCTTGCCCATAGTAATGGCTTCCAATAAGGTAGCCGGTGGCGTTGGCTTGGCGGCTGCTTCTGCAGCCCAGATAGGCGTTGAAATAAACAATGCGGGAACCGCCAATACGCATGCCTTGATAAGGTATCTCATTTAAATTTCTCTCCCGTTTTATCTATTCGTTACAACTGGCATTTTGCAATAGAACATGCTTTTTCATGCCAAGAAAAAACTAGCAAACCACCTCTAAATGCGGCACCAGCACCTCAAACTCGCCTGATTCTGGCTGATATTCAAGCAATTCACCTTGCTCCATATCAAAATACCAGCCATGCAAGGCCAGTTTTTTTGCTTCGACACGCTGCCTGATCCAAGGATACGACATCAGGTTCTCCAATGAAATCAGGATGGCAGCCTGTTCGCAGGCATGAGCCTTTATTTGGTCTGGCTCACCAGTCAAATCTCGCAGTACATGCTGCCGGGCGTCTTCTGCAATCCCCAACCATTTGGCGATAAGCTCTTCTTCATTGCATGTTGGTGCCTTATGTGCCAGCAAGGCGCGGATACCGCCGCACTGGGCGTGTCCCATTACGATGATGTGCTCCACTTCCAGATTATGTACAGCAAATGCGATTGCTGATGTCGTGGCGGCAAAGTAAGTGGCCTGCACATGCGGGGGCACCAAGTTAGCCACATTGCGCACCACAAACATGTCACCCGGGTCACAATCTGTCAGCAATGCCGGGTCGCAGCGGGAATCACAACAGGCAATCATCAATGCACGTGGATGCTGGCCTTGCTGTACCAGCTGTGAATACAAACCATCCCGTTTTCCCAGATAGCTCTGCTGGAATCTTCGGAACCCGCTCAGGAATTTTGAAACATCGCGCATTGTCTAGCGTCCATGTTTGCTGCGTACGATTTGATAAGGTCTTCCCACATAGCCAAACGGCGTACTCCAGATATGTACCAAGCGTGTGAACGGGAAGACAAGAAATACCGTCATGCCAAAGAACAGGTGTACTTTGAAAACCGTATCTACGTTTTCCAATAAGGCTGGATTAGGGTGCAAATACACAATGCTTTGCACCCATTCCGCCAGCGCAATCATGACGCCAGGGTTGTCATGGTTTGCATGCCCGATTGACACTGGAATAGTAGAAAGACCTAGTATTAGTGTCACCAGCAACCATGTCAACACGAATTTATCCGAACCGCGGCTTGCGGCAGAAACCCGTGCATTGAACATGCGACGCAGCCATAGAATAGCACCGCCAATCAGGCACATCACGCCAAAAATGGAGCCCGCCCAAATGGCGACCATCTGGTGCGCCATGTCGGAAACACCCATCGCCTGAAACCAGCTGTGCGGCGTAAGCAAGCCTACAAAATGCCCAAAGAATATCGCTATAACCCCTACATGGAACAGGTTGCTGCCCAAACGCAGATTGGCCTTGGAAAGCAGTTGGCTGGAGTCGCTTTTCCAGGTGTATTGCTCCCTATCAAAACGTAGCCAGCTACCCAACAAAAACACGCTTAGCGCAATGTATGGATACACACCATACAGAAAGTTATGTAGACTCATTTTTCTCTCCTTTACGCAGCAAGTTTGGTTAGCGTTGCCCGAGATTCGACAATAGAAAGCAAGGTAGCATAGGGGCTGTCAGCCTTTGTCAGATTCTCTGTTAATACGCTCAACACTTTTTTGGCATCAGATAAAAACACCGTCGCCTCACCATCGTCCAGGTAGGCGGTAAACTCCAGTATCAACGGCAAGTAATCAGGCAATTCATTGGTAACGACCTCTACCCCGTAGTCCTTGTACAGCTCACCCAGATCAATCAATGCCGGCCCGCGGTTTTTATCATCTCCAAACAGGTGATGCGTCAAATGCAAGCTGTTTTCTGCGGTCATATCAAAGGTTTTCACGTAATCGGCCTGCAGTTCGGTTAGATGGGTCTCTTGCAAATGCCGCAAGAACTTCTGCAATGCAGTCCGTTCAGCCTGATCAATTTCCTGATTTTGCATCACAAAATCCTGTAACTCAGGGAGATGGTCAATCAGATCCTGATTTGGATATTCCAGCAAAGCGGATAATAATTTATATACTTGCATCATCTTCTCCTATGAGCGATCCCCGTTAGGTGCGAGTGTCTTTGGTTCTACAGTTTCCTTGCGACGGCGTGGGAACAAGGTGATTTTGCTTACTCCTGCTGAGGTGTCATTACCAAATGTAAACCCGTTCTGGCCTTGGAATCCGTAAGCATCGTTGAGGCTTTCCTCGGTATGTCCAGTAGGGATCACGAATCTGTCTTCATAATTGGCTATCGCCAGATAACGGTACATTTCTTTGGCTTGATCCTCGGTAATCCCTGCCGCTTCCAGCGCGCGTGTATCAGCCACACCTTCCACATGCACAGAACGCTGGTAACTACGCATGGCTATCATGCGGTTCAAAGCGCTTTCAATCGGGGCTGCTTTACCAGCCGTCAGCAAGTTGGCCAGGTATTGCACTGGCAGACGCATCGTGCCGGAAACAGGAATTGCGCCATCTGGACCTACTGGCAAGTTACCTTGGTCGATTTGCGATTGCACAGGCGAAAGTGGTGGCACATACCATACCATCGGCAACGTCCGGAATTCTGGATGCATCGGGAATGCGATCTTCCAGTCCATGGCCATTTTCCAGATCGGCGAATTGCGCGCGGCTTCAATCCAATCGTCATTGATGCCTTCGGCACGCGCAGCTGCAATCACGGCTGGGTTGTTCGGGTCGAGGAAGATTTTGCATTGTGCTTCGTACAAATCTTGCTCATTTTCCATACTGGCCAACTCTTCGATACGGTCTGCATCATAAAGTATGATGCCGTTGTAACGGATACGACCCACACAGGATTCAGAACATACTGTGGGCATGCCGGACTCCACACGTGGATAACAACCAATGCATTTTTCAGCTTTGCCGGATTCCCAGTTATAAAACACTTTTTTGTACGGGCACGAGCTTACACACATGCGCCAGCCACGGCATTTATCCTGATCGACCAGCACAATGCCATCTTCTTCACGCTTATAGATAGACCCGGAAGGACAAGCCGCAATACAAGAAGCATTCAAGCAATGGTTGCAAATGCGCGGCAGATACATGTGAAACGTATGCTCAAACTGTGCATAGATTTCTTTCTGGATGTTATCCATATTCTTGTCTTTGGCGCGTTTGTGGAACTCGCCGGCCAAATCATCTTCCCAGTTCGGCCCCCAGGTAATTTTCTCCATCGTCTCGCCAGTAACTTGGGACATTGGCCGCGCTGTGGGCGTTGCTTCTGAGAGCCGCGCATTTTGCAGATGCGCATAGTTGTAGGTAAATGGCTCGTAATAATCGTCTATCTCTGGCATATCCGGGTTGGCAAAAATGTTGAGTAATTTGGACGCCCGACTGCCAGATTTTAATTCCAGCTTGCCGTTTTTAAGCTCCCAGCCGCCCTTCCATACTTCTTGATTCTCCCATTGTTTGGGATAACCGATACCAGGCTTGGATTCCACATTGTTGAACCAGGCATATTCCACCCCTTTGCGGTTGGTCCAGACATTTTTGCAGGTAACCGAGCACGTATGGCAGCCGATGCATTTGTCCAGATTGAAAACGAAAGCGAATTGTGCGCGTACTTTCATGATGATCTCCTTATTTGCTGCCTACGCCAACCGGGTTCAGCTGGGATTCGCGTTCAGGTGTCAATGGCCGTTCCAACCAGTCCACATCTTTGTCTGCGATTTTATGAAGAGCTACCATAGTGTCGCGCTGACAACCCACAGTGCCGTAGTAATTAAAGCCGTACGCCAACTGCGCATAACCGCCAATCATATTGGTTGGTTTGATGATGACGCGTGTAACCGCATTCAGGATACCGCCGCGCTTGCCTGTAGAGGGTGATCCAGGCACGTTCACGTTCTTCTCCTGTGCGTGATACATCATCGCCATGCCGCGTGGCACACGCTGGGAAACGACAGCTCTCGCTACGGTAGCGCCGTTATGATTGACTGCTTCGACCCAGTCGTTATCTTCCAGGCCTATGCGCTTAGCATCCTCTTCCGAGACCCAAACGTAAGGGCCGCCACGGAATAGCGTCAGCATGCGCAAATTGTCCTGATACGAGGAATGAATGCCCCATTTAGAGTGTGGCGTAATCCAGTTCAACTCAAGATGCGGTTTATTCAATACAGTCGCTGGCAAGGCATTCAGCTCACCCAAATCCACCATCGGCTTGTAAGTACAGAAACCTTCGCCAAAATCCAGCATCCATTCGTGATCCTGATAAAAATGTGCACGCCCCGTCAGGGTTCTGAATGGAATATGCTCATGGATATTGGTATAACCTGCGGTATAAGAGACCTTCTCTGACTCGATACCTGACCAGGTCGGCGCAGTAATAATTTTGCGCGGCTGTGCCTGAATGTCCTTGAAAGTGAACTTGTCTTCGTGCCGTCCTGCGTAGAGATGATGATGGTCGATGCCCGTTTTTTTAGAAAGCGCAGTCCAGGATTTATGTGCCACCTCGCCATTGGTTTCCGGTGCCATGCGCATCACAGCATCACAGACGCTGATATCCTCTTCCAGCGAAGGCATGCCATATGAAACCCCTGCATCTTTCACAGTGTAGTTGTGTTTTTTCAGTTCGTCATATTCTTGGTCGGTGTTCCAGTCGATGCCTTTGATGTTATTGCCAAGCTTGGTCATCAATGGCCCTAGCGCTATAAATTTGCGATAGGTGTCCCCGAAATTACGCTCCACCAGCTTGATAATCGCCATGGTTTTGCCCGGAATCGGCTCGCAATCTCCGTCTTTCCAGTTCTTGACCTCGCCAAACGGTTGCGCCAGTTCTGCCGCCGAGTCATGCTGCATCGGCAACGCCACCACTTCTTTTTTGGAGCCCAGATGCTTTTCAGCCAGCGGCGCAAAGGTCTTGGCGATGATTTTGAAAATCTGCCAGTCGGATTTGGATTCCCAACCCGGGTTCACCGCTTCGGATAGTGGGTGAATGAATGGATGCATGTCGGTGGTATTGAGGTCGTTCTTTTCGTACCAGGTCGCGGTAGGCAAAATGATGTCCGAGTAGGCGCCTGTGGAATTGAGGCGGAAGTTGATGTCCACCATCAAGTCCAGCTTGCCGATGGGCGCATTCTCATGCCATTTCACTTCCTTGTTGTTGCGTCCGGCACCTGACTCCTGCAGCACGCCGTTTTGCGCGCCCAGCAAGTGTTTAAGGAAATATTCATGCCCTTTGGCGGAAGTGCCGATGAGGTTGGCGCGCCAGACGAACAGGTTGCGCGGCCAGTTGACCGGATTGTCCGGGTCGGCATAGGCCACATCCAGCGCACCGGATTTTAATTGCCCAGCCACATATTTCGCGACGCCGGCTTCATCGGTGGCGCCGCTGGCCAGCGCTTCCTCGGCCAGCTCAATCGAGTTGCGATTGAAGTTGGGCATGGAAGGCAGCCAGCCCATGCGAGTGGATTTCACATTGTAATCCGCCAGCGAGCTGCCCTTGTTCTTACCCTTGCCTGCGGGGCTGAGCAGGCTATCCGCATTCAAAGTCTCATAACGCCATTGGTCGGTGTGGAAATACCAGTAGGAAGTCGAATTGGTGTGGCGTGGCGGACGGTGCCAATCCAGCGCAAAAGCAATCGGTGCCCAACCAGCTTGTGGGCGCAACTTCTCCTGCCCCACGTAGTGTGCCCAGCCGCCACCTGTTTGCCCGACGCAACCGCACATATGCAACAGATTCATGATAGAGCGATAAGATAAATCGTTGTGATACCAATGATTAATGGCGGCGCCCATGATAACCATGGATTTGCCCTTGGTCTTGGAGGCGTTGTAGGCGAACTCGCGGCCGGTGCGCTCAATATCTGCTGCTTTCACGCCGGTGACTTTTTCTGCCCAAGCTGGCGTATAGGCCACATCGGCATCGTTATAGCCCTTAGCCACGTTTGCGCCGCCCAAACCACGGTCGATGCCGTATTGGGCGATTTGCAAATCGAACACGGTCGCCACCAATGCAACTTCACCATTGGCCAGTTTGACTTTGCGTACCGGCACATTGCGGTATAACAGGTTATCTTCACCATGATTGAAATGCGGGAACCCTACGGAAGCCACATCGTCCGGGTTATCAATGCAGGTGAGCTGAGCCGTGATTTCCTGCTGTTTGCCGCCTGCTTTCTCCAGCAGGTTCCATTTGCCTTCCTCGCCCCAACGGAATCCTATCGAACCGTTTGGTGCGACAAAGGCTTTGGATTTTTCATCATAAACAATGGTTTTCCAATCCGGATTGTTGGTTTCGCCTAGGGCACCGTCAAAGTCGGCAGCACGCAAGAAGCGGTCTGACACAAAGCCAGCACCGTGTTTGCGCAATATCACCTGCATCGGCATGTCGGTATATTTACGTGCATATTCCTGGAAGTACGGGTCTTGTTGCTGGATATGAAATTCCTTGAGTGCCACATGCCCCATCGCCAGGAACGCTGCTGAATCCGTACCTTGTTTGATTGGCATCCATAAATCGGAGAATTTGCAGAACTCGGCATAATCCGGCGCCATCGCCACGATTTTTGCGCCTTTGTAACGCACCTCAGAAGCAAAGTGCGCATCCGGGGTACGGGTCATCGGCAAGTTTGCGCCGGTAATGATGATGTAGGTCGAGTTGTACCAATCCGCTGCTTCCGGCACATCGGTCTGCTCGCCCCAGGTTTGTGGGCTGGCGGCCGGCAAATCGCAATACCAGTCATAAAAAGAGCCACAGGCCGCACCGATGAGAGAGAGGTACCGGGAGCCTGCGGCATATGAGATCATGGACATGGCAGGAATCGGTGAAAACCCGAAAATGCGGTCCGGGCCCCATTTCTTGATCGTGTACACATTCGCAGCAGCAATGATTTCATTGACCTCATCCCATGAGGTGCGCACAAAGCCACCCAAGCCGCGTACTGCGGTATAACTTTTGCGCTTATTGGCATCAGATTGAATAGCCTCCCATGCTTCCACCGGGTCTTTGCCGGTTTTGCGCTCCAAGCGGTATAAATCCAGCAAACGGCCACGCACCAACGGATGCTTGATGCGGTGAGGGCTGTACAGATACCAGGAGAATGACGCGCCGCGCTGGCAACCGCGCGGCTCATGGTCGGGCAGGTCATCGCGGGTGCGTGGGTAGTCCGTCTGCTGCATCTCAAACGATACAAGGCCGTTCTTGACGAAGATCTTCCAGGAGCAGCCGCCAGTACAGTTCACACCATGGGTGGAACGCACCACTTTGTCATGCTGCCAGCGGCGGCGATAACCGTCTTCCCACTGGCGGTCTTCATTAGTGACGATGCCATGATTGTCCGAGAAGGTTTCTTTGACCTTATCAAAAAATTTCAATCTGTCCAGAAAGTGACTCATATCTAAACTCCTTGGTTATTTTTTTAAGTGCCTATGGATTCTTGATCTCGCTATCATCACGCAGATAGAACCACCAGTTGAGAACCAGGCACAACGCATAGAACACCGCAAATCCGTACATCGCCATCTCTGGCGTACCCGCCTTGATTTGCCCCTTAATCACTTCAGGTGCAATAAATGAGCCATAAGCAGCTACAGCGGATGTCCACCCCAAAACCGGCCCAGCTTGTGTGCGATCAAAAATCACGCCGACTGTTCTGAATGTAGAACCATTACCAATACCCGTGGCGGCGAACAGCACGACGAATACCATCAGGAATTGGCTGAAATAGATTTCCGGTGTCATGGAGTGATAAGCCTGCATCATGATGTAACCGGCATAAACAGAGGCAACTACCATCACGGCAGAAATCATCTGTGTGACAATCGAACCACCTACCTTGTCTGAAATCCACCCTCCGACCGGGCGAATCAAGGCGCCGACAAACGGGCCTATCCATGCATAGGTCAGCGCGGATGGTGCAGCCGAGTTTTTAACGTGAGTCCAAGTCTGTGTAACAGGATCAAAAATATGCTGCTCGCCGAAAATCACGGTGATGGATAAGGGCAACGCCATCGAAAAGCCGATGAATGAGCCGAAAGTCACCACGTAGAGCGCAGTCATTGACCAGGTGTGCTTGTTTTTGAAAATCGCAAACTGTTTGGCGATATTTTCTTTCATGGTGCCAAACGCCGCGAGTTTCATCACGAGTAAGGTAGATACAATAATCAGCGGCATGGCCACCCACATATTAAGCACTCCCAAGCCAGTCGGTGCAGGCAGGTAAAGATACAAGCCAGCGATAGCGGGAACAAATGCCAGAGTGTACAGCCAGGTGATCTTGATGAAAGCCAGCAGGGTTTTCCCACCGTCTGGTGAAATCGGCAGTAAATTGCTCATACCGAACCATGCAATAGCGGCTAGCGGCAGCAAGAGCAAAATCCAGACGAATCCGGCATTCTGGATAAAAGTTGAAGTCCCCGCAGGAATCTTGCCGAATATCCAGCCGCTATCTTTGACCAATGCGACAGAATCACCGCCCAATGCGCCAAACACACCGACAGTCATCATCAGCGGAATCAGGATCTGCATGGTGGTCACCCCGAAATTACCCAGCCCCGCATTAATGCCCAGTGCTGTACCTTGCAAACGTTTGGGGAAGAATGTGCTGATGTTGCTCATGGAGGCCGCGAAATTGCCGCCGCCCACGCCAGACCATAGCGCCATCAGCTGGAACGCCCACAACGGCCATTCCGGATGCTGCAAAGCGATACCGGTACCGATAGCCGGTGTAATGAGCATGGCGGTGGTGAGGAATATCGTATTGCGTCCACCCGCCAACCGGATGAAGAACGACGCCGGGATGCGCATGGTGGCGCCGGCCAGCCCGGAAATCGCCGTCAGCGTAAACAGCTCTTCCTTGCTGAACGGAAAGCCCAGATTGCTCATCTGCACGGTGATGATGCCCCACATCAGCCACACGGCAAATCCGCACAGCAAGGCCGGCACCGAAATCCACAGATTGCGGTAGGCAACTTTCTTGCCGGTGGATGCCCAGAACTGCTCGTTCTCGACATCCCATTTTTCTATATTGGTTTGCATGGTTTTCCCCTGATTTATTTATAAGCAAGTACTTCTTTGCCGGCCTGACGCTCCAGATGGCGACCCACCTTGACCGGACGCACTTCGGTCCAGTACATCCAGATGAGCGATACCCAGACGATGCCGAACATCAGCATGAAACATGAGGTACGCACACCAGTGAGATCCAGCAGCGCGCCGAACATGATCGGCAGCAGAAAGCCGCCCAAACCGCCAGCCAAACCGACCACGCCGGAAATCACGCCAATATTGTCAGGGTACTCATCCGAGATATATTTGAAGGTCGAAGCCTTACCAATCGCAAAGGCAATCCCCATGGTGAACATCACGATGGTAAAGGTGGTGGCGCTCAACCCCATGTGAAAGCTCTTGGCACCCTTGACAGTAGTGATGACAATCTCGGTTTGAGGATAAGACAGAAAGAACAGGCACAGCAGCGAGACCCACAGCACCCACCAAGTCACGGTATGTGCACCGTATTTGTCGGAGAAATAGCCGCCAATTGCACGCAGTACGCCGCCTGGGATGCTGAATGCAGCGGCTAGCAATGCAGCCAGTTTCAGGTCAAAGCCGTATTCACCCACATAGTATTTGGTCATCCACAAAGCCAAAGCCACATAACCACCAAACACGATGGAATAATACTGGCTGTATTTCCACACTTTAGGGTCTTTCAGTACCGCCAATTGCTCACGCATACTGACGGTCTTGCCCACTTTATGGCTAGGGTCAGAATAGGTAAAGAACCAAAACAGAATGGCGGTCGCGGTCATCAGCACCGCATACACCTGTGGCACCATTGTCCAGCCGTAGGCCACCACGATCAGCGGTGCCACCAATTTAGTCACCGCAGCACCGGTATTGCCTGCGCCGAAAATCCCCATGGCCAAACCTTGCTGGTTTTTGGGGAACCAGCGTGCACAATAAGCGATACCAACGGTGAAAGAGCCACCGGCCACGCCGACGAACAAGCCGGTGACCAAAAAGTGCCAATATTCAGTGCAATAGGAAATCAAGTAGATGGGGATGACGGTAGAAAGCATCAGCACGAAAAACACCAGACGCCCGCCAAATTTATCGGTCCACATCCCAATAGGCAGGCGGATCAGCGAGCCTGTCAGTACAGGTGTGGCGACCAGGATGCCGAACTCGGTTTCGTTAAGCCCCAAACTTTCCTTGATGGGGATGCCAATCACGGCAAACATCATCCAGATCATGAAACAAACGGTGAATGCCAGCGTGCTGGCAATGACGACCGACCAGGCTTTATATTGATGTGTTGCCATGTTGCTTCTCCCCTATCAAATGACACGATGGAAGAATAGGCCTGTGGCGATGAGGTGCCTATTCTTCTGATGGATAGGTTGTATAAAGCAAAAGAACTAGTTCTTTAGTAGTAATCCAACCGAGAGAGGGGGTTCATTGTGTAGATAGCATTGCTGGAAGCCGCATCCAGCCTGGTTTGCAAAGGCTATGTTTTAGCAATGAATGCGTACATGCGTGCGTGTGGAGCACAACAATCGGATTTAACGGGTGAATTTTTCTGTCGCCAGACCATGTTCTACCGCATAAACGGCGGCCTGCACACGGCTGGAGAGGTTGAGCTTGCGCAAAATGCCTTGCACATGAATCTTGACGGTGGATTCGGCCAAATCAAGCGTGCGGGCAATCTCCTTATTGCTGGCGCCACCAGCCAGCATGGCGATGATTTCACGTTCGCGCGGCGTGAGTTTATCCGGGGTGGCCTCCGGCTGCCCGGTGCTTTTTTGTCCTGTGCGCATGGCGTCGGCCAGCTTGCCTGCCATTTGCGAGGACATGACGGATTCGCCATTGGCCGCGCGCCGGATGCAATCCAGCAGAAAATCGGTTTCGATGTTTTTCAGCAAGTATCCGCGCGCTCCTGCGCGCAAGGCATCCAACAAATCCTCCGCATCTTCCGAGACGGTTAGCATGATAATTTGTGTCTTCGGCACCTCCTCGCGTAACAAGGAAATCGCTTCTAGCCCATTTACGCCTGGCATATGCAAATCCAACAACACCACGTCAGGCCGGAGTTGTTTAGCACGTTTGACTCCTTCCAATCCATCACCAGCCTCACCTACCACTTCAAAGCCAGTCTGGCGTTGCAATAGCAACTTGATGCCGCTACGAAACAAGGTATGGTCATCAATAATCAGTACGCGAATTACACTCATGCTGTAGTACTTTCTTCAGAACACACAGGCAGTATAAGACATATTTGTGTTCCTTCCTCGGACGCTGAAGAAAAAGACAATTCAGCACCAATACGATGCGCCCGTTCTCGCATGATACGCAAGCCTACATGGCTATCGCCAGCATCATGTGATGCATCGAACCCCACTCCATTATCACGAATCTCGATGATGGATTGTGCCGCACAATTGAGCGTCACTTCCACTTGTGATGCCTTTGAGTGCTTGCGGACATTAGAAAGTGATTCTTGTACGATATGCATCACTTGCAGTGTTTGCTCTGGCTCAAGTTCCGGCGGCTGCCCGACTGAACTGAATATCGTTCTGATCCCAGTCTGCCCTTCGAATTTTTCTAATGCACTGACAAGCGCACTTTCCAAATCAGCAGTACCAATCCGTGTGCGGAAATGTACCAACAACTCCCGCACATCATCATAGCTTTCCTGGACGCTTTCACGAATCTGGGCGAGACTTTTCAGCGCATCTGCCGTCCGATTGTTTTGGAGATCATCATGCAACAACTGGACCTGAATGTTCAGAAATGCCAGCGATTGCGCTATGCTGTCATGTAGCTCTTGCGCCAACAGGTTCCGCTCTTCCGAAATGGCAACCTCTTTATCCAAAGCTGCCAGTTCTCTATTTTTGGCTTCAATGCTACGTGTTTTTTCCTCAACCCTTTGCTCTAGCGTTGCATATAAGTCCTGCAATTGATCAGCCATGCGGTTAAACCCGCTCGCTAGCTCACCTAATTCATCCTTGCTTTTTACCGGCAAGCGCACATCAAAATCGGCAGAAGCCATGCGCTGTATGCCTTCACGCAAGCCGGTTACCGGTCGAATTACCATCAATGAGAATAAATGAATCAGCAGAATGGTACCCAGTAGAGCCAGACTCACCAAAGCAATTTGCACAGACCGCAGCATACCGGTCGCATGTGCATTGCTATGCTCCACCATGGTTACCAGCTTGTTGATGCTTTCTACATAGCGCTCTAAAGCTGGACGATACGTTAACAACAGTCGTGCTTGTTCGTCCGCAGACTGGCTGGAAAGAACATTATTAATGTGTGGCAAAATCTCATCACGCCAAACGACACGCAGCTCTGCCATCTGGGCTTTAACCTCGGGCTCTTTGGGCAAAAACAGCGGGCGCTGAGGATTGCCAAACTCCAGCTCAATGAGTGTATTGCCAAACAGAATAACTTCACGCTCAATCGCCTGTTTGATTCCCTGCTGCGGGTTCTGCACGTACTGCGATAATAAAAAAGCAATGCGATACGAACGCATACGCTCACGGCCTGCATCGTTAATGGCGGCAGCCCCGCCCTCCAGGCGCCATGAAACCAACAAAGTAGAGCTAATTGCTATTAAGGCTACTAAAAAATAAAACACTAGTAGTCCCGTAATTTTTGTACGAATTTTTAGGCTATTCAAATTCATCTTTTAAGAAATTACTGTGCTTATTGATATGCATAAGTATGCATTAAAAAGTAAGGGTCTTAGGAAGCTAAAGCGGATTTTTTCTTAATAATTTGAGTATTTCAAGGTACATATTAACAGCCCTATGATTAAAGCGAAACTCAGTCTCTTTCAGGTGCAAATAGAACGTATGCT
>Ga0233425_10007529_pt1 | contig 15240 bp, 15 predicted proteins | sample Watercolumn_Towu_2_FD_181712 | JGI IMG/M metagenome (GOLD analysis project Ga0233425, IMG submission 181712) | Freshwater microbial communities from Lake Towuti, South Sulawesi, Indonesia - Watercolumn_Towuti2014_140_MG | ecosystem: Environmental > Aquatic > Freshwater > Lake | place...
CATTGGTGCTGCTGTTGACGTAGGTCTTGCAGTTGCTTTCCAGGGTGCCCGGGGCGCACACCGCCACCCGCGCCACCAGATCGCTGCCGCCGGTCAGGCGATGGCCGAGAACGGTGCTGGGCCGGGTGGGCGAGGGCTCCACGGTCTGTTCCTTCCACTGGCACTGGAAGATTTCCGTCATGCCCCATTCCGTCCAGGCGCCGCTGGCGACCTTGATGAGCGGCGGCGTGGACGTGGCGCTGCCGTTGACGGTGTTGATGCTGCCGGCCTGGGTATTGGCGGCCATGTCGGAGACGTTGCACAGGGTGATGTTGGCCACCGAGTAGGGCGTGTACAGGGCGACGGTGGCGGTGTTGTTGGGGGCGAACACCTTGGCGAAGGCATGCACGTCGGGCGGCAGGAAGGCGCGTTCCAGAACCGTGGTGCCCAGGCTGGTGCCGGTGCCGTCGGCCGAGCGGAAGCCGCCGTAGAGCACCTTGCGCACCACGTCCAGGCGGGTCATGGTGGCCCAGTTGAGGAAGTTGCCGCTCCACTGGCCGCTGCAGTGATGCAGGTTGGCCCCCGTGGCCGCGGCGGCCGGTTCGAAGCGGCTGTTGCCGCTGGAATAGGTGTAGCAGCGGCTGGAATTGAAATAGCCGTAGTAATTCACGGCATCGTTGTAGGTGATGTCCAAATTGCCGTCGTTGTCCAGGTCCGAGTAGTCGTTGTAGGCCTTCTTCGACAGTTCGTGGTCGCGCGACAGCACCAGCATGACGCGCGGCTCGGTGGAGGCGATGAACAGGGGGTCCGTGGCCAGGTTGAGCGCCGTCGAGGGCAGCGGCATCAGGCCGAGGGCGCAAGCGAGAAAGAAGCGTTTGATGTTCATGATGACCTCCTGGCCGGTCCTTTGGGCGATCAAAGGTTCGACTCGAATATTTCCTGCAGCCAGACCACGGTGTTGGCGTTGATGCCCTGGGCCCGGGCGGTGATGCGGTAGTAGTACTTGGTGCCGCCGACGTTCTTCTCGAAGCGCTCCATGACGTAGCGCGGCTGCACGGTGAGGCCGACGATGGCCGTGGCGCCGGTGAAGGTGCCGTAGACGACGCTCGGCGCCGCTGTCATGTCCAGCGTCAGCGCCGCCGTATTGACGCCCTGCACGGCGAAAGCCGGCCAGACGATTTCGCTGGCGGTGTAGTCGGTGGGGGACAGACGGCGGTCGCACAGGCCGCGCTCGTTGGCGGCGCCGGCGGCGCCACAGTCGGTCGCGAAGGTCATCTGGCTCAGGGCGCGGGGCCGCGCCGTGCCGGGCGCGCCGGTCAGCATGATGTCGCGCTCGGCGTCGCGCAGGGCCATTTCCGCCGCCTGCAGGGCGACGGCGCGGTCGCGTAGGTTGCCGGCCATGCGTTCCTCCAGGCCGGCCACCCGGGCGGCGGTGACGCCGATCAGGGTCAGGACGGCCAGGAAGATCAGCCCCACCACCAGGGTGGCGCCCTGTTGCCGGCGAAGGGAGGGGGGGTGTTGTCCGGACATGGATGCGGCCTGTCAGGGATTGGTTCGGATGCGGTTGCGCAGGCTGAAGGTGGCCACGAAGGCGCGGCGCAGGCGGGTGTCGTTGGCCGGCGCGGTGTTGGCGGCGACGAAATCGTTGGCCGTATTGGTGTCTTCCGCCAGGGCGCCGTTGCAGGTCAGGAAGCGCTGGCCGCCGGGGGCGAGTCCGGTGTTCTGCGAGCGCACCAGGACGCAGACCTTCACCGCGAGCACATTGCCCGCGTTGCTGGGGGTGGCGCGGTACTGGTCGACGTTGCCGTCGGCGTTGGTGTCCTCGCCGTAGAGCACCTGCAGGTCCTCGACGTTTTCCAGCAGCGCACTGCCTCCGGCGGGACAGGCAGCGGGTAGCGTCGGGGCTGTCGGCGGGGTCGTGTTGAGCGCACGGCAGTGAAGGCTGGGAATGCCGGTGGTGGCGTCCGGCGTCACGTAGTAGCTTTGCTGAACGAAGTCGCCCGCGGTGGTGGCCACCGCCTGGCAATCCTGCTCGCCGGCGCCGGAGGCGTCGAACTGCACCGTCACGACGTCGGATACCGGCGCGGCGGTGGGGCAGGTGGTGTTCAGGGCGGCGAGGGCGGTACCGGTGAAACCGGTTTTCCTGGGGTCGGTGAAGACGTCGGCATAGCCGGCCTGGCGGATGCCGCGCCCGACCATTTCCAGGGCGGTGCGGCCCGCTTCCTGCAGACGGGCGTAATCGTCCTGGACGCGGGCGGTCTGGGTGCTGGTGACGTAGACGGTGCCGATGGCGAACAGCAGCAGCAGGCCCAGGGCCATGGCGATCATCAGTTCGATCAGGGTCAGGCCCGCCTGACCGCAGGCCGAGGAGCCGGGGATGGAGTGAGCGTAGGTGGAGGGGGTCACGGCCGGAACCTCGTCACGAAGGTCTGGGTGCCGGTGCCCGCCTCGGTCTTTTCACTCCAGGTGACCGTGATGACGTAAGGCCATTCAGGATTGTAGGCGGCGGAACTGTTGGCCGTGGCGCAGGCACCGGTGGCGGGGTTGGCGAGGCATACCGTGCCGCCGCCGTTGGGCAACAGCCGGTTGCTCATCGCCCGCCATTGACGATAGTCCTCCGTGGCGAGCTGGGCGGCGGTGCAGGTCGCGGGCACGCCGCCGACGATGCAGACCGGCACCAGGTTGGGATTGGTGGACCAGATACTGCCCAGGGCGCCTTGCAGGTCGTTGTAATTGCCGGCGCGCACCCCGGCCAGGTTGGCGCGCATGCGGTCCATCATGTCATAGGCCTGCTGCGAGGCGATGGAACGGAAATAGGCCACCTGGTTGTTGCGCAGGCTGGCGGCCTGCAGGCCCGCCAGGCCGAGCAGTCCCAGGGAAATGACGACGATGGCCACCAGGATCTCGATCATGGAAAAGCCTGCCTGGGCATGCTGCCTGGCCGGCCTTGCGGGGGAGGGGCGCGCGGTCATGGGCATGTGGCCACCGTGGCTGAGCGGGTGCGTCCCTGGTTGGAAATGACCAAGCCGCGCGCCTGGGAGGTACCGCGAGAATCACAAACCCGGAAGGTGCCATTGGAACCGGGGGACATGCCGGTATTTTGCACGCGGACCCGGTCTCCGCCCGTGAAGCAAAGGGTGTTGCCGCCATCGAGGGCGGGCCAGGCGCGCAGCAGGATATCGCCGCCATCCACCACGCAGTTGTCGTTGGCGTCCACGAACACCTGCCAGCCGTCGGTCCAGGCGGTGGCACCGCCGTTGCAGGCGGTGGTGGCGCCCGGGACGGCGCAAACGCTGACTCGCAGGTTGCGTTTGATCGCCTCGCTCTTGGCGTATTGCACTGCCAAGGTTAGATCGGAGAGTTGTGCATCGCGGCGGCTGTTTTGAATGAACTCAATGAAGCTGGGTACGCCCACCGTCAGCAGAATTCCCACGATGGCGAGGGTGATCATCATCTCCATAAGGGTGAATCCCCAAGTCTTGGTCGGGGAGGAGGCCCATCCGGGTAAACGGTCTTCGCGGTTCATGTGCCCGAGCATCCCATCTGTGTTGCCGTATCAAACGCCTGACGATCTTGCAGACTCAGTTTAGGTGGATAGGGGCAGCACCGGTTCTTCCGGGGCGATGAATGGCGCCTTTGATAGAATGAACGGACATGGGCTTCCCGCTTCGCGTGTGCATCCTGACTTCCTCATTATCGGCGCCGGCGCGGTTGGCTTGAGTTCGGCCCTGGAATTCGCGGAACGCGGCGCCAGCGTGGTGGTGATGGACCAGGGCGCGGCGGGGTCCGAGTCGACCTGGGCCGGGGCGGGCATCCTGTCTCCCCTGCCGCCCTGGGCTTATGACGACCCGGTCAATCGCCTTGTGACTTATTCCCTGGGACTCTTCCCGGACTGGTGCGCTTCGCTGCGGGCTTTGTCGGGCGTCGAGCCCGAGTTCCTGCGCTCCGGCATGCTCGTGCTGTCGCCCGGCGCGACCGGCCCCGCCCTCGCCTGGTGCCGGCGGCATGGCTGGCCTTGTTTCCCCAGCCAAAGCGAGGTGTTCCTGTCGAACGCCCCGGGACGCCCGGCACTTTGGCTGCCCGACGTGGCCCAGGTGCGCAACCCCAGGCTCATCCGCGCTTTGCGTGGGGCGCTGGGAGCCCGGGGTATTGTCCTGATGGAGGGGGCTCGAGCCCTGGGCCTGGATGCGGAAGCAGGACGGGTTGCCGGCGTGCTCACTGATCAGGGCCGCATGGCCTGCGGCGCCTGCATCGTCGCGGCCGGCGCCGCCAGCGCGCGCATTCCGGGCCTCGAATTCCTCGCCGAACGCGTATTCCCGGTGCGCGGCCAGATGCTGCTGTACAAGTTGCCCGTGGGCACTCTGGCTCCGATCGTCTATGAGGAAGGTCATTACCTTGTCCCGAGGGTGGATGGGCACCTCCTGGTCGGCAGCACGCTTGAACGGGTGGGATTCGACAAGTCGGTCACGCCCGGGGCGCGCGAAGAATTGCAGGCATTCGCCGAGTCTTTGCTGCCCGAATTGAAGGGAATGCAGCCAATAGGACATTGGAGCGGCTTGCGCCCGGGGTCGCCGGACAATGTCCCCCTCATCTGCCACGCCCCCGGCCATGTCAACCTGTACCTCAACACCGGGCATTACCGTTATGGCGTCACCATGGCGCCGGGGGCGGCGAAATTGCTGGCAAGCCTGATATACCGGGAAGCGCCGCCCATTCCGGCGGGTGCCTACGATTATGCGTAAGCATGGGGAGACAACCCCATGAGTTGCCGGGACATTAAGCCATGCACTACTCTTGGCCCGAATTTGGCCGAATGCGCGGCGGATCGCTCTGTTTCGGCGCATGCGGGGTATGGCTGTTGCATGACGTGGCTTATCCGAGTGGCGGGAATAAGGGGCTATTCATGATGTCGATTCTGGAATCGCGTTACGGTCATGTCCTGGAGCGTATGCTGCCTGTATGGGGAGATACCGCGGGCTTCGAGGCCCTGTTCATGGACCTGATGTTCGACTCGCGGGGGACGCGCAGCGGCTGGCCCGCGGACATCTGGGAGGAACTGCAGTTCCTGCATGCCCTGCATAAGCTGGCCTATGCCACGCCGGAGGAAGAAGACGAGCCCCTGGATGACCGAATCAAGTGGGTGTGATTGCTGCGGCCGGCGGACGCCGTGCCCAGGTATTCGTCGCAAGCATTGCGAGACCTTATTTTCCCCTACAATTCGACCGGTAAGTTTTCGGCTGGCCGATGCCTGTTCGCCCCGACCCACCCAAGGCCGGGGGCTTGAATCGTCGCGGACGGCGCCAGCCAACGGACAAGTAGGGAGCAGCATCCATGGCAATCACCTTCGCGAAATTCCGCACCAACGTCGGTTTTACCGTCATCGAACTTGTTGTGGCCATCACCATTGTTTGCTTGCTGGTGGCGGTGGCGCTGGCCTCGTTTCAGGATCACATGACGCGCAAGGCCCGTTCCCAGGCCAGGTCGGCACTGATCGAGGTGGCCGAGGGGCTGCGGCTGCAATTCACCCGGACGGGCAGTTACCAGGTCGCCAGCCTGCCGATCACCCAGACGCCGCGCGAAGGTGACGCGGCCTACCGCATCAGCCTGGCTACCGCACCGGTGACGGCCAGCGATCCGAAGGTCGTGTTCGCGGCATCGTCTGCCCAGGGTTTCACCCTGCAGGCGACGCCGACGGGCGGAGATGATTGTGGGACCTTGCTGCTGGATCACGCGGGCCGTGTGGGGGTGACGTCGCCAAACGCGAAGATCGCCGATTGCTGGCCACGATAGGCCGCGGCTGCGCAGGGCTTGATTGATGTCTCCGCAGTTGCTGGAAGTACTGCGCCAGCTTTCCCATGCAGACTTCCTGTCCGGTGAGGTGGTGGCAAAACGCTTGGGCTGCTCCCGGGCCACAGTCAACAACGCCATCCGGGAAGCGGTCGCCAACGGTGTGGCGATCCATGCCGTGCACGGACGCGGCTATCGTCTCGCCAGGCCCCTGAGCTGGCTGGATCCGGATACGCTCATGGCCGCATTCACCGGGCAGGGCGTGACTCTGCGCTGCTTCGATCACCTGCCCTCCACCAACACCCACCTGTTGCAATGGGCGCATTCCGGCGCGCCGCATCGCGCCCTGGTGGTTGCCGAAGCGCAAAGCGAAGGTCGGGGGCGGCGTGGGCGGACCTGGCATGCCCGACTGGGCGGTGGCTTGCTGTTTTCCCTGCTTTGGCGGTCGAACCGTTCCGTTGCCGAATTGTCCGGGCTCTCGCTGGCGGTGGGCGCCTCCCTGGTCGATTCACTGCGGCGCATGGGTCTGGCCCGGGCCATGGTGAAATGGCCCAACGACATTCTGGTGGACGAGGCCAAACTGGCCGGCGTCCTCATCGAACTCAGCGGCGATATGCTGGGGCCGAGCGCGGCGGTGATCGGGGTGGGTATCAATGTCCTGGGTGGCGAAGCCCTGGCCGGTGAGATTGGCCAGGCGGTCACGGACGTGCAGCGGCACGTCGGCGCCATCGATCGCAACGCGCTGCTGTTGGCCTTGGTCTCCGGGCTGGATGCCGGCCTCCACCGCTTCGAGCGCGACGGCTTCGCCGGATTCCGCGATGAATGGCAGGGCTGCCATGCCCATCAGGACCGAGTGGTGCGTATCCAGGGCGGCGAAGCTGAGCCGGTTTTCGGCCGCGCCATCGGTGTGGACGACAACGGCGCCCTGCTGCTGGATACCGGCTTCGGCGTGCGCCGCTTCCATGCCGGCGAGGTGAGTTTGCGGACGGAGGCCGAATGATCCTGCTGGTGGACGCGGGCAATACCCGGATCAAGTGGGCGTCGCTGGCCGACGGCAGGGTTATGCCCGGCGGCGCCTGCCCCACCGCCGAGGCGGGGACCTTGCGCCGGGCATGCCTGGATGCCCGGCCCGTTCGGGCGGTGGTGTCCTGCGTTGCCGACGAAGCGGTCCGGGTGGCGTTGCAGGGCCTCTTCACTGAATTGGAGGTGGAAACGCACTGGCTGCGGGCCGCCGCTTCCGCCCATGGACTGGATAACGCCTACGATCCGCCCGAGTCCCTGGGGCCGGATCGCTATGCCGCTCTGGTCGCCGCTGCCCGCAGTCTGCGGCAGGATTGCGTGGTGGTCAGCGTGGGCACCGCCATGACGGCGGACATGCTGACCGCCGATGGACGCTTCCTCGGCGGCTGCATCGTGCCCGGCCCCGAACTCATGCGCGAGGCCCTGCGCCGCGGCACCGCCCGCGTGATGCGGCTGGAAGGCGAGTGGCGGCCCTTTCCCAGGGACACCGGCGCAGCGGTGGCTTCGGGGATCGCCCTGGCGCTCCTCGGCGTGGCGCGAGGCATGCGCGAGATACTGGGGCAAAGGCCCGGCGCGGGCCCCGCCCAACCCGCGCTGGTGCTCACCGGCGGGGCGCGATCTTGCCTGAGGCCCCTGCTGGAAGGAACGGTAATCGAGGTGGATGATCTGGTCATGGAGGGATTGGCATGCATCGCCCGGGATCTGGGTTACGCCGGCTGACCGGCCTGTTGTTGCTGTTGAACATCGGTCTCCTGGCCGGCGGGCTCATCATGACCTACTGGCCCTCGCGGACGGCCGCGATGCCGGAATTCAACGCCGATAAGATCAGGTTGCTGGACATCGGCGGCCAAGGTAAACGCGCGGAGTCGGCTGCCCCGGCCGCAGCCGTCGCGTCTGGCGCGCGTATTCCGTCCTGCCTGAACTGGCCGAGCCTGGATGCCGATGCCTTGGCGGTGGTGGAGGCGCATTTGCGGGCAACCGGCCTGGCCTCGGAGGAACATCAGTTCCGCCTGGCGAGGTCTCTGGGCTGGTGGGTTTATCAGCCGCCGTTCCGGGATGCCGAAGCCTTGCGCCAGGCTCTTGAGGCAGCTCGCGGCAAAGGGGTGTCGGATCTCGCTCCCGTGCGCGGGGGACGCCTGGCCAATGCGCTGTCCCTGGGCGTCTTCCCGTCTCTGGAGAAAGCTCGTGCCCACGCTGCCGCCCTGACTGCCAAGGGGTTGAGCGAGGTCAGGGTCGGACCCAGGCCGGAAGCTGGGGAGGTTCGCCTGGTATTTCCGGCGAATGCCAGGCTTCCGGGAAATCCGGCCGAGGGCTGGCCGAAGGACCTGCACCCCGGTATCTGCGAGGCGGACGCCTGAATCAGCGGGCGGGGGCGCAGAGCGAGGCCGGATCGCAAAGGCGGCCGCGCAGCCAGTCCGGCGAGACGGGCAGGACCATGTCATCGAATTCTCCGCCGGGGCGGTCCGCAGCCCGGGGCGGATGCATGTAGTAACGGCCATCGCCGCCCAGATTCCCGAGTTCCTCCCGCGCTGTGGGAGCCAGGTTGATGCCGCCGCCGGCATTGGTGGCGCCGAAGCCGTTGCGGCCGTGGGAAACCAGCACGGCCGCCGCCGGCATCGGCGATTCGCAACGCAGATCGTGACAGACCTGGAGCGGGGAGGCGGCGGCGGGGCCGAACACGGCGGACCGATCGCGCCGGCTCCACTCGGCGGCGACCGCGTAGCCCAGACGGTTGCCCCAGGCATCGGTTTCCGCCAGGCCCAGGGTGATCCAGGGCAGGTTGCCCGTGGCGGCGGCACAACTTCCGTCTGAGTGGCGGTCTTCCTGACCATCGTTGGCCACGCCGGCGCGGCCCGGCGTACGCATGTCCGGGCAGGGCAGGTAGCCCGGGGTGTTCGCCTCGCGGCGGCCCAGGGCGTAGCCAATCAGCGCGGTGCGGGCGTGTTCCATGGTGCGCCGGGTGTCGCTGGCCTGGCGTTCGGCGATTTGCTGGCCCAGAGGAGTCAGCACGCCGCCAAGCAGGAGCGTCACCACGAAGAGGACGATGGCCAGTTCGATCAGCGTGAAGCCTGGGCTACCCCGGAGCACCGTGGCGTCCAGGCGGCGGTCATTGGCGAGTCGGATCATCCCAGGTCCACCAGAGCAGGCGGCATTCCGCCTGGCCGGACAAGCCGTCCGGATTGAAGGTCAGCGCGCAGTGATCCACGGTGAAGCGGCCCGGGGCGTTGGCGTGCAGATGGCCAAGCAGGGCCTCCAGGCCCGCCGTGTCGACGCTGTCGGCGGTGAGATCCATGGCCGAGGCCCAAAGGCCCGGCATCGCGTTGCTGGCGGCCCGGGGCGAAAGCCGCCAGGACAGGCTGTTGAGTTTCAGGCTTGTCCGTGCCTGGCCGAGGGCGGTGACCCAGCCGGCACGCTCTTCCTTTCCGAGGAAACCGCTGAGCTGGATGCGGCGATACAACTCGGCGTGCCGCCGGTCCTCATGCAGCTTCGCGGTCGCCTCGCGCGCCGACCGGGAGGCCCCGCTTTCCGAGCGCAGCGCCTGGTCGAATTTGGCTTCCTGCCTGTTGTGGAAGGACAGGCCCAGGTAGAGCACACCGGCGCCCGCAAGCAGTGAGGCGAGCAGCAGCAGGGCGGGCAGGCGCAGGGCGGAGCCGTTCAGGCGGCGCTTCATGGCCGGCCTTTCGCTTCGACGCGGAATCGGGCGTTCAGCCGGCTGTGGCCGAATTCACCCTCCAGGCCATGTTCCGGCGCGGCGTCGAGCGGCCAGAGCGGCACCTCGACGCGACTTCCGGGCATGAGTTGGTGCATGCGGGATCTCAGGCCGTCGACGCGTTGCTGGGCGTGCTGGAACTGGCCGTCGAAGGGAGAGATTTCCCCCTCCATGACCAGCAGGGGTCCGTCGGACCCATCGGTGCCGCGGGACGACCAGGAGAGCCGCCGCAGTTGGATGTTCCCGGTGGCCGCGGCGGCGGCCAAGGCGACCCGGAACGCCGGGCCGGCGGCCTGGTCCCGGTCCGAGACGGCCTGCCAGGCGGCGAGCGCCCCCAGCCGTCGATGTACTGCCGAGACGCCGCCGGCGGGGGTCAGCAGGGTGCGTTCCTGAGCACGCTGGCTCTCTGCGGCCTGCAGGAGCTCGGCGCTTCTGGCGTCGAGCCGCCAACCGTCGAGCCACAGGCCGGCGCAGGCCAGCGTGGAGAATGCCAGCCAGCCCAGAGCGGCATGGCGCAAGGCGCGGCCGAGCCAGCGCGTACGTGCCAGGTCCCGCTGGTCCCGGGTCATCAGGTTGGCGCTGGCCGGGGCGTCGGGAAGCAGGCGCAGGTAGAGGGCGTCGGCGGATTCCGCCAACAGGGAGGGCGGCAGGCGCAAGGTATCGAGCAATTGACCGCGCGGGATGCTCTCGCACTGAAAGCCCGCCGACTCCGGCAGGAAGGTATGCAGGTCGGCCAGGGTGTTGAGGGGGTCGAGCAGCACCGTGCGCAGCCGTTCCGTGCGCGCCAGCAGGCGCTGACCGACCAGGGCCTGGCGGGTGCGTTCGATTTCCTCGGCGTAGCTTTCCAGGGGGTTGTCGTAGGGACTGCCGTCCACGGGCGCCAGCCGCGAGAAGCGCAATTCCCCGTCCTCGATGTAGGTGAGGCGCAGGCCGCCGGTTTGCTCGGACACCAGCAGCAGCCGCGAACGCGTCAGGCGCAGCCGTCGGGCCAGGCCGGTCGCCAGGGCGGGCAACAGCCAGATGCCGGCCAGGTAGCTGCCGCGCACGTGTAGGATGTCCAGCCACGGGGCGATGATTTCCGGGTCGGTGAGGCCCATCATCAGGTAGCGGTCGCGACGGCTGTCATCCTTCAGGCGGTCCTGGCGCAGGGCGGCCCGGTAGGGGGAGTGGTGGATGAGTTGGCGCAGGCGACGCTCGGTCATCTCCCGCCGGTCCCGGCCATGCACGCGCGGCAGTTGATCCTGGCGATAGAGTTCGTCCACCGTGTCCACGGCGATGGCCACCGGGATGCCGGGGTGTTGCAGGAGCAGGCGGTTGAAAAGCTCCCAGCCTTCCTCGCCGGCGGGCAGGGCGCGGACTTCCTTCAGGCTGCCGAGCCGGTGGACGGCACAACTGGCGCCGGCGGCCGAGAGATAGAGGAGCAGGCGGGGATACAGGCTGGTCGGCCGGTCAATCATAGCGGCAGTTCCCCGATGATCTGGTAGATGGGCAGGAACACCGCCAGCAGCAAGAGCGCCAGCAGCAGGCCGAGCAGGGCGGCCAGGCCCGGCTCGAGGAGCTTGAGGGCGCGGGTGAGCGTTTCCCTGGAATCGCGCTCGAAGAACCAGGCCACGTTCTCCAGGGCCTCAGCCAGGGCGCCGTTGCTTTCGCCGGTATGCACCATGCGCAGCACCAGGGGCGGGAACAGGGCCTGGCGGCCGAGGCTGTCGCTCACCCCGCCACCGCCGGCGATGAGCTGGCCGGCATTCAGCAGCTTGCGCTTGACGGTCAGGTTGTCGGCGCTTTCGGCGCAGACCTGCAGCGCGTCCAGCAAGCCGACGCCGGATTGCAGCAACAGGGCGAGCAGGCCGGTGACCCGGGCCAGGATGCGCTTGCGCAATGCCGTGCCCAGGGCGGGAAGCCTGAGCCAGAAGGCATCCAGGCGCTCCGCCAGCGCCGGGGAGTGCCGCGGCGCGAGGACAAGGCCCGCGCCGATCAGCGCGGCCGCCGGCAGCAGCCAGGGCAGGTGCGAGCGCGCCAGTTCCGATGACGCCACCAGGGCGCGGGTGGCGGCCGGCATGGGCAGGTTGAGGCTGGCCACCAGCAGGGCAAGCTTGGGGGTCAGGTAGAATAGCAGCACGGCCGCCGCCGCGAACACCGCCACGGCGGCCAGGCTGGGGTAGATGAGCAGGCGGGTGAACTCGGCCTGGAGCTCGTCCTGCTGCTTCAGGCTGGATTCCAGGCGGGCGAACACGGTCTCCATCTGGTCGCTCTTCTCCGCGGCGCGGACCAGGGCGATGAATACCCGGTCGAAGACGTCGGGATGGGCGGCCAGGGCCTCGGACAGCAGTTTGCCGCCTTCCAGGTCGTCTGCCACCAGGGTGAGCAGATCACGGAAGCGGGAATTTTCCGAGCTGTCGATCAGGTCCTTGAGCCCATCCAGCAGGGGAGCGTTGGTGCGGGCGATCTGCTGCATGTGAAAGCAGAAGCTGATCAGGTCCCGGCGATTGGCGTGCCGGTGAGGGAACAGTCCCCGGGCGGTGGCGGGCCGGGCGCGGATGAGGGCGAGGCCGGTGCGGCGCAGGCGCAGTTCCAGATCGACGTCGTTGATGGCGGAAAGCTCGCCGTGCACCCGGTTGCCCTGGCTGTCGGCGGCACGGTAGCGGAAGCGTGGCATCAGCGCCGGGCCAGGTCCACGACCCGGCTGATTTCGGCCAGGGAGGTCTCCCCGGCGCGCACGCGGTCCAGTCCGTCCTCGGCCAGGCGTTTCCAGCCGCGTTCCTCCGCCAGGACCGCCAGTTCGCGCGGCGTGGCGTCGCGCAGGATGGCCTCGTCCATGTCCTCGTCCATGAGCAGCAGCTCCATCAGGGGCAGGCGGCCGCGATAGCCCTTGTAGGCGCAATGCACGCAGCCGGCGGCGCGATAGATGGGCGCATCGGACCCCAGCAGCGCCCGCTCGCCCTCGTCCGGTAGGTGGCTCTGCTTGCATTCAGGACACAGACGCCGCACCAGGCGCTGGGCGACCACCGCCACCACGTTGCCGGCCAGGATGGCGGGCCGGATGCCCATGTCGGCAAGGCGGGGAAACACGCCCAGGGCGGAATGGGTATGCAGGGTGGTGAACACCAGATGTCCGGTCATGGCGGCGCGGAAGGCCATCTCAGCCGCCTCCCGGTCGCGGATCTCGCCGACCAGGACGATGTCCGGGTCCTGGCGCATGATGGCGCGCACGCCGCCGGCGAAATCCACCTTGGCCAACTCGGTGAGGGAGGTCTGGCGGATCAGGGGATGCGGATACTCCACCGGATCCTCCAGGGTCATGATATTGACCTCTTCCCGGTTCAGATGCGCCAGCAGCGAATACAGGGTAGTGGTCTTGCCCGAGCCGGTGGGGCCGGTGACGATGACCATGCCCTCGGGCCGGGCAATGGCGTGCAGCAGGCGTTTCAGGGTGCTGTCCGGCAGGCCCATGCGCTCCAGCGGAATGATGGACTTCTCGCGGTCGAGCACGCGCAGCACGATGTTCTCGCCGTGCAGGGTGGGCAGGCTGGAAACCCGGAAATCGATGGTGCGCCCGTAGAGGGTGAGGGACAGGCGGCCGTCCTGGGGGGCGCGCGATTCGGCGATGTTCAGGCCGGAGATCACCTTCAGACGCACGGAAATGGCAGGCCAGTATTTCCGGTGCAGGCTGCGCATGGGTTCCAGGACGCCGTCGATGCGGTAGCGCACGCGCAGGAAGGCGCTCTCAGGCTCGAAGTGCACGTCGGAGGCGCCACGCTTGACCGCCTCGGCCAGCAGGGCGTTCACCAGGCGCACCATGGGCTGGGTGTATTCGGCGCCCAGTTGCAGGCTGCTCCAGTCCACCTCGCCGGTTTCGATTTCCTTGAGGATGCCGTCCACGGACAGGTCGAAGCCGTAGAACTTGTCCAGGTGCTCCAGGATCTGGGCTTCCGCGGCCAGCACCGGCTGGATGTCGTAGCGGCCTTCCAGGTTGGCCCGCAACTGGTCCAGGGCCACCAGGTTGAACAGGTCGGGCACCGCCACGGTCAGGGTACGGTGCTCCGCGTCGATGGCCAGGGGCAGGATGTGATGGCGGCGGGCCAGGTGTTCCGGGGTCAGGGCGATGGCCTCGGGATCGGCCACCACCTGCGCCAGGTCGATGCTGGTTTCCCCGGCGTTCTGGGCGAGGACGTCGCGCAGCACGGTGTCATTGATGAACCCCAGTTCGATCAGTTGACGGCCCAGAGGGAGGCCGCTCGCGGCCTGCTCCATGAGGGCGATGCGCAATTGGTCGTGGCTGATCAGGCCCTGGGCCGCCAGCCATTCGCCAAGTTTCGGGGGTTCGGGGAAGTGGGCCATGTTTCGCCGTTTGCCCAATCAATCGTTCTGATAGGTCTGCATGCGGCTGTAAAGCGTGGTGCGGTTGACGCCCAGTATCTTGGCGGCCTGGGAGAGGTTGCCATGGGTCATGCCCAGGGCGGCTTCGACGTAGCTCTTCTCCCACTGCTTCATGACCTGGTCGAGATTGAAGTTGTGCACGCCGCGCAGGTGCGACTTGGCGTAATCCTGCAGCGCATTGGCATCGGTGGGCATGGGAATGCTGCCCGGATTGACCACGTCCAGGTCGAACTCATCCTCGAGTTCGCGGGCATTGACGGTGCGGCCGGCGTATTTCGTGGTGAGCCTGATGACGATGTTGCGCAGTTCGCGGACATTGCCGGGAAAGTGGTAGTCCTCCCAAAGACGCTGGGCATCGGGGGAGAAGGTGAAGGGCGGTGCGCCCACATCGCGGGAGAATTGGGCGCGGAAAAATTCCAGCAGGGCGAGCTTGTCCTCGGGTTGCTCGCGCAGGGGCGGCACATGCACGGAAAACACCGACAGGCGGTGGTAGAGGTCGCCGCGGAAACGGCCCTCGCGGACTTCCTTGCGCAGGTCGCGATTGGTGGCGGCGACGATACGGGCATTGGAAAAGCGGCTTCCGGTCTCACCCACGCGCTGGAACTCGCCGTTCTCCAATACGCGCAGCAACTTGGCCTGCAGTTCCAATGGCAGTTCGCCGATCTCGTCGAGGAACAGGGTGCCGTCACGGGCGTCCTCGAAATAGCCGGAATGCGCCTGGTTGGCGCCGGTGAATGCGCCCTTGGCGTAGCCGAACAGGGTGGGTTCCACCAGGGTGGGTGAGATGGCGGCGCAATTGAGGGCCAGGTAGGGCTTGCCGCTACGCTTGGACCATTGGTGCAGGCTCTTGGCCACCAGTTCCTTGCCGCTGCCGGATTCCCCCTCGATGAGTACCGGGAAAGGCGCGTCGGCATAGAGCTTGATCTGGTTGCGCAGGCGGTCGATGGCGAAACTGGAGCCGACGATGCCGGGAGACTCCGGCGTCACCGCGGGGGCCGGCGCCTGTTCCTGGTCGAAGCGCAGGGCGGAAAGCAGGGCTTGCTTGATCTGTTCCGGCTCGGCGGGCTTGGCGATGAAGTCGATGGCGCCCAGGGCTCTGGCGTGGCGGGCGTTGGCCTCGTCGTTCTGACCGGACAGCACCAGGATGCGAGTCTTCTTGGAGTGGTTGAGCAGGTCGGTGATGAGGGCGAAACCCTCGTCCGGCTTGTGCTGGGACGGCGGCAGGCCCAGGTCCACCAGGGCCAGGGGAGGGGCTTCGTCCAGTTGGGTGAGCAGGCTTTTCACCTGCTGCCGGCTCTCGGCGACAAACACCTCGAAATCCTGGGACAGTACGAAATGCAGGGTGTCGGTGATCAGCGGATCGTCGT
>Ga0233425_10007530_pt1 | contig 15240 bp, 15 predicted proteins | sample Watercolumn_Towu_2_FD_181712 | JGI IMG/M metagenome (GOLD analysis project Ga0233425, IMG submission 181712) | Freshwater microbial communities from Lake Towuti, South Sulawesi, Indonesia - Watercolumn_Towuti2014_140_MG | ecosystem: Environmental > Aquatic > Freshwater > Lake | place...
CCTCACGCGCCAGAGCAGCGACGGAAACAACCTGCCCCTGATTTTGGGCGAGGTTGTAGAGCAGGCTGTTGAATACCCGTATGTTCTCCTCTTTTTGGTATGCCCGGTGTATGATCGACCGTTCTTTTCGCTCTTGAGGACATAAACGAAGAATGGCATTGTCAATTATAAGCGGTGAGATTTGGTGGAGCTGATCGGTCTACGACTCATAGAGGATCGAACCGACGACCTGTCGATTCGACCGCTCTCGGTTAAAGAAACCCGCGAGTCCTTAGCTCAATTCGTCCCGGTTGTGATTTGAAATATTTCTCGCGGGCCATTGCCTCGGCACGGCTTGGATATTCTTCATGATAGACAAGGCGCCACGGGCCTATGTGTTTAGTAGCTTTGTTTTTACCGGTATTATGCTCGGCAATCCTGATATCGAGGTGCTTGGTATGCCCGGTGTATGATCGACCGTTCTTTTCGCTCTTGAGGACATAAACGAAAAATGGCATTGTCAATTATAAGCGGTGAGATTTGGTGGAGCTGATCGGGATCGAACCGACGACCTCTTGAATGCCATTCAAGCGCTCTCCCAACTGAGCTACAGCCCCAAAGTTTTTAGGATTGTCTTTTTTTCTTCAATGCAAGATGGAGATTTTAACATCCATTCTCTATACATTGCTTCACGTCTTGTATTATAACTTTCAGAATAGATAAGATCAAAAGGTGCCTTGCTTTTTGTAGACTTTATTTGACCCTTATTATGTTTTTCTAATCTTTTTTCAATGTTACTTGTTTGACCTATATACAGAGAGCCATTTTTCTTGCTTAGAAGGAAGTAAACATAATACTCTTTCAAGCGCTCTCCTCTACGAGTCGTAGACCAACCGAGCTACAGCCCCAAGCGTTTTTACGATACCACAATTCCCGGATTAGTGTACAGGTCCCGTGGACAGGAGTTTTTCAACCTCACTCTTGATAATTGACGGCGGTATTCCGCCATGCACCTTGATCAGACCGTCTATAAGGACAACCGGTGTGTTTATTGCGCCGAGTCTTAGGAGTTCCCTGATATCAGCGAACTCTTCATCCCCGTCCATGAACAGGTCAATATATTCAACAAAGACGACGGAAGGATAGAAATAATTCATTTCCTTCCGGAGGTCTTCAGTAAGCTTTTTGTTGGTTACCGGAACATCAAGGGTATCCTCTTTGAAAATAATCCCTTCCATGGGATTGTCAAGGATCTGGACATGAACCCTTTGCATCATTCAAACTACCTGCCTTTCGATAAACTTACAAGCATATTGTCGATGAGACGGGTATTCCCGATTTTAAGCGCTATCGCGATTAACACGTCTCCCTTTATTTCGGAAAGCTCATCAAGTAATACAGGATCGTAAACACCGGCGTAATCAATAGTTGTTACGGCAGGTTCCTTCCCGAGCTTCTCTATCATAACCTTCCTGAGGTATAACCCATCTATTATACCAGATTTTATCAAATCAGAGGTCTCTGTCAGGCACCGGAAAATGACGCCGGCGGCTTTTCTCTGCGCTGGTTCAAGATATGCATTCCTTGAACTCATGGCAAGCCCGTCTTTCTCCCGTATGGTAGGACAAACAATAACCCCGGTATCCATATCAAGGTCTTTTGCCATCCTCTGTATAACAACCGTCTGCTGAAAATCCTTTGCCCCGAAATATGCCCTTGCAGGCCTTATGATATTGAACAGTTTCGCCACAACTGTCGCGACTCCCCTGAAATGACCCGGCCTGAAAGCGCCGCAGAGGCGGGAAGAAACACCCTCCACCTCCACACCGGTTGAAAATCCCTCAGGATACACGGCATGGACGGCGGGCATGAACAAGATATCAACACCAGCCTTTGAGAGTTTTTCCGTATCTCCGTCAATATCCCTGGGGTACCGATCAAAATCCTCTGCCGGACCGAACTGGATGGGATTTACAAAAATACTTACAACGGTTACATCGTTTTCTTCCTTTGATCTCCTGACAAGGCTCAGATGGCCGTCATGGAGCGCGCCCATTGTCGGGACAAGGCCGATAGTCTTCACTTTAACAAGCAGGTTTTTTGATGTGCTCTGCATGATCCTCGGGATCCTGATTACTTCCATTCTGCAATCTCCTTGAGCAGCTCATCGAGAAGTTTTTCCTCGCTTACCCTCCTGATGATCTTGCCTTTTTTGAAAAGGATCCCCCTGCCTTTGCCTCCGGCGATGCCGATATCCGCTTCTCTAGCCTCACCGGGGCCGTTGACGATACATCCCATAACTGCAATGGTAAGAGGTGTCCGAATTTCGCGGATTCTTGATTCAACCTCGGCCACAAGCCCCTTCAGGTTTATCCTGCACCTCCCGCAGGTTGGACAGGAAACAATATCAGCGCCTCTCTTTCTGAGATTAAGAGAGCCGAGTATCCCGTACGCAACCCGTATTTCCTCCTCCGGGTCAGCGGTAAGAGACACGCGCACCGTGTCACCGATTCCCTCCGACAGCAGAATGCCCAGACCCACAGCGCTCTTTATGATCCCGGAAGACGGAGGCCCGGCCTCTGATATGCCCAGATGGAGTGGGTAGTTGTGTTTTTTGGAAAACACCCTGTACGCATCTACAGTATCCGGAACATTCGACGCCTTGAGCGATACCTTTATTCCCATGAAGCCCAATCCTTCCAGTATTCCTATATGCCGTTCCGCGCTTTCCACCAGTGCCTCAGCAACCGGATGACCGTATTTTTTGAGGATGTCTTTCTCCAGTGATCCCGCGTTGACTCCAATACGTATTGGGATTCCCTTGTCCTTTGCAGCGGAAACAACTTCGCGCACTTTCCATTGCGCGCCGATATTTCCGGGGTTTATCCTCAGTCCGTCAACGCCCTGCCTGATTGATTCAAGCGCAAGCCTCCAGTCAAAGTGGATGTCTGCTATCATTGGAATAGTAACGGACTTTTTAATACTGCCAAGTGCCTGTGCAGCCTCCATGTCAGGAACCGCAAGCCGGATAATCTCGCACCCCGCCGCTTCAAGGGATAGTATCTGCTGCACAGTTGACGCTGTGTCAGCAGTCTGTGTCTTTGTCATAGACTGGACAATAACAGGGTTCCCTCCTCCAACCGGAACCTTTCCGACGTATATTACACTTGTCTTCTTAGGGGTTTTCCTGTTTCTGTTTGCCATTGCCGGACTCCTTTTTATCTGCCGCCTTCAACCGTTTCTTCTCTCTGTATGACGCAACAGCCGAGAGGTGTTGCTCGGAGGTAACCGAGAAGGTATGCGTGCCGTCATTGTTTGAAACAAAATATATATATTGCACATCTGCCGGATACAGGGCCGCGCGGATTGATTTTATACCCGGGGAGGCGATTGGTCCGGGAGGAAGCCCCGTAATTACATAAGTATTGTAAGGGGTTTTTCTCTTCAGGTCGCTCCCAGTGATCCTTTCTCCGGACGCCTTTATGCCATAGACAGATGTCGGGTCTGCCTGGAGACGCATCTTCTTTCGCAGTCTGTTATGATAGACAGCGGAAACAAGCGGGCGCTCGTCATCGGTTGCCGCTTCCTTCTCGATAATTGAGGCAAGCGCAAGGACTTCACGCTCAGACAGGCCAAGGGCAGCGGTCCTTTGCCTGAGTTCTGCTGAATAGTTCTCGCGCATTTTATTGATCATCATTCCGATTGCCTCTTCCGGATTCATGCCTTTGGGTATCCTGTAGGTTTCCGGGAAGATATAACCTTCGCATGACGGGGCATCGATATGATATGCTTCCAGAAAATCCTTCCTGACTGTCAGATTCGAAAAATCCTCATCATTTATAATGCCTTTCACGGCAAGCTTCTCTGATATCTCCCTGAGCGAATCGCCCTCAACAACAGTAATCTCATGTTCAACAATTTGTCCCTTCTTGAGCATCAGGAAGATATCAAGGGGGCTCATGGAGCCATAAACAGAATAGTAACCGGCCCTGATCTTCCGGTGCAGCCCGCTTATCCTTCCGATAAGCAGAAAGACGCTTCTGTCCCGAATGAGCTTTTCTCTCTCAAGAATTTCAATCGCCTGCCTGAAGGTTGCGCCTTTCGGGATTTCAATTTCAAGGGATTTTGTTCCTATTGGAAGAGGGATCAGGAAATCCACTGCAATATAGACAAAGTAGAGCAGGACAATGCCTGCTGACATAATTATGATGTTCCTTTTCATCCCTTACAATGCCAGAGACGTCAGCCGCCAGTCAATCAGCTGCAAGCCCGTATGTCTCTATGAGCGCTCGGTCGTCGTCGTATTCCCTCCCTGTGGTTGTTAGATAATTGCCGATGAGAAGACAGTCTGCTCCAGCAAGAAAAACCATCGAGTTGAATTCACCAAGCACCTGCCGCCTGCCACCGCATACCCTTATTTCCTTATCAGGGAGTACGAAACGATAAAGGCTGACTATCTTCAGGGCTTCAAGGGGATGCAGTAAAGGCCTGTCTTCCAGCGGAGTCCCCCTGACCGGGATCAGGAAATTCAGGGGAACTGAGTCAACGCCAAGGTCCTTCAGGGAAAAGGCCATGTCAATCCTGTCCTGCCATGTCTCTCCCATGCCGAAAATCCCTCCGGAACATATGGAAAGTCCTGCTGCTTTCACGGCATGCAGTGTTTTTTCTTTATCGGCATAGGAATGGGTGCTGCAAATCCGTGGGAAAAAGTTTTTAGAGGTTTCAAGGTTATGGTGGTAACGGTCAAGTCCCGCTGTCTTCAGCATGAGAAGTTCCTCTTTATTAACCATGCCAAGACTGGCACAGGGGATAATACCTGCGTCCCTGATAGCAGAAATCGTCTCTGCTATCTCTGCAAGGGCATCCATTGAAAGCCGTTTGCCGCTCGTAACAATGGAAAAGCGCCGTGCGCCATGCTGCTTTGCCTCAACTGCCTTTTGGAGAATTGTCTCCCTGTTCAGCAGGGGATAAACTGCTATCTGCGCCCTGCTCTTTGCAGACTGGGAACAAAAATCGCAGTCTTCCGGACAGGCGCCTGATTTTGCGTTTACGATAGCGCAAAGGCCTGCCCTGTTTCCCCTGAAATGATTTCTGATTGTATTTGCTGATGCAAAGAGGTCAAAAATATTCTGTCCGGAGATTTCAGAAATCTGCCTTGCTTCATCTCTTGTAACAGAACCGCCGCCGAGTATCTTTTGCTTCAGATTTTCAGGCATCAGCAGACTTCTTGACTACCTCATCTGTTTTATGAATTTCAGCGGGAGACGAACAGGATGTTCGCCGGAACCAAGCAAAGAAATCATATTCTGCCTTTATAAGCATTGTTTATGAATACACCAGCTAACGACCGCTATGATATTCCTGAATCGACTTTATATTCACCTGTTTTTTCTTGAGCATTTCTATCGCCTTCACTGCCGCAGTCGCGCCGGATATGGTTGTCGTAAACGGGACCTTGTACTGCAGGGCGCTCTGCCGTATTGAAAAAGAATCCTTTTGAGCCTGAGCGCCGCTGACAGTATTTATAATAAAGTTGATTCCCCTGTTCTTGATTAAATCAACGATGTGAGGCCTTCCTTCAGCTACCTTGTTTATAACCCCGATATCCATCCCGTGGTCTTTGAGATACTGTGCCGTTCCCCTGGTGGCAATAACAGAGATTCCGAGAGCGATTAATGTCTTCACAATCGGGACAGCAAGCGGTTTGTCCTTGTCCTTCAGGCTGATAAATATCTTCCCGTTCAGAGGAATCCTGTTGCCGGCGGATATCTGTGACTTGCCGTACGCGCGGCCGAAGTCGTTATCTATACCCATAACCTCACCGGTTGATTTCATCTCCGGGCCCAGGATGGTATCCACGCCGTGGAACCTGTCAAAAGGGAATACTGCCTCTTTAACAGCAATATGCCGGATATCTTTTTCTTCTTTCGGTCCGAGTTCCTTCAGCTTTTTCCCAACCATCACCTTGGCGGCAAGTTTCGCAAGCGGCACCCCTGTTGCCTTTCCGACAAAGGGTATTGTTCTGGATGCCCTGGGATTAACTTCAAGAATATAAATTTCGTTAGCCTTGACAGCAAACTGCACATTCATCAGGCCGATTACAGAGAGTTCCCTGGCAAGGGCTTTTGCCTGCTTCTTTATCTCTTCGACAATCTCCCTGCTCAGTGAATGGGGAGGCAGCGAACACGCCGAATCTCCGGAATGAATTCCGGCCTCCTCGATATGCTCCATCACTCCTCCGATAATGACATCTTCCCCGTCTGACAGGGTATCAACATCAACTTCTATTGCGTCTTCAAGGTATTTATCAACGAGGACAGGGTGTTCGGGTGATGCCTTGACCGCGCGCTGCATGTAATCCCGCAGGGAATTTTCGTCATAAATAATCTCCATGGCCCTTCCCCCAAGCACATAGGATGGCCGTATCATAACAGGATATCCAATGCGTTGAGCCGCAGTGATTGCCTCTCCTACCGACATGGCAGTATCGCTTTCGGCCTGCATCAACCCGAGTTTGTCGAGCAGTTCCCGGAACCGCTTTCTGTCCTCTGCGCGGTCTATGGAATCAGGTGATGTCCCTAGGATTCTCACTCCCTCCCTTTCAAGGGGTACCGCAAGTTTGAGCGGAGTTTGTCCTCCAAACTGAACGATAACTCCTTCGGGCCGTTCTGTTTCGATGATATTCAGGACATCCTCCAGTGTGAGAGGCTCAAAGTACAGCCTGTCAGCCGTGTCATAATCCGTACTGACTGTCTCAGGATTGCAGTTCACCATGATTGTTTCGTATCCGATTTCCTGCAAAGCAAAAACCGCGTGCACGCAACAATAATCGAATTCTATGCCCTGACCTATCCTGTTAGGACCAGAGCCGAGAATTACCACCTTCTTCCTGTCGCCCGGGTTGGCCTCATTTTCAACAACACGTGGCAGAGCCTCGGCGATTCCTGCTTTCGAATTCTGTATACTGTAATACGGCACTTCATATGTTGAATACAGATATGGGGTAAAGGCAGCAAACTCGGCACCGCAGGTGTCCACCATCTTGTAGACAGCGCGCAGCGCGAAGCGCTTTCTTGACTGTCTGATGTCCGCTTCCTGCACATTAAGCAGCTGGGCTATCCTTCTGTCCGAGAATCCGTTCTGTTTTGCCCTGAGCAGAAATGATTCCGGAATCATTGAGGTTGAGGGTTCGGATACAGGGCTTATTTTTTCACCTAAGCCCCTGAACTCCTGACCCTTTGAAGCCCTTATTTCATTCTCCATCTCAACTATCTGCCGGATATTATGAAGGAACCAGGGATCTATCCAGGTGATCTGGCAAATATCTTCTATACTCATCCCTTCACGCATTGCCTGCGCTATATACCATATACGCTCGGCATTGGGAGTCTTAAGCTTAGTCTTTATGATATTCATGTCAGCCGGCATATCCTCAAGACCGTAAGTCGAGTTCTCAAGGCTTCTGATCGCCTTCTGCAATGATTCCTTGAATGTCCGCCCTATAGCCATAACTTCCCCGACAGACTTCATCTGAGTTGTAAGCGCGGGGTCTGCCTCCGGAAATTTTTCGAACGCGAACCGGGGAATTTTTGTTACGACATAATCAATTGTGGGTTCAAAGGATGCAGGGGTTTCTCGTGTTATATCATTTGGTATCTCATCAAGCGTAAGCCCGACAGCAAGTTTAGCAGCTATTTTGGCTATAGGGAATCCTGTAGCTTTTGAAGCAAGCGCAGAACTTCTGGAAACCCTCGGGTTCATTTCGATAATAACCATTCTCCCGTTTTCGGGATGAATAGCAAACTGGATATTTGATCCGCCGGTGTCAACACCAATCTCCCGTATAATTGCAATGGCAGCATCCCGCATCCTCTGGTATTCCTTGTCAGTCAGCGTCTGGGCAGGCGCAACGGTAATCGAATCACCGGTATGCACGCCCATGGGGTCAAAATTTTCTATGGAACATACTATAACTACATTGTCCTTGCCGTCACGCATGACCTCAAGCTCATATTCCTTCCAGCCAAGGGCGGATTCCTCAACAAGCACCTGCGAGACAGGACTCAGATCAAGTCCCCGCTCAAGGAGTACCCGGTATTCCTCCATGTTATAGGCAATCCCGCCACCGGTGCCTCCGAGGGTAAAAGACGGCCTTAGTATGGCAGGGAATCCGGTATATTCAACCGCTTCAAGCCCTTCCTTCAGGGAACCTACATGAACGCTCTTCGGGACTTCCAGACCAATCTTTTCCATGGCCTTCTTGAACAGTTCCCTGTCCTCAGCCTTTTTGATCGCTCCAAGCCGCGCACCGATGAGTTCAACATGATATGCGTCAAGAACTCCTCTTTCGGAGAGTTCAACAGCCAGGTTGAGGGCAGTTTGTCCTCCCATGGTAGGGAGAAGGGCGTCAGGTCTTTCCTTCTGTATTATCATTTCCAGGATGTCCGCGGTCAGAGGTTCAATGTATGTTGCGTCAGCGGTTTCCGGGTCTGTCATTATCGTTGCGGGGTTGGAATTGACAAGCACAACAGTATAGCCTTCCTCACGCAGCGCCTTGCATGCCTGAGTGCCTGAGTAATCAAACTCGCATGCCTGGCCGATAATGATTGGGCCTGACCCGATAAGAAGTATCTTTCTGATATCAGAGCGTTTGGGCACCTTATCCACGCCCTACAAGTTCCATGAACCTGGTGAATATATGACGCGCGTCATTCGGCCCAGGTCCTGCTTCGGGATGATACTGAACAGAAAACACAGGGAACTCTACATGCCGCATCCCTTCCTCCGTACCGTCATAGAGGTTCCTGTGGGTAAGTTCAACCTGACCCTTCAGGCTCCCGATGTCAACGCAGAAATTATGGTTCTGTGATGTTATTTCAACTTTTCCAGACTGCAAATCCATGACAGGATGATTCCCCCCGTGATGACCGAATTTGAGTTTATATGTCCTTCCACCCAAAGCAAGCCCCAGAATCTGATGTCCAAGGCAAATACCAAACAGTGGCTTTTTCCCGACAAGTTTCTTTACGTTTTTAATTGCATAGGTTACCGCTTCAGGGTCTCCCGGGCCATTGCTCAGTAATATTCCGTCCGGATTCATTTCAAGCACTTTTTCCGCCGGGGTCTTCGCGGTAACAACCGATACATCAAAACCCGCATCTGAAAGGTTTCGTAGAATACTGAATTTTATACCGAAGTCGTAGACAACCACCTTCCTTGGCTCTGTGGTAAGTGAAGCAGTGTGTGAAGCCCTGTTTCCTTCAGGCCTCCATTTCCAGATACCTTCCCGCCATGAATAAGAATTCTTTGAGGCAACTCCCTCTACAAGATCAACCCCGATAATCCCTGGAAGTCTGTGTATCTTTTCAAGGAGGCTTGCAGGATTCAGATCAGTGGTTGAAATAATCCCCATCTGTGAACCATGGTCGCGCAGGTGCCGGGTAAGCGCCCGGGTATCAATCCCCTCTATCCCTACTATCCCGGATGCCTGCAGATATCTCCCCAGTGAATTTATTTCCCCGGATTCCGAACCAGGGAAGGCAGATTTCGCGCTTCTCCAGTTGCTCGGGAAATCAATATATTCCTTTACTGCAAAACCTTCAACTTTCGGGCCGTTCAGTGACTCGATATCTTCCGTGTTAACCCCGTAGTTGCCAATCTGGGCATACGTCATGGTAACTATCTGCCCCCTGTAAGAAGGATCTGTAAGAATTTCCTGATATCCGGTCATTGACGTGTTAAAGACAACCTCTCCGGAAGTTTCCCCTTCAGCCCCGAAATTCGAACCTTCAAAGACAGTTCCATCCGACAATACCAGCAATGCCCTTACTGCCATTCGTACAGCCTCCCCTGTGCAATTGTGATTACAGGCATCCCGCTAAGCACATATCCGCCGAACGGGGTGTTTTTACCCATGGAGATAAACTTTTCAGGGTCAACCATGTATTCTTTTTTTGTATCAAGGATAACGATATCTGCCGGACGCCCTGTTTTCAGTGATCCACCAGCGATTCCAAGAATTCCGGCCGGGGTTAATGACATTTTTTCAACCAGCCTGCTCATTGTCAGCACTCCTTCATGGACAAGCTGCAGGCTCAGGGGAAGCGCTGTCTCCAGTCCTGAAATACCGGAAGGCGCCCTGTCAAATTCCTGAAGCTTTTCGTCCACATGATGAGGGGCATGGTCGGTGGCAATAACGTCAATAGTCCCGTCGGCAAGTCCCTGTTTTATGGCTTCGATATCGCGCTGTATACGCAAAGGAGGGTTTACCCTGGCATTGGTATTGTATCCCGCGACAGCATCTTCTGTTATGCTGAAGTAATGGGGACATGTTTCTGCAGTTATATTTATTCCCTCAGCCTTCGCGTTTCGGATCAATTTCACTGAGCCCTCTGTTGAGACATGCGCGATATGCAATCTGCCGCGCGTAAGGCCTGCAAGAGCGATGTCTCTGTAGGTTATTATCTCCTCTGCTTCAGCAGGAATACCCCTGAGCCCCATGGTCACAGACAGCAACCCCTCATTCATTACTCCGCCTTCGGACAGGGCAAGGTCTTCACAGTGTGAAATAATGGGGGCATTAAAAGCTATTGAATATTCGAGAGCCCTGCGCATTATAAGGCTGTCAGGAACCGGGCGCCCGTCGTCGGAAAAGGCAACACACCCCTCATTCCTCATCGTTCCCATTTCAGCGAGTTCCACGCCTTTCTGGCCTTTGGTTATTGCGCCTATCGGCAAAACGGCACACGAACCCTCCTGTGCAGCTTTCCTTATGATGAATTCCGTGACGCTGGCATTGTCATTGACAGGTGAGGTGTTCGGCATGCAGCAGACTGTAGTAAATCCTCCGCGTACCGCTGCCATTGTCCCCGTGCGGATAGTTTCCTTGTATTCAAATCCCGGTTCCCTTAAATGCGTATGCATATCCACAAGACCTGGGAAAACATACAGACCTGCTGCGTCTATGATCCTGCATTTAGCATTTTTTATTTCTGATTTATCAGGATTTATAAAAACATTCGTGATTTTCCCGTCTGCTATTTCGATGTCGCCTGTTCCATCGATCCCCTGTGATGGGTCAACTATATGCCCGTTTTTGATATAAAGGTTCATTTTTTTACTCCTGCGAGGAGATACATAACCGCCATCCGGACCGCAAGTCCATTGGTAACCTGGTCAAGAATAACGGATTGGGGGCCGTCAGCAATCTCCGAGGTTATTTCAATCCCCCGGTTCATTGGCCCGGGGTGCATGACAATGGCATCTTCACGCGCATTAGATAACCGCCTGGATGTCAGTCCCCAGTTTTTACAGTATTCTTCAGTAGAAGGGAAAAACCCCTTCCCCTGCCTCTCCATCTGTATCCTGAGCATCATAACAACATCCGCGTCCCTTACCCCGGCTTCAATGGAATGAAATATCTTTGCACCGGTTTCCCGTATCTCATCCGGTATCAACGTCGGTGGGCCGACCAATCTCACCTGCGCTCCGAGTTTTATCAGGCTGTAGATATTCGATTTCGCAACCCTGCTGTGAAGGATATCTCCGATTATTGCAACATTAAGGCCGCTGATTCTTCCTTTTTTTTCTCTTATGGTAAAAGCATCAAGGAGTGCCTGTGTGGGATGCTCGTTTGTTCCATCGCCGGCGTTGATTACAGCGGCTCTGAGTTTACTGGCAAGGAGATGCGGGACCCCGGCAGAAGGATGCCTGATAATAATAAAATCAGCACCGAGCGCCTGAACAGTGAGTGCTGTGTCAATAAGGCTCTCCCCCTTGACAACGCTGCTTGTAGGAACTGAAAAATTTATAACATCAGTGCTGAGCCTTTTGGCTGCAAGCTCAAAGGAGGTCCTTGTCCGCGTTGAAGGCTCAAAAAAAAGATTCACGGTTGTCCTGCCGCGCAGGGCAGGCACCTTTTTTATGTCTCTTCCGAGGACATCCCGGAACCCTCCGGCGGTATCCAGGATAAGATTTATCTCCTCCGGTGAGAGATCCTGAATCCCCAGCAGATCTTTTCTGTCAAGCATTTTTCATTCCCCGCTGTTCATCTTTGCAAGCACTACCTTGTCCTGAAGTCCTTCTTCTTCAAGCTGCACATCAACAGTGTCACTTCTTGACGTTGGTATATTCCTGCCCACGTAATCTGCCTTTATAGGAAGCTCACGGTGCCCCCTGTCAATCAATACCGCAAGATGAATCGCGGAGGGTCTTCCCATATCCATGATCGCATCCATAGCAGCCCTGATTGACCTGCCGGTAAAAAGAACATCATCCACAAGTATGACTTTCAGATCATTCATTTCAAAAGCTACTTCCGTCTTTCTGACAACAGGCTGCTCCTTCCTGATATTAAGGTCATCCCGGTAAAAAGCTATATCAAGCATCCCTACCGGCACCTCCCTGTTTTCGATATTCTTGATCTTTTCGGCAAGTCTCTTCGCGAGATGAACACCACCCCTTTGGATACCGACAAGACAAAGCCTCTCTGTTCCCTTGTGCTTCTCTGTAATTTCATGTGCCATTCTTGTAAGAACACGGTCAATGTCCTTTTGGTTCATCATTTCCTTAGACATGCCTTGCGTCCCCCATAAAAAAACCTTCCACCCGCTGAGTGGAAGGTATATTTCGGTCTTTCTGTGGATTCACCCTGACTCCTTTCCCTTGTAGCCTCACCGGACTATTCTTAAAGGTTATGGTATTAAACCACAAAAAGAAGAAGCCTGTCAAATTGCGGATTCGACCCGGTTCACGGTTTTTCACAACCAGCTCTGAATGCCGCCCTTTGAAACATAACAACTTAAAAGGGAAGCGATTTCAGGAAAATATCAGACGGCTGTCTGTCAGCGATAGTCGTAAAGCTCAATAACATACTGAGAAATGGCCCGGCAGCCAGACACCACATTAAGCCTTCCGGTAGCCTTGCCGTGGTGCACTTTGCATCAGAATTTATCATGGAAAATTATAATGCTTCCTTACAGGCTCTTTGATGTCCCATACGCAAGACAGCCCGGCTGGGAACGTCACGAAATCCCCAGCGCCAAACTCAACCTTGCCGTCTTTGGTCTCTACGATAACTTTACCTTTCAGCAGGTAGCATTCTTCGGCAGAGTCATAATGCCAGTCAAATATTGATACTTCTTTTTCCCAAATTCCCCATGATCTGACCTTACGGTCTTCAAGGAATTGCGGGGTCGGTTTTTCTACTTTTATGTTCATCTCCTTACCTCCATATTTTCCTGATCAGAGGGATATGGTCAGCCATACCCGTCTTAATCATGAAGCAATTTGCCGCAATACTGACAAACTTTGGCTTCTTGTCTTATCAATTCAGCACAGTAAAAACATTTCTTCATTCCATCTGATATCTGCCCGTGTCCGACCTTTCGATTGTCAGGTTTAATCAACAATGCATGAGGCAAAGCCACAATAAATAACATGAAGCCATAAAACCACCATAACATAAAGCTTTTCCCTTTTTTTCTGGCTATAAAAGCAGGGATTAATCCTATAAGTGCTGATAATGGCAATATTTGCAGAAGTTCTGTTTCCATTTTTATTAAGGCTCATCGTGCAAAAGTATGGGCAAACTGATGAACTGGAATCAGTATAGCATGGCTTCAGATAAGGATAAAAGAGCTTTCAATGGGGCCAATAAACTTATACAACACTTCTCATATAACACTTACGGCAGGGCGATATCGAGATTTCGATTGAGCTTAACTCCCGGATTCATTCAGAGCCAATACAGATACCTCCCCAATAAAATCAGGAGCACCAGTCTTCCAGGAGGCCTGCCGAGGTGCACTTTGAATTAGAATTCACCAGACACTTGTGAGACACTTGACTTTATACTTATTAAATTAAGTAGCAAAGCAACAATTGAAAAAGATATCCTTTCATTAATATCCGACAGTAAGCTTATTTTATGGACATATATAAAATCAAAGTAAACTAATATAATTCCTGATAAAACAGATAAAATTGAATTGCCTATGAAAATGATATTAAAGATAATTTGGCGTAAATTTAGTTTAAAAGTTTTGTAAAAAAGAATCGTCCACAAACCAATAATTCCGCCTATTATACATATAAAGATTAAAGATAAAGAAACATCTATCTTCATATCATTTCCACCAAGAATGAAGATAGGTTAAAAACATACCACTTGTATTTATAAGCACAGTGTCAAAAGAATATTCAATATCTTTTTTATCGACTTCCTTTTTAAAATAATATCTAAATAAAAACCAATGCATTACTAAAATTGATAAAAATAAACAAAGCACACCAAATCCAATTTCGAAATATGAGTATATTGGTAGAAGCAAAATCCACTGGGGACCCTCAATATTAAAGGTGTACATAAAGAAATAAAGGCTTGATAACGAAACCCAAGTAAGCCCAATAATTCTAAGTAGAATTAAAACCAATTCACACTTCCTGGATCCAATATGTCTATCAATTGCATATTAAATAACACATTAAATGTACAGGCCCTAACCAAATTGGTATCCAATGTTCATTACTTGGGAATGTATATCTAAGGCATGTTCTTACACAATTTGACCACGGATTGTTACCAAATCTCATACATGCTTCCCTTACGATACTTCCAACATAAGTGCATTTTGCATAATTGCAATTGTCGTCTGAAGGCGGAGTTGGAGGAATCATTTGGCCAGAAAAAGGTGGAACAGGTGGCAAAGGAGGGACAAATAATCCTCTTGCATCATTAAAATTCATTGGGTTGTTCAAGGTATAATTATAAGAATTAAGAGTCGCTGGATACCTAAGAAGGTATGGCATTAAAAAAGGTGCCCCCCAATTACCGGGTTTTAGTATCGGATCTTCGCTTATAAACCTCTGCAACTCAGGGGAATAATATCTTGCCCTGTAGTATTGCAACCCCGTTCTGTCATTTTCCCTGCCTGTATACTGAAATGGATTATCGCTTGATTCTCCGGATGTCGTTACTCCGCCAAAAGGATCATAGGTATATGTTGTCTTTATATTTCCCGAATCATCCAATAATTGAATAACCGTGCCCAATGCATCGGTTTTGTAATGCCTTATTACGGAGCCTTTGATTCTCGCAAGCGGCTCATCTATATCCAATGACCTTATATAGTTTACATATACAGCTCCATTCTGTTTTTCCTGTATGATATCCAATCCGTCATAAACATATTGTGTCGTTGTGCCGTTGATGGTCTTTTCTGTCCTTCTGCCAAGGGCATCATATTTAAACAAAGCCGTCAA
>Ga0233425_10007531_pt1 | contig 15239 bp, 7 predicted proteins | sample Watercolumn_Towu_2_FD_181712 | JGI IMG/M metagenome (GOLD analysis project Ga0233425, IMG submission 181712) | Freshwater microbial communities from Lake Towuti, South Sulawesi, Indonesia - Watercolumn_Towuti2014_140_MG | ecosystem: Environmental > Aquatic > Freshwater > Lake | place: Indonesia...
ACAGGGCTTGTCGCGGTGGTCGCGGTGCTTGGCGGACTGGCGTGCCTCCTGGCTTCGTGCGGAGGGGAGACAGGGGGATCCGGGAAGTCGCAGGGGGTAGCCAGCGTCGTCCCGACGACCGAGGCCCTGGATCACGCCGAAGGCCGGGAGCTGTACTTCCGGTGGTGCGTCCCGTGCCACGGGGACGGGGGACGGGGGGACGGGATCACCGCGTCCCGCCTTGTTCCGAGGCCCGCGGACCTGGCATCGACCAGGGTGCGGGATCTTGGGCTGGACGGAGTGATGTCGAGGGTTTCGGACGGAGCGGCCGCAGCGGGGCTGGCAGGGGTCATGCCGTCCTGGAGCTCGACGCTCGCCCGGTACCAGATCCGGGCCGTGGCATGGTACGTGCTGTCGCAGTGTGTGGACGTGCTGTCGCAGCGTGTGGATGACCGCGGGGAGGCTGTGCCGCAGCCATAGGGAGTGTGCCAGGACGGCACAGTTCTGCTGCGGGAAGCGGGACGGAAGCGCACACGCGGATACGGTTTCCAGTTGACAACATGAGTCCTCTTGAACAAGACTGCGAGGCATGCTCGACCGCGCCAGCTCCCCATCCGGGGACGCGCAGCGGACGAGCTTGAACCGTGATCAAGGAGGCTTCATGTCCCGCACACCGCTCTTGCACCTGATTCGCCGGATGGTTACCGAGGTTGGCGTTGCCCGGGACACGGGGCGACCTGTGGACGAGATTGCCGACGAGATGAAGGAGCGCCGCGTATCCCGACGGCGGTTCCTGGCGGGTGCGGCGACCGCGGCTGCGGCGGCGTCCCTGCCCTTGATGTCGTTTGGCGGAAAGGGCGGAGGCGGCAAGCCGGGCGGTGGCACGACTGCCAAGGTGGCGATCATCGGGGCCGGAGTGGCCGGGCTTGCGGCTGCGCTGCGGATGAAGGATGCGGGCGTGACCGCGACCATATACGAGGCTCAGACACGGGTTGGCGGCCGGATGCTGACCGAGCGCTCTGACGCGGTGGCGTCCTGCGGGCTGTGCCACACTGCGCGGCGGTCGGGTGCGGTGGGCTGGGCCGACGGGCAGTGGGCGGACGTGTTCGGCGAGTTCATCGACACGAGCCACGCCACGATGCGGAACCTTGCGTCGCGTTTCAACCTTCCGTTGATCGACCTGCCGGCGTTCGAGCCTGCGGGCAGCACGGACACGTACCACTTCTTCGGCCAGTACTATCCGTACTCCCAGGCAGTCGCTGATTTCGGACCGGTCTACACCGCGTTGCAGGCGGACATCAAGGCCGCGGGCTACCCGACGACGTACGCCAGCAGCACTGCCGCGGGCAGGGCGCTGGACAACATGTCGGTCTACCAGTGGATCGAGACCCGGGTGCCGGGCGGGCACAGCTCGCCGATGGGACGGCTTCTGGATGCCGCGTACGTCATCGAGTATGGTGCCGACACGGTGAACCAGAGCTCGTTGAACCTGCTCTACCTGCTGGCCTACCAGCCCAAGCCGGTGACGTTTGCCGAGTTCGGAGTATCGGACGAGCGGTTCCGGATCGTCGGCGGGTCGGACCTGCTGACGACCGCGATGGCGAACGACATCGGGTGGAACAACATCAAGCTGGGCCAGCGGCTTGACTCGATCGTGAAGAACTCGGACGGCACGGTCAACCTGTACTTCCGGAACCAGTCGGCTCCGGTCAAGGCGGAGAAGGTGCTGCTGGCCCTTCCGTTCACCGCGCTGCGCACCATCGACTACAGCAAGGCGGGCTTTGACGCGCTGAAGGTGAAGGCCATCACGGAGCAGGGCGCCGCGTTCAACGGCAAGCTGCAGCTCCAGTTCAGCACTCGCTACTGGAACCAGAGCGGGCCGTGGGGAGTGAGCTCCGGAAACGTGTACTCGGACAACGGTTGCCTGTGCATGTGGGACGGGTCCCGCGGGATGAACGGGGCCAGCGCAATCCTGGTCAACTACACGGGCGGCAGTGTGACCGAGGGGATGGCGCTGAAGCACCCGTACGGGAACCAGGGCGACAACGAAGTGCAGCAGGATGCGGCCACCTTCCTGGGGCAGGCGGAGCTCATCTTCCCCGGCATCTCGGCGCAGTGGAACGGAAAGGTGATCAACAGCAAGGCGCATCTGTCGCCCGACTACTTGAGCGCCTACGGGAACTACCTGCCCGGCCAGTACCAGAGCATCTGTCAGTACGAGCGCGTGCGTCAGGGGAACATCTTCTTTGCCGGCGAGCACACATCGCTGGACTTCTTCGGCTTCATGGAGGGGGCGGCCAGCGAAGGGTGGGCCGCGGCTGCGGAGATCCTGACTGCGATGGGGGTGAAGTTCGTAGCGTCGGGCCGGCGGCTGGCCTCGCGCACCGCGTAGGGGAGCTGCGCCCGCTGCATTTCCGTCATCTCTTCTCCGTTCCTGGCAAGAGTTCAGCGACAGTCCCGTGGCCAAGGGCTTTCCCTTCTCCGTTCCTGGCAAGAGTTCAGCGACAGTCCCGTGGCCAGGGGTTTCGTTTGGCACTTGAGCAAGGCGCCGCGACTGTGTATGTTGGCGCGGTTGGTCGACCGGGCGGCTGGATGGTAGCGCCCCCTGCTCTTCGGAGGACGACATGGTACGGTTCCGAAACATGCATCCGCATCGCCTCACAGCCGTTGCGCTGTGCCTTGGGATGGCGCTGATGCTGGCGTCGGGCTGCGGTTCCGCATCGACGGACCCGCTCATGGGAGCGGACGGCGTCATGCCTGACGCGACGGAGGCTACGGAACGGGACGTACCGGAAGGCCCGGACAGCACGGCAGTCACGTGCGGAAACGGCGTGTGCGATGCGCTCGAGAGCTGGTTCTCGTGCCCGTCGGACTGCGTGCATCCGCCGGTGTGCGGGGACGGGTTCTGCCAGGCCGAGGAAGCGGACGGCAAGTGTCCACAGGACTGCGATGGCCCCGGCAAGTGCGGGGACGGCCTGTGCCAGGCGGGCGAGGACGCGGTGTCGTGTCCCGCGGACTGCCTGACCGAGGCGTGCGGGGACGGCACGTGCAACGAGTCGGAGAACTGCACGGTGTGCAAGGCCGACTGCGGGGAGTGCCTGAGCGTGTGTGGGGACGGAGCGTGCGAAGGGGACGAGACCGAGACCAACTGCCCTGCGGACTGCGACACATGCGGGGACGGCGCCTGCAACGGAAGGGAGGACTGCGAGAAGTGCCCGGAGGACTGCGGCGTGTGTCCCAAGGACTGCGGCAACAACACGTGCAATGCGGACGAGAACTGCCAGATCTGCCCGCAGGACTGCGGCACGTGTCCTCCGTTGTGCGGAGACGGCAGCTGCAACGGCGACGAGAACTGCCAGACGTGTGCGCTGGACTGCGGCCAGTGCCCGCCCTTCTGTGGAGACGGGAAGTGCTCGGGCAACGAAACTGCGGAGCTGTGCCCGCAGGACTGTACGCAGACCGGCCCCGAGTGCGGCGACGGGACCTGCCAGCAGGGCGAGACCCCGACCAGCTGCCCTCAGGACTGTACGCAGACCGGCCCCGAGTGCGGCGACGGGACCTGCCAGCAGGGCGAGACCCCGACCAGCTGCCCTCAGGACTGCAAGCAGCCGCAGAGCTGCGGAAACGGCGACTGCCAGCCGTGGGAGAACCCCCAGAACTGCCCGCAGGACTGCCAGGCGCCGGACAGCTGCGGCGACGGCGACTGCCAGCCGTGGGAGAATCCGATGAACTGCCCCGACGACTGTGAGGGACCGACCCCGGGCAACTGCGGCAACGGCCAGTGCGAGATGGGCGAGATGATGAGCTGCCCGCAGGACTGCCAGGGCCAGGGGAACTGCGGGGACGGCAACTGCGCGCAGGGGGAGAACCAGTGGAACTGCCCCCAGGACTGCGGCGGCGGCGGGCCCGACATCCCGACGTGCGAGTCCACAGCGGACTGCACGGGAGGGCAGGAGTGCGTGGACATCATGGGCTGGACGGCCATCTGCCTGTCGACGTGCCAGCAGGATTCGGACTGTGGTGCGGGCAATCCCTGCCAGAAAGTGGGTGCGTTCGGCTTCACGCTGGCCACGGTCTGCGGCTGTGCCCAGGATGCGGACTGCGGCGACGGGCTGACCTGCTGCCCCATCCCGTACATGGACGTCAGCACCTGCCTCACTCAGTGCATCCAGGGGATCTAGGACTCCTTGCCAGGCAGGTTTGCAGTGTCCGGAGCCCCTCTCTTCCACCGGAGTGAGCAACTGGTCGGTGCGGACGTCATGGCGCGGCTTCGGGAAGCCCGCGTGATCCTGTTCGGGGTGGGCGGTGTGGGGAGCTGGTGTGCGGAAGCGCTGGTGAGAAGCGGTGTCGGGCACCTGGCTCTGGTGGACTCGGACCGGGTGTGCATCACGAACGTGAACCGGCAGGTGCAGGCGCTCCCGGAGACCGTGGGGTGCTTCAAGGTGGACGCACTTGCAGACAGGCTGCGCCGCGTGAACCCCGATGCGGACATCCGGACGCACCGGGAAGCCTACGGGGAGGACACTGCCGGAACCTTCGGCATGGAGTCGTACGACTACGTGCTGGACGCCATCGACACGTTGAGCCGGAAGCTCGGGCTCATCATCCAGGCGCTTTCCATGGGACGGAAGGTGTACTCCTCCATGAGTGCGTCGGCCCGGCTGGACCCGACGCGGGTTCGAGTGTGCAGCGTGTGGGAGACGCGGGACTGCCCGCTTGCGAGGAAGATCCGGAAGCGGCTCCGGCACCACGGCGTGACCTCGGACCTGACGGTCGTGTACAGCGAGGAGCTGCTGGAGGACCGCGGCGGGGCGCCGGTGTGCGGGAGCGCGGCCTGCCACTGTCCCCGTTTCGAGGTGCCGGAAGGCGCCCCGGGGGCAGGTCCGGGAGAGTGGTGCAGCCACAAGGCGTCGCTCAACGGTTCGATGATGCCGGTGGTGGCGACCTTCGGCCTGACGCTGGCCAGCCTCGTGCTTCAGGACGTTTTCCGGCTTGTCAACTCTCAGGGCGCTGCTACACTGGCGCCGGGACACCCCGCTGTCTGAAGGACGCCGGGACATCAGGAGGGTTGAGAATGGAAGAGAAGCGCTACCGATTCGAGACGCTTGCACTGCACGCGGGGCAGGGCGTGGACGAGACCCTGGCCCGGGGCGTGCCGGTGCACCGCACCAGCTCCTACCTGTTCAAGAGCACGCAGCATGCGGCCAACCTGTTTGCGCTCAAGGAGCTGGGGAACATCTACACGCGGCTGATGAACCCCACGACGGGAGTCCTCGAGGAGCGGGTTTCCCGCCTGGAGGGCGGTGCGGCCTCGGTCGCGGTGGCGTCCGGTACGTCTGCCATCTTCTACGCGGTGATGACTCTGGCGGAAGCCGGTGACAACATCGTGTCCGCGAACAACCTGTACGGAGGGACGTACACGCAGTTCGACGCGATCCTGCCGAAGCTGGGAATCACGACGCGCTTCGTGGACCCCGCGGTGCCGGGGAACTTCGAGGGGGCCATCGACGACCGCACGCGGGCGCTCTATGTGGAGACCATCGGCAACCCGGTGCTGGACGTGGCGGACGTCCCGGCCATCGCACGGGTGGCGCACGCCCACGGACTGCCGCTCATCGTGGACGGGACCTTCACGACGCCGTACCTGCTGCGCTCCATCGAGCACGGGGCCGACATCGTGGTGAACTCGCTGACCAAGTGGATGGGCGGCCACGGAACGGGCATCGGGGGCATCGTCACGGACTCGGGGCGGTTCGACTGGAAGGCCGGACGGCACCCGCTGTTCACGCAGCCCGACGCGAACTACCACGGGCTGCGGTGGGCGTTCGACCTGCCCCCGGCCCTGGCCCCCATCGCGTTCGCCCTGCGCGTTCGCACCGTGCCGCTGCGCAACCTGGGAGCCTGCATCTCGCCGGACAACTCCTGGATGTTCCTGCAGGGGATCGAGACGCTGCCGCTCCGAATGCAGCGGCACTGCTCCAATGCGCTGCACGTGGCGCGGTTCCTGGAGGGACACGCGAAGGTGGCCTGGGTCCGCTACCCGGGCCTGCCCGGGGATCCCTCGTACGAGACGGCACGCACGCTGTTGCCCAACGGGTTCGGCGGCATGGTGGTGTTCGGCATCCGGGGCGGGACCGACGCGGCGGTGCGCTTCATCGACCGCATCGAGCTGTTCTCGCACCTGGCCAACGTCGGGGACGCCAAGAGCCTGGTGCTCCATCCTGCCAGCACGTCGCACAGCCAGCTGACCGAGGAGCAGCGGGTCGCCGGGGGCGTGACCGCGGATCTCATCCGGCTGTCCGTCGGCATCGAGCACCCGGACGACATCACCGACGCGCTCGACAGGGCGTTGAACGCACAGGGGTAGTCAGGGAGAACCGGGCCGGAAGGACCGCGTTGAACGCACAGGGGTAGACGGGGAATGAGCCAGGCGGTGAAGACATGCGGGGCGGAAGGGGCCGGCACGAGATGAGCCTCGCAGCGCCCACGCCCGCGGTCTTCGACCTGGCGCTGCCCGGCATGCAGCTGGAGGCCGGTGCGCGGCTGGACCGGCACGGGGTGCGCGGGTGGTGGTGGGGTCCTGCGTCGGAATTGGATGCGTTGAGGGCTGCGGCGGGTCCGCTCACTTTGCACGAAAGTGCGGAGGGCTGGTACTCGGTGGTGCGACGCAGCAGGGATACGGGCAGCGAATCCCGGCCTGGCGATGCGGGGCTTGGGGCGGGCGTGCCGACGGTGCTGCTGGTGCACGCGCTCACCGGGGACATGCGCGCGGGCGGGCCGGGCGGCTGGTGGGAGCCGGTCATCGGGCCGGGCCGGGCGCTGGATCCGGGTCGCTGCCGCATCCTCTGCTTCAACAACCTGGGCTCCTGCTACGGCACGACCGGTCCCGCGGACAGCGGGTTTCCGACCCGCGAGCAGGACCGCCGGTTTGCTGCGGCTTCGCCCGCGGGCAAGGGGGCCTTTGCGGTACCGGACGGGCTGTTGCCTGCCACGGTGACCACGTGGGACATGGCCCGGAGCATCCTGCTGGCGCTGGATGCGCTCCACGTGGGAAGGGTGGACCTGGTTGCGGGCGGGTCGCTGGGCGGCATGGTGGCGCTGTGCCTTGCAGCGCTGGCGCCGGAGCGGTTCCAGCGGCTGGCGACATTCGGGGCCACGAAGAGGGCGAGCCCGTGGCAGATCGGGTGGAACCACCTCGGCAGGCAGGCGATCCTTGCAGACCCCGGGTTTCCGCACTCGGTGGGGCCGGGGCTTGCGCTGGCCCGCGCCATCGGCCACATGACGTACCGTGCGCCTGCGGGCATCGAGCAGCGGCAGGCCCGGCGCATGGCTCAGGACGCTGCGTCCCGGGACGACGCTACGTGGTCATCCCGGCGGAATTACGCGGTGGAGTCCTACCTCCACCACCAGGGGAGCAAGCTTCTCGGCCGCTTCGACGCGGCCAGCTACCTGGTGCAGATCGGAGCGATGGATCACCACGACCTGGACCGCTGGCCGGGGGTGGGGGTGGGGGTGGCGCGCATCACCGCGTCGACGCTCGCGGTGGGAATCGACTCGGACGTGCTGTTCCCGCCCGAGGAGATGCGGCGCCTTGCGGACGAGCTGAGGGGGCTCGGGCGTGCTGCGCGCTTCGAGATGCTGACCAGCGCGCACGGTCACGACGCGTTCCTCATCGAGTGGGACCAGGTGGGGAAGCTCCTGTCCGCTGCGCTCGACCTGCCCGCCCCGGGGATGTAGAAGGGGTGGTGTTGCGATCCGCAGCGCTTGACCTGCCTGCCCGGGGGATGTAGACGGGATGGAAGCCAGCGCCGGTCGCGGGGGCGCGATGCGCCACGGCCGGCCGGCCGAGGAAGGGCTTCCGCAGCCGGCCGGAGCGACACGTTCCCGGGGGGAGTGACGAATGGACCTATTGCGTTGCCGGGTGTTCAAGTTCGGGGGAAGCTCGCTGGGAAGCGCGGAGCGGCTCGTCCGGGTTCTCGGCATCATCCTGAGGGAGTCGCGGGACACGCCCGTCGCGGTAGTGGTGTCGGCCATGGGCGACACCACGGACCAGCTCATCCGGGCAGCGGAGCTTGCGGCTGCGGACGACCTGGAGCAGAGCGAGCGGGTCATCGACACGCTGGCGGACCGGGCCACCGCGCAGGCGCTGCTGACGCTGGAGCAGCTGCGCCGCGAGCCTGCGTCGACGGACGCTGCCGGAGCCGGCCAGACCGCCGCGGCCGCTGGCGGAGCGCCTGGCACGGTTCCCGCGCCTGCCGGCTCGGCAGCGGCCCGGGCGGTCCCGGAAGTGACGCCGCTGGTGCGGGAGCACTTCGCCCCGCTGCGCAAGATCCTGTATGGGGTCAGCCTGCTGCGGGAGCTGACGCCGCAGACCCGCGACCTCATCCTGTCTTTCGGCGAGCTGCTGAGCGCGCGGCTCGTGTCGCTCTTCGTGGAGGTGTGCGGCCGGGTGAGCGTGTTCGTGGATGCGCGGACGTGGGTGGTGACGGACGACCGGTTTTCAGCCGCCATGGTGGACGGGGAGGAGTCGCGCGGCCGGCTGAGCGCGCTGGCCGCGGGGTGGGAGGGGGTGGTGCCGGTGACCACGGGCTTCATCGGAGCCACCCGCGACGGTCGGACCACGACGCTGGGGCGCAACGGGTCCGACTACACCGCGACGCTGATGGCGTGGGCGCTGGGTGCGGCCGAGGTGGACGTGTTCACCGACGTGCCCGGAGTCATGACCGCGGATCCCGACCTGGTTTCGGATGCGTATGCGCTGCCTGCCATGAGCTACCTCGAGGCGCTGGAGCTGGCGAATTTCGGGGCCAGCATGTTCCACCCGCGCACCATGATCCCGCTCATCCAGTCGGGGATCCCCATGCGGATCCGGTCGACGCTCAGGAGCCAGGAGTCGGGCACGCTCATCGACGGGAGAGGGAACCGGGACGAGTCGCGGCCCACCTGCGTGACGTCGCTGGAGAACCTGGCGCTGCTGGGGCTGCAGTGGCGGGCGCTGACGCGGCCCGCGCACGTGGCGGAGCGGGTGCACCGGGCGCTGGCGGCCGAGGGGCTGACGGTGTGGATGGAGAACCAGGCCGCGCACGGGCAGTCGGTGTGCATCGTGGTCCCGGCCCGGGAGAGGGAGCGCTCGGTGGCGGTCATCGAAGCCGCGCTGGAAGGGGAGCTGCGCCGCGGGGAGCTGGAGCCGCTGCAGATGCGCTGCCCGGTCACGCTCCTGACGCTGGTCGGCGAGGCGATGGGGAGGACCGCGGGGGTGGCGGGTCGGTTCTTCTCCGCTCTGGGTGCCGTGGGCGTCAACATCCTTGCCAGCGTGCAGGGTGCGTCGTCGCGCTCGGTGTCCGCGGTGATCGATGCCGCGGACACGCCGGTGGCGGTGCGCACGGTGCACGCGGCGTTCAACTTCTCGCACCAGCAGGTGAGCGTGCTGTTGCTGGGCAAGGGGACGGTGGGGGCAGCGCTCCTCTCGCAGATTGCGGGGCAGGAGGAGTTCCTGAAGCGCGAGCACGACGTGCTGGTGAAGGTGGCGGGCATCGTGTCGAGCCGCGGGCAGGTGTTCGACGAGGGGGGCATTGCGCCTGCGGACTGGAGGGAGAAGCTGGACGCGCCCCGCGGCGCGGGGGACGCTCCGGACGTGACAAGCCTGATGGACCGCGTGTCGCGCATGCCGGTGCCGGTGCTCGTGGACTGCACCGCGGCCGAGGGGATGGAGAGCCTCTACCAGGAAGCGTTCCGCCGCGGGATCCACGTGGTGGCTGCGAACAAGAAGCCGCTGACCATCGCGTGGCCGATGCGGCAGAAGCTGATGGAATCCGCCCGGCGGCACCACCGGGCGTACCACTACGAGACCACGGTGGGAGCCAGCCTCCCGGTCATCGAGACGCTCAAGAACCTGGTGCGGACAGGGGACCGCGTGCGGCTCATCGAGGGGTCGTTTTCCGGCACGCTGGGATACCTGACCAACGAGCTGATGGCCGGGGTGAGCGTGTCTGCCGCGGTGAGGAAGGCGCGGGACCTGGGCTACACGGAGCCCAATCCACAGGACGACCTGGCGGGTCTGGACGTGGCGCGCAAGGCGCTGATCCTGGCTCGGGAGCTGGGCTTCGCTCTGGAGCTTTCGGACATCGAGGTGGAGCCGCTGGTCCCGCGCGAGCTGCTGGCCCCGATGCCGGTGGAGGAGTTCCTCGAGCGCCTCACCGCGTTCGACCCTGCGATGGCGTCCCGGGTCGAGGACCTGCGGCGGAGCAGCCAGACGTTGCGGTACCTTGCTCGGGTCGAGCCTCTGCCTGCGACCGCGGGGTGCCGTGCCCGGGTGGCGCCGGTGGGGATCCCCGCGGACCACCCGGCAGTGAGGCTTCGCGGGTCGGAAGCCTTCATCGCGTTCACCACGGACCGGTACGAGGCCTACCCGCTCATCGTGCAGGGCTCCGGCGCGGGCGGCGCGGTCACCGCGGCCGGCGTGCTCGCGGACGTCCTTCGGGTGTCTCAGGACCTGCGCGGCAGGTAGCGCGGACCGGAGAGCGTCATTCGACTTCCGGGTAGTCGGTGTAGCCCTTCTCTCCAGGCGTGTAGAAGGTGCTGCTGTCAGGCACGGCCAGCGCAAGTTGGTGAGAGACTTCAGAACATGGTATGCTGCGACACCACGTGCCCCGTGGACGGGGCAAGGCATGGGGGAGGTCGGGATGAGAAGAATGCTGGCGGCGATGGTGGTTGCGATGGTTGTCGGGGCTTGCTCCGGAGGAGGCTCCAAGGACGTGGTGGAGGGGGAGGTCACGGGTGATGAAACGGCCCCGAAGGACGATACGCAGGTCGAGGACCTGGGCGGGAAGGAGGACGTGCCGGCAACCGGTGACGGGCTCGGCTCGGACCTGGCCGCGGACCAGTCTCAGGACACGCTGGCCGCGGACGCGGGCTACGAGACGGTGGATGCGACGGAGGTGGGCGGCGAGACGGTGGACGCCGCGGAGGTGGCGCTCCCCGGAGACACGGGAAACGACCAGCCTGCGGACCTGGCCGAGGATGCGGCCCCGGACGTGGCGGACGACGTTGCGGTGAGCGCGTGCCCGCAAGAGGCTCCAGTCGGCATGGCCGCCACCTGTGCGGGGGAGCTGCACTGCACCTACGGCACGGAGTGTTGCTGCGGCACGTGCTACGACTCGCTGGTCTGCGACTGCCAGGCCGGCGGGCAGTTTGGCTGCTACTACACGGATGCCTGCCTCGGGCCCTGGTGCAAGGTGCCGCCCTGCTGCGAGGCCGCGGACCCCGACGCGTGCCAGATGGGCGACACGATCCTCACGTGCGCGGACCCGGACGGCGACGGCGTGGGAAAGTGCGTGGATCCGCCGCCGGCAGGATCCTGCTGGACCGACGCGGACTGCGTCGAAGGCGAAACGTGCACGGGTGCCGGCATGTGCCCGTGCGACGCGGACTGCGACGGGATCGACATGTTGGGCGTTTGCGGGTCCCCGGCAGGGCTGGGCGAGCCGTGCGGGCCCGACGGCGGAGAGTGCATCGAAGGGCTGGCGTGCTGCTACCCCTGCGGCATTCCGGATTGCCAGTGGAAATGCGAAGTGCCGTGCGATCCGTCCGAGCCGTGGTGCGCGAACGGGTGCGCCATGGTGCCGTGACGGGGCGGATACGCGAGCGGAAGCTCGATGGGGACGTGACGGCCGGAGAACTTGTGGAGGAAGCGATGAACAGACTGTTGCTGGTGGCGCTGGTAATGGGGTTCTCGAGTGCATGTGCCGGAGTGGCGACCGTAGATCTGCTTGCCGACAATGCGGCGGACACGGCGCAGGAGACGCGGGGCGGCGAGGTGGACACGACGGCTTCGGATGCGGGTTCCGAGGACTTCGCGGTACCGGACGTTCCGGTGTCGCAGGACTCGGGGCCGGACTGGATGCTGGACGTCGGCGGTGAGGAAGCGGGGCCTGCGTGCAAGCCGGGAGACGGCTGCTTCGGGGACGCGTGCACGAGCAACGGGGACTGCCAGTCCGGCTACTGCGTGGAGCACGCGGGGCAGGGCGTGTGCACCGTTGCATGCCAGGAGGAATGCCCCGCGGGATGGAGCTGCAAGGAGACCGGGGGCGGGCCGGACGTGACGTTCATCTGCGTGTCGAACTTCGGAAGCCTGTGCAAGCCGTGTGCGACGGGCGAAGGATGCACCTCGGCCGGCGGCGTGTCCGCGGCGTGCGTGATGTACGGGACGGATGGGAGCTTCTGCGCCGGGTTCTGCGACGCGGGGACACCGTGTCCTGCGGGGTTCGCGTGCACCCAGAGCCAGACAGCGGAGGGAGCCTCGGTGATGGCGTGCGTCGCGGACAGCCTCGAGTGTCCGTGCACGGCCAAGTCGATCGCGGAAGCGCTGTCGACTCCGTGCGAGGTGACCAACGACTTTGGAACGTGCGGCGGAGTCCGGACGTGCGAAGCGGAGGGCCTGAGCGGCTGCGACGCGGCCACCCCCGCGGCAGAGACGTGCGACGGGCTGGACAACGACTGCGACGGCGACCTGGACGAGCCCAACGCGGTGGGCGGCAAGTTCGTTGACCTGTGCGACGACGGCAACGACTGCACCGAGGGGCTGTGTCTCGGGGCCGAGGGGTGCTCGTACGAGGCCATCGACACGGGCGAGTGCAAGGACGGCGATGCCTGCACCGCGGGAGACCACTGCGAGCAGGGGCTCTGCGTCGGTCTGCCCATCGTGTGCGACGACGCCGACCCCTGCACCGACGATGCGTGCGACGGGCTGGGCGGCTGCAAGACCGAGTTCAACACGGCTGCGTGCGACGACGGAGACCCGTGCACCGTCGCGGACGAGTGCCTGCAGGGCGTGTGTGCGGGAGTCGCGGTGGACTGCGAGTGCCAGGCGGACGCGGACTGCGTGCCGCTGGACGACGGGAACCTCTGCACCGGCGTGCTGGTGTGCAACACGGCCAAGCTTCCGCACGTGTGCGTGGTGAAGCCGGGCTCGGTGCCCGAGTGCGCTGCGCCGCCGGCCGGCCCGGACGCGGTGTGTCTGAAGGCCGCGTGCGTGCCGGAGACCGGCACCTGCACCGTGGTCATCGACCACGAGGGGATGGCGTGCTCGGACGGCGACGCGTGCACCGTCGGGGACGCGTGCCAGCAGGGGAAATGCGTTGGCGGCGGCGGCATGGGCTGCAACGACGGCAACCCCTGCACCGACGACGCGTGCGATCCGGCCGTGGGGTGCACCCACTCGAACAACACGGTGGCGTGCAACGACGGGGACGCGTGCACGACCCTGGATACCTGCGCGGGCGGGGAGTGCGTGGGCGGACCGGCGCTCGTGTGCGACGACGGCAACGTGTGCAACGGATCGGAGACGTGTCTTCCCGCAGTGGGCTGCCAGGCAGGCAAGGGGCTGGTGTGCGACGACAACGACCCGTGCACCGGAGTGGAAACCTGCGACCCCAAGACCGGCTGCCTGCCGGGGGAGAAGCCGAACTGCAACGACGGGAACGTGTGCACCACGGACGCCTGCCAGAAGTACGTGGGGTGCGTGTACGCGTTCAACGACATGGATTGCGACGACGGCAACACCTGCACCACGACGGACTACTGCGCGATGGGAGTGTGTGTCGGCACGGACGTCCTGCCGTGCAACGACAACAACGTGTGCACCGACGACTCGTGCAACCCTGCCGTGGGGTGCGTGTTCAAGGCGAACCAGGCGCCGTGCAACGACGGCAATGCGTGCACACTGGTGGACACGTGCGTGGCGGGGATGTGCAAGGGCAGCGGTGCGCCGGACTGCGACGATGCGAACCCGTGCACCAAGGACGCCTGCACGCCGGCAGGAGGCTGCGCTCACGTCCCCGCGGCCGGGGCGTGCAGCGACGGGAACCCGTGCACGGTCAACGACTTCTGCGACGCGGGGAAATGCCAGGCCGGGAAGCTCGTGGGATGCGACGACGGCAACCCGTGCACGGACGACGCGTGCGTGGACGGGGTGTGCCAGCATGCGGCGAACGCCGCGGCCTGCGACGACGGCAACCAGTGCACGACAGTGGACGTGTGCGTGTCGGGCACGTGCAAGGGGAGCAAGGCACCGAGCTGCGATGACGGCGACGTGTGCACCGACGACCTGTGCGACCCGGAGGTCGGCTGCACCCACGTGCTGAACAACGCGCTCTGCACCGACGGCGACGTGTGCACGTTCGGGGACCACTGCGAGCAGGGGAAGTGCGTGAGCACCGGCAGCATGGCGTGCGGTGACAACAACGCCTGCACGGACGACACGTGCCACCCGGCTCTGGGTTGCACGTTCACGCCCAACCAGGCGGGCTGCAACGACGGCAACGCCTGCACCACCGGAGACACGTGTGCAGCAGGTGTCTGCAAGCCCGGTGCGGGCGTGAAGTGCGACGACGGCAACGTGTGCACCGATGATGCGTGCGACCCTCTGACCGGCTGCAAGTACACTCCCAACGTGGCCGTGTGCGATGACGGGAACAAGTGCACGGTGGGCGACGTGTGCGCGGCGGGCAAGTGCGTCGCGGGCGGGAGCCTTGCGTGCGACGACGGGAACAAGTGCACGAACAACGGCTGCGACCCTGCCACGGGCTGCGTGTACACGCCGGTGTCGCCCTGCTGCGGCAACAGCGTGGTGGAAGCAGGCGAGGAGTGCGACGAAGGCGCCAAAAACGGGACCGGCACCTGCGGCGGCGACTGCAAGTTCATCGGCCCGATCAACGTGACGTTCTCCAACTGCGGGCAGTCGGGGCCGACTGGGCCGAGCCAGGGGCAATGCGACGGAACGTACGCGGGCAACGTCTGGCTCGCGGGCAAGGTGACGGTCTCCGCGGGCACCCAGCAGTGGACCGTCCCGTACGACGGCACGTATCGCATCGAGGCGTACGGCGCCCGGGGCGGCCGCGGGGGCGGACTCGGAGCCCGGATGCGCGGCGACTTCACGCTGACAAAGGGGACAGTCCTCAAGATAATAGTGGGGCAACAGGGCCTCCAGGCACCTGCCAACGTGGGCAGCGGCGGGGGCGGCGGCTCCTATGTGGCCAAGAGCGACAACACGCCGCTGCTCGTGGCAGGCGGCGGATCCGGCACCGGGCACGACGGTGCGTACTCGGGCGACTCGAACCTGAACGGCCGCACCGACACCAGCGGCGCCGCGGGGCTGTGCGGCAACGCGGGCGCAGGGGGAACCAACGGCAACGGAGGCGGGTACGCGACCACGACCGGAAACGGCACGCCCAACGCGGCCGGCGGCGCGGGGTTCTATGGCA
>Ga0233425_10007532_pt1 | contig 15237 bp, 14 predicted proteins | sample Watercolumn_Towu_2_FD_181712 | JGI IMG/M metagenome (GOLD analysis project Ga0233425, IMG submission 181712) | Freshwater microbial communities from Lake Towuti, South Sulawesi, Indonesia - Watercolumn_Towuti2014_140_MG | ecosystem: Environmental > Aquatic > Freshwater > Lake | place...
GGATCCCTACCCCCTGCTCTTCCGAACACCTGCGCCGGGCGTCTCCACCCAAGACCCCCCGGCGTCCCCACAACCTGAGTAGCCGCACCGACGGTCGGCCGCCAGGCCCGAGACTGAACGGTTACGAACCCGCGTTCCAATGATCTTGCGCGGGGAACAGAGGCTCTGCTAGTATGTCTGAGGCGTTTGTGGATTCGGGGGGGGGTAGCGAATGAAGTTCCACTGTCCCAAGTGTCGCAAGCAGTTCCTGCTATCGGCGAAACTTGCGGGGAAGACCATCAAGGTTCGTTGCACGTCCTGCGGCTCGGTCTTCCGGATGCGGGTCATGGCCAGCGCAGCCGACGATCGGGAAACGGCCCCGTCTCCCGAAGAGACCGCGGAAAACGCCACAGCAAAGATCGCCCAAGCACAGTCAGCCCTGTCGACTCCGGCCCCGATGCCGGACCACGCAGCGGCCCTCGGGCTAGCATCCCCGGCCGCTCAGGATGCACAGGCGCAGCAGGAGGCCCGCGAGCAGGAGGCCCGCGAGCAGGGGGCCCGCGAGCAGGAGGCCCGCGAGCAGGAGGCCCGCGAGCAGGGGGCCCGCGAGCAGGGGGCCCGCGAGCAGGAGGCCCGCGAGCAGGAGGCCCGGAAGGAGGAGGTCCGGCATCCGGCCCATCGGACAGAAGGGGCAAGTGACACGGACCGGGCCGAACACGCCGGCAGCGCGGTGTCGACACCCGTTGCTCAGGCCGCTACCGAAGCCGCAACAGTAGCGGCCCATGCGGCCACAGCAGCGGCCAAGGCAGCCGAACAGTTGCAGACCGCCCCGGTCGAAGCCGGGCACCGTTACTTCTCGGTCGTTGCGGGCAAGCGCCTCGGACCGATGCCATACGCCGCGCTCAAACGCCTCATCCAGGAGCAGAAGATCCGGGGAGAAACGCTGGTCTGGCGCAAGGGCCTCGATGAGTGGCTGGAAGCCACCCGCCTCGAGGAGCTGGCACCGCTGTTCCCGGAACTGCAGCAGGCCCAGGCACCGGCCACGGCCGGGCCGCCGCCCCTTCCGCCGCGGGTCGTCCCGGCAGCAGACACGCAGCCGGCCAAGGCAGCGGCCGCCGACGTGTCCCCCAAAGCGGCCCAGCCGGCAAAGAAGATCGACGAGACCACCGGGGAGGAGGTCCACCTCGAAGAGATGGACCACCAGTTCTTCGCTTTGGGCCAGATCCAGCAGCCCTCCCTTCGCGGGGCCGAGGAAATTCAGCTCGGCGGAGACGGGATGTTCCCGCTGGAGCTGGAAGAGCAGGCGGTGGAGAAAGGCGCACGGGCAAGCCTCAAGGACTTTTCGGTCATGGTCCGCATGTCCAAGCGGTCGCGGGCCAAGCACGTGTCCGCGCTGGTCGGTCTCTTCTCCGCCACCGCCCTGACCATTGCCCTGATTTTCACGTTCGGAGATCCCCTCGCCGTGATCTTCCCGGAAAAGCAGATCACCGAGGCCAAGCGCTCCGGGCCGTCCGGATTCCTGAAGACCGTCGAGAGGAAGGAAGCCAAGCAGAAGAAGACCGCCAAAGCGGCCGCCCAGGTCAAGGGAGAACTGGAAGTCGATCTGGGCGAGGACCCGGCTGCCCTTCTCAAAGCCATGCAGGAGAAGGAGTGGCACGTCTCCGTCGGTGAAGAGGATCTCGACGTCGACCGTGGCCAACTGCGCGACAAGCTGGCCCAGAAGAAGGAGAAGAACGGCTCCGAGGATGGCGGCAACGAGCCCAGGAGCAACGGCGGCAGCCGGCCCGACCCGGTTCAGGACGACCCGGAAGAGCTCTCCCTCGACGAGTTCGCCCGCAGGATCGAGACCCGCCAGAAGGATGGCAGCTTGGTCATCGCCTCCGGCGGCAAGAACCAGGTGGCGGACAGCATGGACTCTGCCATGGGGTCCCTGCACGGCGGCGCCAAGCGCATCGAAGAGCGCAAGGTGACCGCGACGGTCAAGGAACGGGAGAGCGACGGCGTCGCACTCAAGGCCATCGTCGCCCGGTACGTGGCCAAGAAGGTCGGAGCCGAACGCAAGAACTTCCAGCGCTGCGTCGATTCGGCCAGCGGCGGATACGCGGGCAGCGACGGCCGCATCAAGGCCACACTCCACTTCACCGAGCAGGGGGGAGTTGACCGCGTCTCCGTTCCCGGTGCCCCCGCTGAGCTCGAGCAGTGCTTCACCCGGATCTTCGACGGCTGGCGGATTGCCACGGTCAACCAGAAAGTCAAGATCCCCATCGCCATCCGGTTCGAATGAGCCAGCGCCTCGTCGACCGATTTCGCACCAATCCAAGCCCGGGATTCAAAGGGCTCGGTTCCTGGTTCTCGCTGGCCATCCTCATCCTGGCTCTGTTCATCGTGCTGATGGCCAGACAGCATCTCGCCAACTCGGCAGCAAGCTGCTACTCGACCGTCACAACCCAGCCCCAACCCCCCTCGCCAACGGCCCCGCAAACCCCGGATTTGGAGCCCAACGTGCGGGTCATCCCCCCCTCTCCTTCCCCTGTCGGAAAGCAGTGAGCGCGATGCGTCATTTGACGCACGCGCAACATTTTGCTTGACAGCCGTGACGCGCCGCGTTATCTTGCTCCTTGCAGGCCGGAAGAACCAGCCCCGGACCTGTCAGGGAGGTTGACTGATGAACGAAAAGGCAAAGGAAATCGGCAAGAAGGTCCGGGAAACCGTCGAGCAGGCCCGCAAGCAGTTCCTCGGCGAAGAGCAGCAGGTCAAGGAAAAGGCCCGCGAGCTGTCCGCCAAGGTCGTCGAGCGGGTCCAGAGCGCCCAGAAGCAGTTCCAAGGCGTGGAAGAAGAAGTGCAGAAGTTCGTGAAGAACGTCCAGGAGAAAGTCCTCACGTCCCCCGGTGAAGGGGCCAAGAAGCTCGACGAGCTGCTCCAGACCCTGGCGGTCCACGACTTCGTCGAGAAGGTCAAGGCCATCGAGATGTTCAAGCAGGGCCAGGCCGTCAAGAAGGACATCCTCGACCGCTTCGGCCTTGCCGATGCCGCCGAGGTGGCAGCGCTCAAGGCCGGCCTGACCAAGGTCGAGCAGACGCTGGCAACCCTCAACAGCAAGTTCCGCAGCCTCCTCGGCAAGGCAACCGGGACCGCACCGGCCTCGTCTGAGCCCAAGGCCCAGCCCAAGCCCGAGCCCAAGCCCGAGCCCAAGGCCGAACCGAAGCCCGAGCCCAAGGCCGAGCCGAAGCCGGCACCCAAGGCCGAGCCGAAGGCCCAGCCCAAGCCCGCGGCAAAGCCCGCTCCCAAGCCGGAGCTGAAGCTCCCGGCCAAGAAGAAGCCGGCCGCCAAGAAGCCCGCGGCCAGGAAGCCTGCCGGGAAGAAGCCCGCCGGGAAGTAGGCTGAATCCTCGGGTCGTCTGCTACTTCTGCTTCAACAGCTCATCGAACCGCTTGCGGGATGCATCGAGCACCTGGCGATGCAGGCTGCCGCCATGGCTGTCCATGGTGACCAGCGAGGGGAAGTCCTCGACCTCGATGACCCAGAATGCCTCCGGGGTCCCGAACTCCTCGAGCATGCGCACCTCCACCACTCGGCGCATGCGCCGGGCAAGCAGGGTGGCCACCCCTCCTACGGCATGAAGGTACACGCTCCCGGTCTTCACGAGCCCGGCCAGCGTCTTTTCCCCCATCCCCCCCTTGCCGATTGCGCCGGCCAGGCCGTATTCCTCCAGGACCTGCGCTTCGTAGGGTTCCTCACGAATGCTCGTGGTGGGTCCTGCGGCAACCACTTCCCAGCCGTCTCCGACCCGTTTCACCACGGGACCGCAGTGGTAGATGAACGTCCCCTGGAGAATGTCCCGGACCGTGTCCGGACGCTGCTCGACCAGGAACTTGTGGGCGGCATCCCGCCCGGTCACGATGCGGCCGAAGAGACGCACTTCATCGCCGACTCTCAGGCTCTTGATCAACTCCCGGTCCGCCGGGAGATCCACGCGAATCGTCTTCATCGATACTCCCCCCCTAGTGGTCCGAAACGGTGAAGCCCTCCGCAGAGAGCACCATCACCTTGCGCCGCAATGCCCAGCAGCCATATGCGATGGTCACGAAGTAGCTGGCCGGATGGCGATGCGCAGCCGCGATCTTGACCCCGAGGACCGTCGTGGCCCCGCCAAACCCCATGGCACCGACGTCCAGCTCGTTGCCCTGGCGATGGAGCGTCTCTTCGAGCGCGCCCAGCTCCGGGATCGGCGACCGATCGGAGAGAGGCCGCATGAGCTGCTTTTTGGCCAGCGAGTATCCCTGGGCCCGGTCCCCGCCGATGGCCACTCCGATGATGCCGGGGCCGCAACCGAACCCCTGGGCCTCGAACATGCCGTGAAGGACCACCTTGCGGACCCCTTCCAGGTCGCGGCCCGCCCCGAGCGTCCCCATGGGGAGCTTGTACTGGGCGGAGACGTTCTCGGAGCCGCCTCCCTTGAGGATGAGCTTCACCTTGACCTTGTCCCCGTCGGCATCCTCGAAGTACACCGCGGGTACCAGGATTCCCGTGTTGTCCCCCGAGTTCTTCCCGGTAATGATGTCGACCGCATTGGGGCGCAAAGCCGACCGGTGTGTGGCCGCAGCCACCTCTTCCCGCACGATCGCTGCCACCCGGGCTCGATCCCACGATTCCGGCAGCTCGATCCAGAAGGTCGGATAGCCGGTATCCTGGCAGATCGGGCTCTGGCTCTCTCGAGACATCTCGATGTTCTGCACGATGAAATCCAGGGCCGATCGGGCCGCCTCCCCGGTCTCCTTCTCCAGGGCTGTCCGCAAGGCATCGGAGACATCCTCCGGGAGCTCCGCGGCAGCAGCCTCGATGGTGGCCGCTATGGCCCGCCGAAACAGATCATAGTCCACTTGCGACATCCATCCCCTCCCTATGGCAACTGGAAAAACGAGCGAATCACGAAGACCGGATAGCCGGCCACCCAGTGCAGCACCACCAGACCGATGAGGAACAACAGACCGAATGCCCCGAGGAATACCGGAATCAACTGTCGGTAGGCCCGCCCCCGCTGCCAGACCAGCACCCCTCCGGCTGCCACCAGCAGGCAGAGCATCACCAGCCACAGGAGAAGCCGCAGGTCCACGACAAAGAACCCACCGTACAGCTTCGCCAGCAGCCAAGCCCCTCGGACACCCGCCACGCCGTCGCCCTCCTTTCCGTCCGCCCGGTGCAAAAGAACCCGATCCAAACGTCCCAAACCACTTCGAAGTACGGGGTGCGATCATACCCCGGCCTTGTTCAGGTGCAAGGGCAATTGCCATGCGCCGACCGTTCCTTCCGACTGTTGACATCCCCCCCGTGACGCCTAGAATACCGTCGTGGCCACAGTCGGCCTGCGTTGGAGGCGATTCGTGAAGACACTCTTCTTTGTTGCCGCCGGACTCGTCCTGCTCCTGCCCTTTGCGGCCGGTGCCCAGGAGAAGACCGACCCCAACCAGATCGTGGTTGGAGTCGCCAAACTGCACCTCAACTCGGAATACGTGAGCGTCCGGGTCGACAATGCCGAGTACGAGGACTCGTTCTTCGAAGACGAAGGACTGACCCTCATCCTCGATTCCATGGACCGCAGCAAGGAACATGTCCTGTCCCTCACTCCCGTGTCGGAAGAGCTGAAGCCGGAGATCGTGAAGCTGCTGCCGAAGGATTGGAAGCTCGTGAAGCTCGACCGGGAAACCCGGCAGTGGCAGGTCGAAAAGACCATCAAGTTCGCCAAGTGGAAGCCGGGCGAACGGGAGAAGTGGCTCGAGGAGCAGAAGAAGCTCGAGGAAGAACGGATCAAGAAGGAGATGGGCGACGAGGCCACCCCTCCGGCAGAGGACAAGCCCACTCCTCCGGCAGAGGACAAGCCCACTCCACCGGCAGAGGACAAGCCCACTCCGCCGGCAGAGGACAAGCCCACTCCTCCGGCAGAGGACAAGCCCACTCCACCGGCAGAGGACAAGCCCACCCCGCCGGCAGAGGACAAGCCCACCCCGCCGGCAGAGGACAAGCCCACTCCACCGGCAGAGGACAAGCCCACTCCGCCTGTGCCGGAGAAGGAAGGGGAAGGGGCCGCCGCACCAGCCGCACCAGCCGCACCAGCCGCACCAGCCGCACCAGCCGCACCAGCCGCACCTGCCGCACCAGCCGCACCTGCCGAGCCAACTGTTCCGCCTGCGGAACCCGCCCCGACTCCCGACACGGGGAAGTAGACCCCCGTTGAGAATGTACTGCAACGCCAGGAGGGCCGCGGGATTCACTTGGAACCTGCGGCGAAACACGTTGCCGCATACGGCCGTCGCTGCAGGCCCTTGGGGCATCGCCCTGCTCGTGCTCCTGGGCGTGCACGGCTGCTCTCACACGGCATCTCCACCGGCCCATACGGCATCTCCACCGGCCCATACGGCATCTCCACCGGCCCATACGGCATCTCCACCGGCCCATACGGCATCTCAACCTGCCATCCCGCCCTCGCTGCCGTGCCTGGCCACGGCCGAGGCTGTCGATGCTGCGGCCCGCGCCCTGGGTCTGCCGACGAGTTGTGCCGATCTGTCTGCCCCACTCCCTGCTTCGGACGAGCCGGCCGACTTCCGGGCCACACCGCTTCCCGTGATCCTGGGAGACTGCACCCTGCTTCGCTCCGCATGCGCTGCCACTGACCGCGCTGCCCGACACGGCCTCGTCGAGACAGCGACGCGCTGGCAGGAGTGGTGCTCCCTGGCAGACCGCTGCGAGGCTCTCGTCGAGCCCTACTCGATCGCGAGGAGAGGATCCTGTTCAGATGCCGCGAAGGCGCGGGCTGCCCTGTTGGAGCTTCAATGCCGGGCGGCCCGGGAGTTGCCCGCGCTGCTGGCCGACACCGGGCTTGAGATGCTCACCGGGCATGCTGGGGCTTCCCGCTGGCTGTCCACCGAGTTGCCGCGGCTGATTGGGGATCCTTCCTCGGCCATCGACCGCATGGCCCCGCAGTTCCCCGCCTACCAGACCCTCCTGGCCGCAGGCGACCGCTACCGGACAGCAGATCCGCCCGAGTCCGTTCCCGACGGGCTATCCCGCCTGCGCCCCGGTCGCACGGGCAACGCTGTTCCGTGGCTCCGCCGCCGGTTGAGCCGGGATGGAATCGATGCCGCCCCGCTCGATTCCACCTCGTTCGACCGGAAGCTCCGCAAGGCACTGGAGGCCTTTCAGCAGATGCACGGGCTTTCCCCCTCGGGCAAGGTCGACCGCAAGACCGTCGAGGCCCTCTCGACTCCGCCCGAGGTGACCTGGAGGCTGCTTCGGACTGCGCTGGCCGCATGGCGGAGGGCCGTCCCTCCGTGGGAGAGCAGCTTCATCCTGGTCCAGGTTCCGCAGGCCTTTGTCGAGCTCCACCTGGACTCGAGGCTGGTGCTTCGAATGAGGGCCGTGGTGGGCAGCACCGGGCGGGAGAAGGACCCCGACACCGGCATCAGGGAACTGGTGTACCGAACCTTGCCGCTCAACTCGGCGATCACGGCCATCGTGGTCAACCCGGACTGGAGGATCCCCACCACCATCGTGGACCGGGAGATCACCCCTCGGCTGGACGGAGACCCCGACTACCTGGAGCGCAGGAACATCCGTGTCGAGCAGTTCGAGAGCGGGGCGGTCCGGTACATCCAGGAGCCGGGTGACCGGAACGCGATGGGACGCCTCAAGTTCCGCTTCCCCAACCGTCATGGGTTCTACCTCCACGACAGCCCGGACAAGCGGCTCTTCCGGCGGGCGTATCGGCTCTACTCCCATGGCTGCATCCGGGTGGAGCACGCGGCCAAGCTGGCCGAGCGACTCCTGGCCCGCGACAAGGGGTGGAACTTCGACCAGCTCCGCAAGACGCTCCGGCGGGGAGAGACCCGCGAAGTCCCCCTCACGACGCCGATCCCCATTCACGTCATCTACTCGACTGCAGCGGCGGACAGCGACGGGAACCTGTACTTCTTCCCCGACTGGTACGGGCTGGAGGAGGGGGTCAGCGCGGAATGAAGTACTCCCGCAGGTCACGAAGCACCGCGGCCCGATCCGCCAGGAGCGCCGACGGGGAAAGCCTGAGCCCCGGCTCGATGTAACAGGACTGCCAGCACCGGCGACACGATTCGACCTGCGCCCGGTGCCGCTCCAGCGCAGGAGATCGCCACAGCTCCAGGAACGGCGTTTCGAGCACGTTCCCCACGGCTTCCGACAGCGTGAAGCAGGGATAGAGGTCGCCGAACGCGTTGACGTCGCACACGGCAAGGCCTGCCATGCACCGGGCTCGTGCAGCAGCCCCCCCGAACCAGGTTCCGATCCCGTCCAGGTAGGGCCCGCAATTGGTGGTGATGCCCGCAGCATCGGCCCGGGCTTTGAAGCGGGCCAGAGCGTCGTTCAGCACCGGAAGATCCTCCGGCCGCGGCAACAGCGAATCGTCCCGCAGGTAGCGGTCGAACGGATAGCACTGGTGGTACGGAAGCAGCCGGATCTGGCGGGCCCCGAGCTCCAAACACAGGTCCACCATGTCGGGGAGAAACTCCATGTTCTCACGACAGACCAGCGTGTTGAGCCCGGTCCGCACCCGGCCCCCGGACAGCGAGGCAAACCGGGCCAGCCCGGTCGAGGCCGCTTCGAACGTCCCGGCCCTGCCCCGCAGGCGGTCGTGTGCCGTTGCCGTCGGAGCATCGATGGATACCAGGAGCTGGCTCAACCCGGAATCCGCCAGCGCCTCCGCCATCCGGCCCATCAGAAGGGTCCCGTTCGTCGTCACCGTCACGTGCAACCCGCTTCCCCGCAGGTCCCGCACGAGCACAGGCAGCTCGGGCCGCAGGAGCGGTTCCCCGCCGAACAGGTCCACCGCCAGGAGACCGTGCGGCACGAGCCCGGAAAGCACCTCCCGGATCCGGTCGGCCGGCATCTCGGGCCGCAGCTCCCCTTTGTCCGAGGTCATCCAGATGTCGCAATGCCGACAGCGCAGGTTGCACCGCCGGGTGACTTCCATGTAGATCATGAGCGGGGCCCGGGGAGCGGTTCCCAGCGCTCCGTGCGCGGCAGCTCTCGCCACGTTGAGCGCTGCCTGCCCGCGCTGCGCCAGCTTCCTGCCGAGACCGCTCATCGCTCCCCCCGGAAGAATCGCAGGAGCCCCCGGTCGAGAAGCTGCGCACGCACCGAGTCTCCGGCCAGCCCCGCGAGGAGGGAGATGTCCAGGATGCAGGAGGAATAGCAATCCGCCCCCGGCGTGCAGGCTGCGGCCTCCTCCCGGAACCGGCGGGCCTCGTCACCGTGCCAGATCTCTTTCAGCGACGACTCCCGGACATTGCCGGCCAGCCGTTCCTTGTCCCCTTCGTAGCGCGGGCAGGTGAGGTAGACCCGGCCTCGTGAATCCACGGGCAGGAGAAGGCTCAGGGGGCGGCATTGGAACGACTTGCCCCGTGACAGCCGGCGCAGGTAGGGCTCGGGGGTCAGCAGCACTCCGGGATACTCCCGCCGCAGGTCGAGCAGCATTCGAGCCGCATCCATGGCCTGCTCCATGTCGAAGGCCGGAATCGACAGGGCCGCAGACTCCCGCGTGAGCAACCGGACATGCAACCCGGCCCCCACCGATCGGGCCAGCTCCGCCATTCCCCGGACCTCCCCGACGTTTTCGCCAAAAAGGCTCATGTTGATCCGCGCAGGGACCCCCAGCTTCGATGCCGTCAGCAGGCCGTCGACAGCCTGTGCGAACAGGCCCGGAATCCCCCGCAGACGATCCTGCTCTTCCCCCAGCCGGTCGAGCGAGACCGTCACGGCCCCCAGCAGCGGTGCCAGCCGGGGAAGCTCCTCTGCCAACCGACTCCCGTTCGTGGTCATCGAGGACTCGTAGCCGAGCCCCCGGGCCGCGGCAAGAATCTCGATGCGATGCGGATGCAGGGTCGGCTCGCCGCCCGACAGGTAGAGGAAGCGGCAGCCGAGCGCCCGAGCTTCATCGAGAACGCGCAGGATCTCGTGCAGCTCCAGCTCCCCCGCCCCGGCCTCCCGCCAGTGGTAGCAGAACGGGCACCTCGCGTTGCAGCGCTCCGAGGGCTCCAGAAGCAGGATCAGCGGACTCGGCACCCCCGCGATCCCGTTGAGCCAGGCCGCACGCAAGAGAGAACCCGTGAAACTACTCACCTCTCCCCCTCCCCTGCATCGGACACTGCACCTGCGACCATCCAACTTCGCCCTTCCTGCTTCGCCAAGGCTTCGCAGGACAGGTCGGGCGTCGAAGAACGGGTCGACCATCCAGCATCTCTTCTACCTTCCCTCGATGGTCACGTGCACCAGGGGCTTGCGCTCCTGGGCTTTTCGCACCAGGCGCCGCACCAGCACCTGGATCTCCTCGACGATCATCTGGGAAGATACCGAAGAGCTTCGATTTACGAACTCGAGCCGCACCGTCGATTCGATCTTGTCCTGGAGCGAGCCGTCCGGGTCCGGAACCCCATAGAGCGTGATCTGGGGGAGCAGGTTCATCCCCTTCTTCCCCCGGCCGACGCGGCAATGCACGTTGACCAGTCCGTTGTAGAGCAGCTTCTTGCGCTCCTTGAGCTTCAGCTCCTCGGCATTCCCGATGAGCGGCATCTCGACATAGAACGGCTCGACTTCGATGAACCCGTCTTCCTTGACCGACTTCTTCCCGACCGAGATCATGGCCCCGAGGTCCGCGACAATCGCTGTGGCTCCGGTCGTTTCTTCGGCCAGGCGGGCATGCTCGACCAGGAACCGGTACTCACCGTGTACGGGCACGAAGTACCGCGGACGAAGAAGCTGCAACAGCTCCACGAGCTCGTCGCGCATGGCGTGCCCGGACGCGTGCACCTCGGAGTTGCCCTCGTGGTAAACAGCGGCCCCTGCCCGAACGAGCGCGTTGGTTACCCGCAGAATCCCCTTTTCGTTTCCCGGGATGATCTTGCTCGAGTAGATCACCATGTCGCCGGGACGCACCTTGACGTCCGGGTGCTCGCCCGCGCTGGCCCGCGTCAGCGAGGATCTCGGTTCCCCCTGGCTCCCGGCGATGAGCAGGAGCAGGTCCTGCCCCGGCAGCTCGTCCGCGAAGTAGGGATCGACCAGTTCGTTGGGCTCGAACGGGGCAAGCCCTGTTTCCAGCGCCGCCCTCGTGTACGTGTAGAGGCTGCGCCCCACGAGCCCCAGCCGCCGCCCGGTCCGCTTCGCCAGACCTGCCAGCAGCCGGACCCGCTCCACGTTCGAGGAGAACAGCGACACCAGCACCCGCCCCGGATGCCCCTTGACCAGCGCCTCGACGTTGTCCGCCACCCACCGCTCCGGCCTGGTCCGCCCCCGACGCTCGACGTTGGTGCTGTCCGACATCATCAGGAGGACCCCCTCGTCCCCCAGCCGGGCAAACGTCTCCCGGTCGAACGCCTCGCCCAGCGTCGGAGCATCGTCCACCCGGAAGTCGCCGGTGTGGACGATGAGCCCGTGCGGAGTCCGGATGGCCAGCGCCAACGCATCCGGAATGCTGTGCGTCACCCGAATGAACTCGAACTGCAGCCCGGCCAGCTCAATCGAGTCGCCGGGCCGAACCGCGTGCAGATCCCAGGACGGGCTCTCCACATACTCGAGCGCCTTCTCCCGCATGAGCGCGGCCGCATAGGGTGGAGCATAGACCGGAACGTCCAGTTCCCCGAACACGATGGGCACCGCACCGATGTGGTCCTCGTGCCCGTGCGTGATCACCACCCCTGCGATGCGCTTGCGGTTCGCCCGGAAGTAGCGCAGGTCCGGAATGATCAGGTCCGGCCCCCCTTCCCCCGCGTCCGGGAACATGACGCCGCAATCCACGACCACAATCCCCTCGGCAGTCTCGATGGCCAGGCAGTTCATCCCGATCTCGCCGACCCCGCCCAGGAACACCAGCTTCAGCTCTTCCGTCGCTCGCACTCATCCCCCTTCTTCCCGGTTTGTCTCGTGCGGGAACGGGCACCAGTATACCCCCGAGGCCCGGCAGGGCCAACCGCTTTGAATCCATGCCGGCCGGCAGCCTCGGGACTTCCCCGTTCCACCCGAGGATTTGTAGTTTGACTCCCTGCCGCTGGGCCGCTATAAACAAGGTCCGAGTTGACATGCGGAGGCCCCTGTGAACGCACTTCCCAATCTCCTGCTTCTGGCCAGCGGCTCTTCTCTCCAGATCTTCGAGCCTCACCCGGCCTGGGTGACGGCCTTCGTGCTTCTCCTTCTCTGCATCGCCATTCTTCCGCTCCTTGTTGAGCACTGGTGGGAGCACAACTCCAACAAGGCCATCGTGGCCGGCCTGCTCTCCCTCCCCGTGGCGGTGTACTACCTGTTGAACTCCCCTTCCGAGCTCCTGCATCCGATCCTGGAGTACTTCTCGTTCATCGTGCTCCTGTGGTCGCTGTACACGATCTCCGGAGGCATCGTGCTGCGCGGCAGTCTGGCCGGCACTCCCCGGGTCAACACCGCCTTGCTTGCCATCGGGGCGGTCATCGCCAACATCTTCGGGACCACCGGGGCTGCCATGCTGCTGATCCGGCCGCTGCTCCGCATGAACGAGAAGCGGCAGAACAAGAAGCACATCGTGATCTTCTTCATCTTCATGGTGGCCAACATCGGCGGCTGCCTCACACCGCTGGGTGATCCTCCCCTCTTCCTGGGCTACCTGCGCGGGGTGCCGTTCACCTGGACGCTCTCCCTCTTCCCCGTCTGGGCCGCCACGGTGGGCATCCTGCTGGCTCTTTTCTACTTCTGGGACCGCAGGGCCTGGGCTTCGGAATCCTCCGAGGTCCGCACCGCCAGCAACGGCAACGAGCCGCTCAGCATCGCGGGCAGCCTCAACTTCCTGCTCATCGCCGGCGTGCTGCTGGCAACGATTTCAAGCTCCCAGCTCCAGGCCATCGTCGAGGCCACTGGCCTGGGCTGGCCCGAAGGAAGCCCCTACCGTGAGCTCATCATGGTCAGCATGGGACTCCTCTCCATGAAGCTCACGAAGAAGGAGTTGCGGGAGGAAAACCGCTTCAGCTTCGGGGCCATCATCGAGGTCGCGATCCTGTTTGCCGGCATCTTCATCACCATGGTGCCGGCCCTGGCACTGTTGAGCCTCCACGGGGCCGAGCTGGGCGTCACCACCCCTGCACAGTTCTTCTGGGCAGCCGGAGCCCTCTCCAGCTTCCTCGACAACGCCCCGACCTACCTGGTGTTCGCCACGGCAGCCACCAGCGTGGCCGGCGTGGACGGAATCCGCGGCCTCGTCACGTCCCCGGGGGGCCACGTCCTGCTCAAGGCCGTCTCGCTGGGGGCCGTCTTCATGGGGGCCAACACCTACATCGGCAATGCCCCCAATTTCATGGTCAAGGTCATCGCGGATACCGCCCGGGAACGCCGCGTCAAGATGCCGTCGTTCTTCGGGTACATGCTGTACTCCATCGGAATTCTGATCCCGGTGTTCATCCTGGTGACGCTGGTCGCGTTCATCCTTTTCAGGAGCTACCTATGATCAAGCGCATCCTGGTCCTGCTGGACCCCACGCCCGCAACCACGGAGGCCGACGAGACCGCAATCCGCTTCGCCCAGGCTGCCGGGGTCGACCTCACCGGGCTGGCCATTGCCGACGTCAAGGCCCGCCACGACGCCACCGTCCCCATGGGGATCGGGACATCCGGGCTTGCCCGCGATGCCAGGGAACAGGCGGTCCGGGACGAAATCCGCGAGGCCCACGAGAGCGCCGAGGACTTCCGGGCCCGCTGCTCGGCCCAGGGGATCATTCCCGCAGTCCTCGACCTGCAGGCCGAAACCGTGCCGGAGATCCTGGCCGAGTCCTTCGACCACGACCTCGTGCTCCTGGCATCGGGAACCGTCCCCGGCGAAATGGAATGCGAGGAGCTCGTCTTCGAGCTCATGGACAAGGGAAGCCGCCCGGTACTGGTAGTCGGCAAAGGCCGCGGAAACCGCACCCCCGGTACGGTCCTGGCCGCTCTCGACGGGCATCCCCAGAGCTGGCGCTCGCTGCACTCCTTCCTCCAGCTCATGCCCCCGGCCCTGGTCAAGCGCCTGGTGCTCCTTTCCCTCATCGCCAACGACCGGGACGAGCCGCTCGCTCACGATCGCCTCGAACGCGGCCTCCGTCTCGCCGAGGCCTATGGCTTCACGTCCGAAACCTTGCTCCTGTGCAAGGGAGATCCGGCCGAGGCCATCGAAGCGGTGGCCACCCAGGTCGGGGCCGACACCATCCTGCTCGGGCCCTACAGCAAGCCGGCGATCCATCGCCTTTTCTTCGGCTCGGTCACCAGCAGGCTGCTGGCCCAAACCGACCTCAGCGTGTTCCTCGATCATTGAGAGGGTTTTCCATGGAAATGCCTGCCGCAAGGCGTGAGCTGGTCAAGTACTCGCACCGGATCTGGGAGCGGGGCTGGGTTGCCAACCATGATGGCAATCTCTCCCTCCGGATCGGCAGGGACCGCATCCTCACCACGCCGACGGCCTTCTCCAAGCAGGAGGTCACCGAAGAAGACCTGCTGGTCGTGGAGATCTCGTCCGGCAAGGTCCTTGCCGGCCGGCATCGTCCCTTCTCGGAGCTGGGGCTCCACCTCGAGTACTTCCATACCCGGGAAGATGCGCATGCCGTCATTCATGCCCATCCCCCCGTGGCCTCAGGCTTCTCCGTGGCTGGCATCGAGGTCGAGCCGCGAATCACCGCCGAAGCGGTCGTGTCTCTGGGGGACCGGATTCCGCTGGCGCCGCTGGCGCCCCCGGGCGGCCTCGAAGCCAGGACCCAGATCCGCTATCTCGGGCGCCTGTTCGATGCCCTCCTCCTGTCCAACCACGGGGCCATCACCTGCGGCGACAACCTCGAGCAGGCCTACCTCCGCATGGAACTGGTCGAGCACCTCGCCCGCATGCAGCAGCAGGCCATGCTGCTGGGCAACCTCCGCCTCATCCCCGACGTCTGGGTCCAGGATCTCCTTGGCAAGCGCAAGAAGGCGGGCCTCGGCCCGGAAGCCCGCGGCCAGAAGACCCCGCCCCGCAAGGACGTCACCCGACTTCCGGTGGAAGATGTGATCGCAGCGCTGGTGGCGGAGCTCAAGAGCTAGATCCCCCCTCCTAGCCTCCCCCGATGGGGGAGGTCGCAGTGAGGAGGCAAGATCCCCCCTCCTAGCCTCCCCCGATGGGGGAGGTCGCAGTGAGGGAGGCACATCTGCAGTGGGCACTGCGGCCGCCCCACTTGGGGGCGGCGCGAGGGGCCCTGCCCCGAGCGGTGGGGGGATCTCGCCA
>Ga0233425_10007533_pt1 | contig 15235 bp, 12 predicted proteins | sample Watercolumn_Towu_2_FD_181712 | JGI IMG/M metagenome (GOLD analysis project Ga0233425, IMG submission 181712) | Freshwater microbial communities from Lake Towuti, South Sulawesi, Indonesia - Watercolumn_Towuti2014_140_MG | ecosystem: Environmental > Aquatic > Freshwater > Lake | place...
TCGAAGAGCTCTTCGCCTCGCGTCGATGGCGGCCGCACGCCCTGATACCGCTCGCGCAGCGCCCACCAGGCGCGGTTGTACGCGTCGGGCGCCACCTCGCCGCTGAACACCTGCCACCGCCACGCGTCGACGATCAGCCCGAAAGGCAGGAAGGCGAGGCGCTCGAGCGCCGTGCGCAGCAGCAGGGCGACGTCGCCCGAGGCGTCGGGTGCCCGGTCCATCAGGCCCACCTTGACCAGGTACTCCGGCGTGACCGACAGCGCGATCGTGTCGCCGATCGCCTCGTGGAAGCCGTCGTTGGCGCCGTCGCGGAAGATCGTCGGCTGGGCCGCATACGCGCGCTGGTAGAAGTTGTGCCCCAGCTCGTGATGGATGACGCGGAAGTCCTCCTCCGTCTGGTCGATGCACATCTTGAAACGGAGGTCGTCGACGTTGTTGATGTCCCACGCGCTGGCGTGGCAGACGACGTCACGGTCGCGTGGCTTGACGAAGAGCGACCGCTCCCAGAACGTCGGTGGCAGGGGCTCGAAACCGAGCGACGTGAAGAAGCGCTCGGCGTAGCGCGTCATGTCGGTGGGGCTGACCTTCCGCGCGCGCAGCACGCCGGTGAGCGACGCCGTGCGGGCGCCAGTCGCCGGACCCACCAGGCCGTACAGGTTCGACCAGTCCTGCGCCCAGATGTTTCCGAGCAGGTGCGCCGGCATGGGGCCGTCGGCGGGCACCTGGTCGCCGTATCGCTCTCGCAGCCTCGTCCGGACGTACGCGTGGAGCGACAGGTACAGCGGGCGCAGTTGTTCCCAGAGGCGATCGAGCTCCGCGGAAAACGCCTCCGGGGGCATGTCGTACTTGGAGCGCCACATCGCGCCGGTATCGGCGAAGCCGAGATCGCGCGCGCCCTTGTTCGACAGCTCGACAAACCGCGCGTAGCTCTGCTTCATCGGCGGCGCGACCGTGTGCCATCCTTCCCACACCTCGCGCAGCCGCGCGGGGTTGCGATCCGTGGCGAGGATCTCGGTGATCTCCTCGATGTCCAGGCACGCGTCCCCTGATTCGCCGTCGGGGCAGTACCTGCCGCGCCCGTAGGTGCCTTCCATCGACGCGACGAGCTGCGCGAGCTCCTCCGCCTCCTTCGGATCCGCCGGCGCCGCCATCGTCAGGGCGTTCTTGAGCAGCGTGAGCTGGCGGCGTTCGGCGGGCGGCAGATCGACATTGTCGAATCGCGTGGCGTCCTTCGCGAAGCGGGTGACGGCGGTCATGAACGCCGCATTCGCGCGCGCCGCCATCGCTTCGGTGTCAACCGTGATGTAGGTGTTCTGGACCCAGCCGGCCTGATTGGCCTCGTTGCTGAGTCGAAGGGTGGTGTCGTTCGCCTCGCGCAGGAACGCCTGTGCGTCGTCCGCCGAGGGGGCCGACGTGCCGCTGCCGCAGCCGGCCAGACCGGCGGCCGCGGCGATCGCCAGAAGAAGTCGAGAAGTCGTCATGGCGCGATCATAGGCGCGCGCGGCGTCTCAGGGAAGCAGGGGCTGTTCGGGTTCGATGAACCGGCTGTGGAGCAAGCGGACCGCCTCGGCCGTGCGGCCACGCGGAATCAGGCCGTGATTGGTATAATCCGCGAACCCACCTAACTTGAGGGAGCGCTCATGAAACCAAGCACTTGTGTTCTGTCACTCGCGATCGTGGTAGTCCTGGTCGGCCCTGCGTGGGCGCAGACGGCCCCGGCGCCGCTGCGGTCGCCTGACGTCATCTTCGTTCCGACGCCTCAAGAGGTGGTCGACGCGATGCTGAAGCTCGCGAAGGTCACGAAGAACGACGTCGTGTACGACCTCGGCTCGGGCGACGGCCGCACGCCGATTACCGCCGCGCGGACCTACGGGGCGCGCGGCGTCGGGATCGACATCGACCCGCAGCGCATCAAGGAGGCGATGGAGAACCTGAAAGCCGCCAACGTCGGCGATCGCGTCAGGTTCCTCAATCAGGATCTGTTCACGACCAATATCAGCGAAGCCACCGTCGTGACGCTGTACCTGCTGCCGTCGCTGAACCTGAAGCTGCTGCCGAAGCTCAACGCCGAGCTGAAGCCGGGCACGCGCGTCGTGTCGCACGCCTTCGACATGGGCGACATCAAGCCGGTGGAGACGCAGAACGTCAACGGCCGGACGATCTACCTCTGGACCGTCCCGATCAAGTAAAACCTGGAGTTGTCGGTTGTCAGTTATCAGTTGTCAGTCGTCAGAAACCCATCTTCGACAATCGACAACCGACAACTGACAACCGACAACCGACAACTGACCTCCCCTCCGCAATCACAGCCACCCTTGTGCGCCGCGCCGCACCCGCCTGAAACACCTTCCGTGCTAGAATTTGCGACCCATTCTCATCTTCGAGGATCGACATGCTCCAGGCATTCGTCATCACGCTGCGTGAAGGGCTCGAAGCCTTTCTCATCGTCGCCATCAGCCTTGCCTATCTGCGCAAGAGCGGGCGCCACCAGCTCGTCCCCGCCGTGCACTGGGGCATCGCGCTCTCGGTGCTCCTCAGCATCGGTGCGGCCGTGCTGTTCCAGCGCGCGTCGAACCAGGCGCTCTGGGAGGGCGTGCTGGCGCTCGTTGCCGCGGTGCTCGTCGCGTCGCTGATCGTGCACATGTGGCGGCACGCCAGGCGCTTGAAGCGCGAAATCGAGCAGCGGCTCGAGCAATCGGCGCTCCAGACCGGCGCCCAGGCATTCCTCGGTGTCTTTCTGTTCACGCTCCTGATGATCACGCGCGAGGGGATGGAAACCGCGATGCTGATGGGGACGCTGCTCTTTCAGGTCCAGGCGGCGAACGTCATCGCGGGCGCCGCGATGGGCACGCTGTGCGCGGCGGGCGTCGCGTGGCTCTGGTCGCGCTACGGCCACCGGATCAACCTCGCGCTGTTCTTCCAGGTCACGGCGGTGTTCCTGGGAGTGTTCGTCATGCAGCTCCTGATCTACGGCTTCCACGAGCTGACGGAAGCGAACATCTTTCCCTACAGTGAGCCGTTGCACTGGGCGACCGAACCCTATGGGCCGGATGGGCGCTACGGGCAGTTTCTGAGCTACCTGCTCGTGCTGCTGCCGACGCTGTGGCTGGTCGTCGCCGGCCTGCGCGGCAAGGGCGCCGCGCCGCCGGTGCAGACCGCAGCCCGCTGAGAACAACTCCCAGCTCCCAACAAGAGACCAACTTCCAAACATGGGGCGTTGGGAGTTGCGGAATTGGGAGTTTCAATGGCCACCGCCAAACCACCCCTCGTCGCCGAGCTTCAGTGGGCCGAGGGCCTGCGGTTCGGGGCGGCGAGCGGTGCCGCCGCGATGGTCGTCGACGCCGACGGCGCGGCGGGGCCGTCACCGATGCAGCTCGCGGCCTTCGGTCTGGCCGGCTGCATGGCGGCCGACGTCGTCGACATCCTGCGGAAGGGGCGGCATCCACTGACCGGTCTGCGCGTGGCGTTCACCGGGGAGCGTGCGCCCGAGCCCCCGCGACGGTTCGTCGGCATCACGCTGCATTTCCATGTGTCAGGCGCGGTGCCGCCCGAGGCTGTCGAGCGCGCCCTTGCGCTGTCGCGCGAGAAGTACTGTTCGGTGTGGCACTCGATGCGCCCCGACATCGCGTTCACGACGGCGTTCGACGTCCAGGCGTGAGGTTCGTGGTTCAGAAGGCCATCAGGTACGTCATCTTCGCGATCACCGCGCGGCTCAGCAGGATCCCTGACCGTTCGTCCCGGCGCTCGTTGTAGACCAGGAAGAAGTCGCTGAGCGGACGGTGGATGACGTTGAACCGCAGGTTCGACGTCCACTGGTGATTGTCGCTGTTGTACTGGATGAGCGCGTTGAAGAACATCTTCGTGTTGAAGTTGTAATTCACCCGCGTCGTCACGAGCTTGGTGATGAACGAACCGGTGGACAGCTCGATGTCGTTCAACTGCACGTTGACCGACGCGTTGAACGTCTCGTCCAGCCGGACCGACGGGCCGATGCTCACCGAGCGCCGTTGGCCGTCATAAAAAGGTCCCACATTGAAGCGAGTGAGGGCGGAGAACCGCGCGGCTTCGTTGGTTCTCCAGAAGCCGAAGTATTCCGGGTAGTCGTACCGTCCGGCCGTGACGCGAGTTCCCGACGCACGGTTGATCGTGAACGCGACCGGCACGTCCTCCGCGTACGTGTTGACGCCGACCTCGGCGTTCGATCCGTCCTGGAAGTTGAAGTTGTAGTGATAGCCGATGAACCGGGTATCCAGGCCGCCGTCGTGCTGTCGCGTGAACATGTCGAATTCCCAGTGCGGCTGCATCTGCCGCAGCCAGCTCGACACGGCGGCCGGGCGCAGCCGGTAGCCCACCCACGCATCGACGTTGTGGACGCCCAGCCGCGGCGCGAAGCCCAGTTCGTCGTTGAAGCGCTCGCCAATGCTCCCGTGGCCCGCCTGGAAGCGGAACTCGCGGTTCTCGTAGTCCACGCCGGCACGCGTCGAATAGGCATTCCCCCGGCTCGGCGCGGTCTCCACCGGCGAGAACGTCTTTGCGACGTATCCGTTCACGCTCAGGTATCCGAAGCGGAAGTTCGTGTCCATGCCGGCGACGCGGTTGAAGTGCGGGCCGTTCGCGTCCTTGTTGAGGAGGACCGCTCCGATGTCGGAGTTCGCGAGAATATCGCGCCGAAGCCTCAGCACCGTGAAGTTGGCCGCCGCGACCGCATCGGTCTCGCGCTGCTGCATGTTGATGACGCCGAGCGAGTAGGCCCCCTGCCGCCCCGTCAGCCGCGTGCCCGCCAGAATCGGCACGGGTTCGCCCTCGTCTGAAAGACCCATCCGTCGGCTGAAGAACAGCCGCATCTCGTTCTGGCGGTTGGCGCCTCCCTGGACCTGGGGGCCGAACTGGAAGATGCCGGAGTTTTCGAGGAAAAAGTCGCGCTTTTCGGGGAAGAAGAGGCTGAACCGCGTCAGATTGATCTGCTGCTCGTCGACTTCGACCTGCGAAAAATCGGTATTGACCGTGAAGTCCCACACGAGGCCGGTCGTGACGCCGTACTTCACGTCGAGCCCCCCGTCGAACTCCCCCCGCGTGCGGCTGCCGCGACTCGTGTTCGAGGACGTGGAGGCGTACGGCTTGAAGCGAAGGTTCATGCCGGGACGTACGCCCCGGAGCCCTTCGATCGTGCCGGCCATCGACACGCGATCGAGATCGTAGATACGGGGCAGCGGCGACCAGTAGCTGTCCTGGTTCTCCCGGCGCAGCTTCCGCTCGAAGTTCACGCCCCAGATCTGCGTCTCGCTGTTTTCGAATTTCAGCGTGCGAAATGGAATCCGGATCTCGGCGTACCAGCCGGTCTCGGCCACCTGCGTCGCCACGTCCCAGATGCCGTCCCAGTCGGCATTGCGCTCGCGTCCTTCGTTCACCATCTGTGCGTCGTACTTCGCGCCGGCGGGATTGATCCCGAAGGTGTAGCCGTTGCGGGCGTCGTGAAAGGTGTCGAGGACGAGGCGGAATCCGTCGCTGTTGTTCGTGTTGAAGTCTTTCTTCAGGTCGTTGATGGTGAGACGGCCCGGCTCCTCGTCCCGCGCGAACACGCCGAAGTAGAGGGCACTCTCGTCATAGACGACCCGCACCTCGGTGTCGTAGGTCGCCGGCTCGCCCTCGCGCGGGTCGTTCTGGATGAAATGGGTCGCCAGCGGGGCGCCGGCCCACGAGGGTTCGTCGAGCGCCCCGTCGAGCGTAATCGGGCCGGTGGCGCGGACGGCCTCGATCCGCCGCTCCAGGCGGGCCGTTCCGTAGTCGATTCCGTTCTGCTGCTGCGCCGCCGTGGATGAATGAGGGCCTGCACAGATTCCAATCAGGACGAATGCCACCACGCGCCACCTGGCGTGGAAACGAACCATGCGTAACTCCTTGTGCCGACGCCAGATACACTGAACGGGTACCTCCCGCCCTTCCGAATTTCGAAAAAACACCGAAAATACGGGTTGAGGAAGGGGACCGCGGGCCGATACAATTCCGCCTCTTCCCTGCGCCCCGGAACGGGGCCGACGAGGGACCCTACATGATAAACGTTGCTGCCATTCGAATGCAGCAGTTTGGTGTGCAGTTCTACCAGGCATCGTTGACGGCCGAGGATATCGACAAGCTGGTTCGATTCGAGGTGTTGAGCTACGGCGAAGCCGGACAGCCGGTCCGTGGCGCGCAGAAGAAGACCCCTTCGAAGGTGAACTGGGATCTGCTGGAGCGGCGGATCGCCGCGACCGAACGAGCGTACCAGCGGCAGATCATCCGGCGGAAGATTGACGAGCTCGTCCAGTACTACGAACAGTGCCGGCAGGCGCGCGATCTGCCGTCGATTCCCGGCGCCGTGATCATCTCCTGTGACGAGAAGCTCGCCTTCGAGCCGTCGGAGCCGGGATCGGTCGTCGGGCAGCTCAGGGTGCCCGAGCGGGAGGGCATCCTGCGGGCGATTGACGGCCAGCACCGGCTCCTCGCGCTCCACGCCGACATCGACAACATGCGTGGTCACGAATTCGCCGTGCCCGCGATCATCTTCGACCGTCTGCCCGAGGACCACATCGTGCAGATGTTCGTGACGATCAACGCGAAGCACACGCGCCTCAACCCGTCGCACCTGGTGAGCCTGTCGGGCCGGCAGCTGTACCGTGACGAGTCGCTGGCGGCGGCGCACGACGTGGTGCGGGCGTTGGACGACCGCGAGGACTCGCCGATGTACGGCGAGATCAAGCTGCTGGGCGTCGGCCGCGGGCGGGTGGCGCAGGCGCCGCTCGCCCAGGAGCTCAAGAAGCTGTTCGCCAGCGACGCGTTCGGCGGGCCGCGCAAGGCAGCCGATTTCCGCGAGGACTCGAAGAAGTTCTTCGTGAACTACTTCAAGCAGGTGTCGCTGGTGTTCGGCGCCGCGTGGAGCGGGCGGAAGTACAGCATCAAGTCGGCCACCGCGCTCCGCGCGTTCATTCGCGTGGCACCCGACGTGGTGCGCCGGCTCGACCAGGACCACGCCGATCGCAGCGACTACCGCGCGATCGGCCGCGTCATCGCGCCATGGGGCCGGCGAATCGGCGATCAGCGCTTCGAGACCGAAGGCGCCTGGAAGCGGCAGGGGACCACGGTCGACACCCTGGCGCGGGAGCTGAAGCTGGCGCTCGAGTATCCGGAAGGGGCGGGCGTCTAAAGAAGAACAGGACGGAACGCCGATTCCGGCGTTCCGTCCTGACGTGCCGGCCTGGCTCCCCCCAGCGTTTACGGCATGCTGCCGTAAACCACAGACCGACGCTCCCAGTCAGAGCAACCGACGTGCCGCGCATGTTCCTCGAAAATCCCGCGATCTCACGATCGCGGTGCTTTCAGGAATGTGGCACGAATTACAGCTGTGTGCTGGCCTGACACATGCGAATCGACCTGAACGCCGACGTCGGTGAGGGAACAAGCACGGCCGCAACGGCGTCGGGCGGCGGCGACGCCGCCATCATGCGGTCGATCACCTCGGCGAACGTGGCGTGCGGGTTCCACGCGGGCGATCCCGGCGTGATGCGGGCGACCGTCGCGCTGGCGCGCGAACACGGCGTGGCGGTCGGCGCGCATCCCGGCTTTCCGGATCTCGAGGGATTTGGACGGCGCGAGCTGCAGTTCTCGCCGCGAGACGTCGAGGACTTCCTGGTATATCAAATCGGGGCGCTCGCTGCGATTGCCGCCGCGCAGGGCGTGCGGCTGCAGCACGTCAAGCCGCACGGCGCCCTCTTCAACATGGCGGTCCGCGACCGCGAACTGGCCGACGCCATCGCGCGGGCCGCTTCCGTCATCGACCGCGAGCTGATCCTGTTCGGGCTGCCGGGATCGGCGCTCGTGGAGGCCGGTGGGCGGGCCGGCCTGCGGACGGCGCAAGAGGGATTCGCCGACCGCGCGTACCAGGCCGACGGCACGCTCGTGCCCCGATCGCAGGCCGGCGCGGTCATTCACGATCCGGCGGTCGTCGAGCGCCGTGCCGTGCGGATGGTGCTCGAGGGAACCATCGACGCGATCGACGGCAACCGCGTCCGTGTGGCGCTCGATACACTGTGCGTGCACGGCGACACGCCTGGCGCCGCCGAGCTCGCGGCGCGGACTCGTCGCGCGCTGGCCGAGGCGGGAGTTGACGTGAAGGCGTTCGGCGCCCGGTGAATTACGGACGCGGCTGTTCCGAGACGAGAACGCGCCTCAACACTTTTCCCACCATCGTCTTCGGCAGGTCCGTGCGGAATTCGATCTGCGCGGGCACCTTGTACGGCGCGAGACGCTCGCGGCAGAACGCGCGCAGCTCGTCCGCGGTCGTCGCCTGGCCTGCCTTGAGCACGACCCAGGCCTTCGGCACCTCGCCCTTGAGTGGGTCCGGAATGCCGGCGACGCTCGCTTCCAGGACGGCGGGATGCGCGGCGAGGACCTCCTCGATCTCGCGCGGCCACACCTGGAAGCCGCTCGTCTTCAGCATGTCTTTCTTGCGATCGACCAGGAAGATGTAGCCCTCGTCATCCATGTAGGCGAGGTCGCCGGTATGAATCCACGGCCCACCCTCGCCGTGCGTTCGCAGCGTGTCGGCCGTTTCGGCGGGATTGTTCCAGTACTCGGCCATGAACTGCGGCGCGCGCAGGAGGAGCTCGCCCACGTCCCCCGACGGCAGATCGCGTTCGCCGCCTTCGGGGTCGACGATGCGGACCTCGACGTCGGGGAGCGGCAGACCGATCGACCCGATCTTGTTCGCGCCTTTCACCGGGTTGACGCAGCACGCCATCATGCCCTCGGTGAGGGAATAGCCTTCGACGATCCGTGCGCCCGTCGCTGCCTCGAACTGCCGCTTGGTTTCCGCCATGAGCGCCGATGAGCCCGAGAAGCACAGCTTGATCGACCGCAGCGACACCTTGCCGGCACGCACGTCCGGATGATTGAGGATGGCCGTGTAGAGCGTCGGGATGCCGTTGAAGAACGCCGGTTTCACCTGCCGGATCGTCTTCAGCAAGTCGGCGACGTCGCGCGGATTCGGGACGATCGAGAGCGGGGCCGGCGCGACGAACGCGAGCGGCTGCACGCCGACGTTGGCATACACGTGAAACATCGGCAGCGGCAGCATGACGACGTCGGTCCACGGCGTCAGCGCCGACTTCGTCCACTCGGTGAGCTGGCGTCCGGCCGCGACGTAGTGGCGGTGCAGGCCGACCACGCCCTTCGGCGTGCCGGTCGTCCCCCCGCTCGACAGGATGACCGCGCGATCGTCGGGGCGCACCGTCACCGCCGGCCGCGGCGAGAGCCGGTGCTCGTCGAGCAGCGTCTGGAACCAGAAGTCGCCGGGGGCGAGCGCAATGCGATGGCCCGTCTTCTTTTCCCTCAGCAGCGTGAACAGCACGCGGAGGAGCGGCGGAAGATACTCCTTGATGGAGGTCGCGATGACGCCGCGGACGCCCGCCTGCGCCTGGATGCTCTTGATTCGGCTGTAGAACGCGGTGAGCACCACGATGTGCGAGGCGCCGACCGCCGTGATCGCGGCTTCCAGCTCGGGCTCGGCGTAGATCGGATTGAGCGGGACCACGATCCCGCCGGTCTTCCAGATGCCGAATTGGGCGATGAAGAACTGCGGGCAATTCGGCAGGAGCAGTGCGACGCGGTCCCCGGGGCGAACCCCGTGCGCCGCGAGCGCCGCTGCGAACGCGTCGCTCAATCGTTCCAGCTCGGCGTACGACAGCGAGGCGCCCTTGAAGAGCAGCGCCGGCCGGCCGCCATGCCGCCGCGCGAGATCGGCGAGCAGATCGACGAGCGTCGTGTCGCGGTACGGAGCCAGGCTTGCGGCCACGTCGGCGTCGTAGTGCGCCAGCCAGGGTTTCACGACAGCAGCATCAGCAGCAGCGCCTTCTGGGTGTGGAGGCGATTCTCTGCCTGGTCGAAGACGACCGACGCGGGCGACTCGAAGACGTCCGCGGTCACTTCCTCGCCGCGGTGCGCCGGCAGGCAATGCATGAAAAGCGCGCCCGGGCCGGCGACGGCCATCAGCGCGGCGTTGACCTGATACGGCTGGAATACCCGCCGCCGCAGCGCCGCCTCGGCCTCCTGTCCCATCGACGTCCAGACGTCGGTGTAGACCGCATCGGCGCCGGCGACCGCGTCGCGCGGATCGCGGAAGGTCGAGATCCGCGCGCCGTCGCGCGCGGTGAGGGACGCGTCCTCCACGACGCGCGCAGGCAGCTCGTAACCGGCGGGCGACGCCAGGCGCACCGAGATGCCGAACTGCGGCGCCGCGTGCACGAGCGAGGTCGCCACATTGTTGCCGTCGCCGACGCAGGCGATGGTCCGTCCACGGCAGTCGCCCCAGTGTTCCGCCAGGGTGAGCAGATCCGCGAGCGCCTGGCACGGGTGCTCGCTGTCGCTGAGCGCGTTGATCACGTGCAGCCTCGGCGCCGCCGCGGCCATCGTCTTGACTGTGGCATGCGCGTAGGTCCGAACGACGAGCGCGCGCACCCAGCGCTCGAGATTGCGCGCCACGTCCCCGAGCGGCTCGCGCGCGCCGCTCGCGAACTCGGCCGGCAGGTGGAGCGGATGGCCGCCAAGTTCGCGAACCGCAATCTCGAAGGTCGCGCGCGTGCGGAGCGACGGCTTCTCGAAGAGCATCGCCACGTGGGCGCCGCCGAGCGCGCGCGCCGTCGGCGCCTGCTCGCCGAGGCGGCGGTCGGCCTTGATCTGCGCGGCCATGGTCAGCAGCCGGGCGAGTTCGGCGGTCGGGAAGTCGAGGACGGAGAGGAAGTCCTTCGTGGCCGGCGGCGCCGGCGGGGCCGATCCGTTCATGTCCGGTACTCGCCGTTGATGCGCACGTACTCGGCGCTCAGGTCGCATGTCCAGATCGTCGCTGCGACACCACTCCCGGTGCCCAGGTTGAGGTCGATCTGGACGTTCTTCCCCTTCAGATGGCCGGCGGCCACCGGCGCCGCCTCGTCGTGAGGCAGGCCGTGCTCGAAGAGCAGCGTGCCGCCCACGTGCACCGTCAGCCGGTTGATGTCGAAGGTGACCCCCGATCGGCCGGCGGCGGCGACGATGCGGCCCCAGTTCGGATCGGCGCCGTGCACCGCGGTCTTCACGAGGGGCGAGTTCGCGATCGTGCGCGCGACCCGACGCGCATCCTCCACCGTGCGCGCGTCGGCCACCGTGACGGCGATGACCTTCGTCGCGCCCTCACCGCCCCGGACGATGGCGACGGCCAGCTCACGCGAGACGGCGAGCAGACCCTCGACGAGGGCGGGATACGTGTCCTCATCGATCGCGACGCCGCTGGCGCCCGAGGCGAGCGCGACGAGCGTGTCGTTCGTGGAACACTCGCCGTCCACGGTGATGGCGTTGAACGTGTCGCGCGACGAGATCTGCAGCGCCCGGCGGAGCAGCGCGGGCGGCACTTCCGCATCGGTCGTCAGGACGCCGATCATGGTCGCCATGTTCGGCTCGATCATGCCCGACCCTTTCGCCATGCCGCCGACGAGGAAGCGTCCGGAGCGGGTCTCGACGGCGGACGCGCAATCCTTCGGGAACGGATCGGTCGTCATGATCGCGCGCGCCGCCTCGGCCCCGCCCTGCCGGCTCAGCCGGCCGGCGGCGGCCCGGATGCCGCTCGACACCCGGTCCATTTTCAGCGCGACGCCGATGACCCCCGTGCTCGCGACGAGCACCTCCTCGGCCCTGCATCCGATCGCGGCCGCGGTCTCCCGCGCCATCTGCGCTGCATCCGCCAGTCCCTGCGCCCCCGTGCAGGCGTTCGCGCACCCACTGTTGACGACCACGGCCCGCGCGCGCCCGCCGGCGCGCTCGAGATGCTGCTTCGAGAGGGTGACCGGCGCGGCCTGTGCCAGATTGATCGTGAAGAGGGCCGCCGCGGAAGCGGGCGCCTCCGTCGCCAGGACGGTGAGGTCGAGGGCCCCGGGCGCCGCTTTGATACCGCAGTGCACGGCGCCCGCCGCAAACCCGAGTGGCGCCGTCACGCCGCCCTCGACCGTCGTGACGACGGCGCGGGTGTCGGCCGGGCGGACGTCAGCCATGGAGCGACGCCAGCGGGACGCACGGCTGGGGCGCGCGCCGGAGCGGGCGGACGACCGGGTACTGGCCGCAGCGGCGGAAGTGGGCACACGAGTGGCAGTCGGTCACGATCTTCTCGGGCAGCCACACGTGCGGGACGATCGAGAACCCGAGCCGCACGAAATACGACGGCGCGTGCGTGAACGCGCACAGTCTGTCGAACCCCGCGGCGGTCGCACGCCGCACGAGCTCGTCGATGATGTCGGTCCCCACACCGAGGCCTCGCGCGCCGGGCGTGACGACCAGCGATCGCACTTCGCCGACCGCGCGGCTGAGCGGAGCGAGCTCCGCGCACGCCAGCAGGCGAGCGCCGTCGGAGATGACGACGAAGCGGTGGGCGTGCGCCGTGACTTCCTCGAGCGCGCGCGGCAGCAGATGGCCTTCTTCCAAGTGCGCCACGATCAGTGCGTGAATCGCCGGTGCGTCGGCGGCCGTCGCCGCGCGCAGCACCGGGGGCCTGACCCCCGTAGGTAGCGACGAGGAGGTCAGGTCCCCGACTGCGAGCGTGGTCGGGCTCACGCCTTCACCTCCGAGGCGACCGCGACGAACACGGCGTCGAGGACATCCACCGCGCAGTCGATGTCGGCCTGCTCGATGGTCAACGGCGGCAGCAGCCGGACGACCTTTTCGTCCGTCCGATTGACGAGCAGCCCGCGCGACCGCGCCTCGTCGACGTACGGGAGCGCGTCGACGCCGAGCTGCAGTGCGCGCATCAGACCGGCGCCGCGCATCTCGGTGACGACCGGGTGCCTGAGCGCGAGCGCCCGAAGACGCCGCTCCAGATGGCCGCCGACGGTCTGCACGTGATCGAGGAGGCCGTGGTCCATCAGCTCGGTGAGGAAGACGGCCGCCGCACGTGTCCCGAGCAGGTTGCCGCCGTACGTGCTGCCGTGGTCGCCCGGCGAAATCGCCTGCGCGACGCGCTCGGAGACGAGTGCCGCCCCGACCGGGACGCCGCCGCCGAGCGCTTTGCCGACTGCAATCAGGTCCGGTGCGAGGCCGAGCACGGGCGCGTAGAAGGGATGGCCGGTCCGGCCCAGACCGCTCTGTACCTCGTCGGCGACGAGCAGCGTGCCGGTGCGCGCGCACGCGTCGCTGATGGCCTTCGCAAAGGCGGCTGACAGCGGCCGGATGCCGCCTTCGCCCTGAATGGGCTCGGCGACGATCGCCGCCGTCCGCTCCGTCACCGCGACCGCGAGTGCGGAGGGATCGGCGGGGTCGACGAACGTGACGCCTTCGAGCAGCGGCGCAAACGGCGCGCGATAGTGCTCGTCGTGCGTCACCGACAGAGAGCCGAACGTGCGGCCGGAGAATCCGCCCGTCAGCGCGACGAAGCGCGTCCGCTCCCTGGCTCCCTGGGTGTGCCAGTACCGGCGGGCGAACTTGAGGCACGCCTCGACCGCTTCCGTGCCGCTGTTGCAGAAGAAGACGCGCGGCAGCCCCGAAAGCCGCGCCAGGCGGGCCGCGGCTTCCGCCTGGAACGGGTGGTAATAGAGGTTCGACGTGTGCAGGAGCGTCGCCGCCTGCTCCGCAATCGCGGCGGTGAGCGCCGGATGCGCGTGGCCGAGCGACGTGACGCCGATGCCCGAGATGAAATCGAGGTACTCGCGTCCGGTCGTGTCGTACAGGCGCGCGCCGCTTCCGCGGACGAACGCCACCGGCTGCCGCTTATAGGTCTGCAGCACGTGGCGCGCTTCGCGCGCCCGGATGTCCTCGAAGTCGACGGTCATCGCACCACCTGTGTGCAGCCGGGCAGAGGACCACGCGCGCCGGCGAGCGCGTCGAACCGCAGGTCGCGTCCGTCGCCGATGACGACGTCGCCCACGCCTCGGCGCAGCGCGGCGCGGCACGCGTCGAGCTTGGCCACCATCCCTTTGTTCGCCGTACCGCTTCGGACCAGGCGGGTGGCCTCGCGCGCGGTCAGCCGCGCGATCGTGCGTCCGCCCTCGTCCAGCACGCCGGCCGTTCCGCCGGCAATGACCAGGCGCACGGCCCGGAGCGCCGCCGCCAGGTGCGAGGCGAGCGTGTCGGCGTTGACGTTGAGGAGCTGTCCGCCGCGGGTCGCCCCGATGCAGGCCACCACCGGCACGTATCCGCGCGCCACGAGCGTCGTCAGGAGCTCCGGCCTCCCGTTGTCGACCGGCGAGCCGACGAGCCCGAGATCGACCCTCGCTCCCGACACCGACCTGATCGGCGCCGCCCGGCGCATCGTCGCCACCGCCGTGTCGGCGGCGGTCAGGCCCACGGCGCGGGCGCCGGCGCCACGAAGCGCCGCCACCAGCCGCGTGTTGATGGCGCCAGCCAGCACCGAGACGACGACTTCGAGCGTGCGCGCGTCGGTGACGCGAAGCCCGTCCACCTGCTGCTTGGGAATCCCCGCCGTGGCCAGGGCCGCATCGATCTCCCGTCCGCCGCCGTGCACGACGACAACTCGTGTCCGCTTCGCGAGCCGCGCGATGCCGGCGGCGATGCGGCGCAGATCGTCCGGCTGCTCCAGCAGCTCGCCGCCCAGCTTGAGGACGAGAGGCCGCTTCACGGCAGCCCCGTGCCCTCGTCGATGCCGAGCATGAGGTTCAGGTTCTGGACAGCCTGGCCGGCTGCGCCTTTGAGGAGGTTATCGAGCACGGCCACGAGGACCAGCCGTCCGCCGGCCTCGTCGACGCGCCACCCGATGTCGCAGAAGTTCGTATGCGCGACGTGCTTGATCTCGGGGAGATCGCCGCCGGTCAGGCGGACGAACGGCGCCGAGGCGTACGCCTCGTGAAGCGCCGCCGCGACCTGCGCCTCGGTCGTGCCGCGGCGAAGCCCGGTGTAAATGGTCTCCAGAATGCCCCGGTCGAGCGGGACCAGATGCGGCACGAACGTCACACGCGTGCCGAGCTCCTGCTCGATTTCGGCGGTATGGCGATGCGAGAACACGCCGTACGCCGCGACGCTGCCGTGGTTCTCGGAGAAATGCGTCCGATCGCTCGGTGTCTTTCCGGCGCCGGAAATGCCCGATTTCGCATCGACGACGATGGCCCCCTCGAGGAGCCTCGTGGCTCCGAGCGGCTCGAGCGCCAGGAGCGCCGCCGTCGGATAACAGCCCGGGCACGAGGCCAGCCGGGCGGAGCGAATGGCCGCCGCGTGACGCTCGGGGAGCGCGTAG
>Ga0233425_10007534_pt1 | contig 15231 bp, 9 predicted proteins | sample Watercolumn_Towu_2_FD_181712 | JGI IMG/M metagenome (GOLD analysis project Ga0233425, IMG submission 181712) | Freshwater microbial communities from Lake Towuti, South Sulawesi, Indonesia - Watercolumn_Towuti2014_140_MG | ecosystem: Environmental > Aquatic > Freshwater > Lake | place: Indonesia...
GGCATCACTCACCCTGGCTCTCGTGATCTATCTGGTCATCCTTCCCCCGATGACATTGGGTGATGTTCTGGTTGCACACCAGCGTCGCTATGCAATTGTGTCGGCGGCAGCGGGGCGCATCGCACTCGTAATCGGTATCGCGACCGCGTCAATGATCGCGATCGTCGCGCCGATTTTGGCGCGCAGTTACGCGCAGTATCCGACAAGCACCTTAACGGTTCTGCTTTGGATTTTGGCCCTGCGACCGTTGGCGGACGCACTCTGTCCGGTGGCGTTGGCGAGCCTTCGTCGAGACTTTCGCTATAGGACAATCGCCCTTGCGGATGGCGCGATCCAACTTGTTGCCACGATTGCAACTGTGGTGATGGCAATCAGTGGCGCCAGTGCGTATTCCCTCGTGGTACCGCAGGTGGTGGCCACATTCGCCAAGGCACTCGCCTACTGGAAGGCCTCAACTCCACGAGTCGAACATATACCCACGCTCGCTCCGTGGATGAACCGTGCAATCACCCGATTGATTTGGCGTGAGACACTATTGGCTGGTCTTGCTCAGTATGCACACAACATTGTTGTGGTGTTGCCCATTGTGGTTCTTGGGTACCTATCGACCGAGCACGAGACTGGTCTCTTCGCGTTCGCTTTCATGCTGTCGGCACAGGCCAATGGGTTGATCGCCTCACAGTTGGGTACTGTGCTTCAACCGATATTCGGTCGACTCGGGCACGATCCCGATCGCCAGATTCGAGCCTTCTTGCGTGTGCTTCGCACCATCGGCGCTGTGGCGGTGCCCGTGACACTCATCCAAGCGGCCCTGGCACAGCCGCTGTTCGTTCTTCTGCTTGAACCCAAGTGGGCAATGGCCATTCCGGTCTTTGCTGTGCTTAGTGTGCTTGAGGGCTTTTACTTTGCGACGGCGCCAACAATGTCGCTGCTGCGTGCGCAGCGCCGCTTCCTTACCTATTTTGCTTGGCAGGTCAGTCATTTGTCCATCGCTGCCGCGGTCTTCGCGCTCGTTGCCGGGAGTTCTGGTGCCATGGGTGTCGCCGTCGCATCCTTGGCATGCTGGGGCGTCAGCCTTCCCACCGCGGTCTGGCTCTGCGGACGATTGACTCGCCGAACCCTGATTGATTCAATTGGTGTCTTCACCGGGCCGTGGAGCACCGCGCTACCAATCGGACTCGCGGTCTGGTGGGCGTCGGGCATGCTTGCAGATCGCGGTGGTTTCGCCTGTGCAGTGGCGCTCTTGGTGATTGGTCCAGCGGCGGTCCTGCTTTGCATCTTGCTTGCACGCTGGACACAACCTGACGCGTGGTCCGATCTTCGCCCCTTGATAAGTGGTGCGCTGCTGCGGCTGCGCAGAGCGAGATAATCATGGCGAGTATGAATACAAGCGCCCAGCGGTGCGATGCACAGCGTCCCCGAGTCGCTGTTGTCTACCACTTCTTTGCGCACTACCGAACGGCCGTGATTGGCAGGTTGGCACAGAGCACCAAGGCTCGATTCACATTCTTCGGCGACGATCACGATTATGAGAGTTCGATCAAGGCCGCGGAGTTCGGACCAAGTGTGGACTATCGAGCCTGTCCAACGCGACGGGTGTGGGGGTCATGCATGTGGCAGCCGGGGTTGGTCCGTGTGGCCGCCTCTCGCGAGTTTGAGCAGTTGATTTTGCTAGCCAATCCCTACTGGATTGCGACATGGATCGGCGCGATAGTCGGACGGCTCACCGGTAAGCGAGTCATCTTTTGGAGCCACGGATTTCTCACCCCCCCGAAAGGCATCAAGGGCCTTGTGCGTCGTGTGTTCCACCGACTCGCTCACACTCATCTGTTCTACGGTCGGACCGCAAAGCAGATTGCTACGGCAAGCGGATGGGATCCAGCTCGGATCCATGTCATAGGCAACAGCCTCGATCTCGATCGCCAACGGGTTGCGCGTGATGCCATTGACGCGGCGGCGATTGCCGCATGTCGGAAGGCGCTCTTCGCGCGCCCCGAGTTGCCGACGGTCATCTGCTCGTGCAGATTGGTTGCAGAGAAGCGCATCGACCTTCTCCTTCGGGCCGCTGAGATGCTGTCCAACCTTGGAGAGCCGATCAATGTGGTGATCATTGGCGACGGCCCAGAACGAGCGCGCCTCCAAGAGTTTGTTCGTAGCCACCAACTCTCCGCGCACTTCGAGGGGCAGTGTTACGAAGAGGCGCGGATTGCGCTGTTGACCATGTCATCGGACTTGACGGTCTGCCCCGGCTTCGTGGGCCTCACGGCTATTCAGAGTATGGCGTATGGTGTCCCAGTGATCACGAACAAGCGATCTGGAGATGACGCTCCTGAGGTCGAAGCCATCGTGCCCGGTCTAACAGGCGATCTGTTCGAGGAGGGCGATGCGGATGATCTTGTCGCCGTCATGCGGTCTTGGCTGCGGAGACCGTCAATGGGTCACTCATACCCGAACGCCTGTATCGAGATCATCGAACGGTATTGGTCTCCCGACAGTCAGTTGCGAGTGCTCGAGGAGGCTGTGACGGGTGTGCCGCCCACCGAATGCGACTATCCGGCACCTCCTAGTAGCATCCAGTCATGATTCGGCGGTTGCTTGGTCGTCGAAGCTTGTTTCTGTTTCTCCGCGGCCGTCTGATGGCCTGGCGTCGGTGGAGATTCGGTTTGAATCATGTTGCTCCGTCGTTTTACATGGGAGCGGGCTGCACCGTCGATGTGGATCTGATTGCGGGGGAGTATTCGTTCATCAATCGACGATGCATGCTCCAAGCCAAGGTTCGGCTAGGGAGGTATGTCATGTTCGGACCGGAGGTTGCGGTGGTCGGCGGCGATCATCGTCCCAACCTGCCAGGAGTGCCGAATGTGTTCAGTGGTAGGCCGGAGGTACTGGAGACCGTGTTCGAGGACGACTGCTGGATCGGTCATGGCGCGATCATCATGCAAGGTGTTCGCGTAGGGCGCGGAGCAATCGTTGCAGCAGGGGCGGTTGTTGTGCGCGATGTACCGCCGTACGAGATTCACGGCGGGGTTCCCGCGCGCAAGATCGGCGAACGATTTCCCGACTCGGCAGATCGTGCGAAGCATGACGCCATGCTCGATGGGCCGTTGTACCGTGGCGATCTGGCGAAGCCACAGCTCGGATGAGTGCTGGTGCCTTGCAATTGATCCGTCACATCGTGATCCGCCCGGCAATAGCCCTGTGTTTGCGCGAGACCAACACGGATGGTTGTCGAACCCTCCTACTTTACTCCGATGTACTGATTAAATGCGTTGGTTGAGTTCCCGTGGTGGGTCTAGTTATTCCACATGAGGAGTTGGCGCAATCCGCGGATCAGCCAAGCTGAGTGGTGCGGTCGGCGTTCAGCGAACAGCGACCTGCGGTCCATCTCAAGTGGCTACTCGAGTGCTGGCAGCACCGATAGACTCTTCAAGTCGCATCACATATTGGTGAGTCAGCCCCAGTAGTATCTGACACCGACTCGACACGCGCCGATTCGTGATGTCGTGATTTTTCAGTGCGGGATCTTGGCGAGTTGAGGAAGGACCGTGGGTCATTCATCGAAACTTCTGATGGTCTCCTCTATCGGTGCGAACTGATGCAACGCCCTCGTTACACTCTGAAGATCTGCTTTACTAGACGGCTTCTCAACCAATGTGCGGCATCCTCGGATTTTCTGGAGAGTTCAGTCGTAGCAGTCTTGAGCGCGGATTGGATTGCATCGCCCACCGTGGTCCCGACGATTCCGGGTTATTTTTTGATCTGGGAGCGGGCATTGGGCTGGGGCATCGCCGGTTGTCGATTCTCGAACTTTCGCCGCTCGGTCATCAACCAATGGTTGGGAATGCCGGGGTCACCATTATCTTCAATGGGGAGATCTACAACTTTCGCGAGCTTCGGCGCGATCTCGAGTCGCGTGGATATACCTTCCGAGGTCAATCAGACACCGAAGTGATCCTCGCCATGTATCTGGAGCACGGGCAGCGCATGCTGCCGATGCTGAATGGGATCTTCGCATTGGCGATTTGGGATCCGCGAAGTCACACCACACTGATTGCACGCGATGCGCTCGGCGTCAAGCCGCTCTACATAGCCGAGCTACCTCGTGGCGTTGCTTACGGGAGCGAGATCAAGGGCTTGTTGCACCTAGCGCCTCAGTCCCGCGAGTTAGATACCGCCGCGCTTCGCCGCTACCTTACTTTCTTGTGGTGCCCCGGAGAGGGCACCCCACTGAAGGGGGTGCGAAAGCTCGACCCCGGCACCGCCATCACCCTCCTCGATGGTCGAATAGTGTTCGAGGATCGCTGGTACCGCCTTCCCGCAGTTCGCGGTGTGGAGCAGATTGTTGAGGCAGACACCGCTCCCCAAGGCACTTTGCAGGCCCTGCGTGCTGCAGTGCATCGTCAACTGGTCGCCGATGTGCCGGTTGGCGCCTTTCTGTCAGGGGGGCTTGATTCCAGTGCTATCGTCGCACTTGCTCGCGAGCAGTCGCCGGGCATTCGCTGTTTCACCATCGATACCGGGGGCGGGCTCAACCCCGGCGATGCCGATGACCTCCCATATGCGCAGCGCGTCGCCAAGCATCTAAAGGTCCCGATCGATGTGATTCGAGTGGATCCGTCGCGCATGGCTGGCGAACTCGAGCGCATGGTCGTGCAACTGGATGAACCGCTCGCTGACTTCGCGGCACTCAATGTTCTGCACATCTGCAAGCTGGCACGTGATCAGGGGATGAAGGTCCTGCTATCGGGCGCGGGTGGCGACGACCTCTTTTCTGGCTACCGACGACACCTCGCCGTAAGCCAGCAGCATTGGTGGTCATGGTTACCTGCCGGGACTCGTCGTGCGCTCGAGCGCGCATCAGGCCGACTCGACCAGCGACGGGGGCTGTCGCGACGCATCACAAGGCTCTTCCACGGCGCGGGGTTGGACGGCGATGAACGGCTAGCCAGCTACTTTCAGTGGGGGCCTCCGTCGCGGATCGACAACCTTTTTGTGGCTGATATCCGCCGCGAGTTCGCCAATACCCACGCGTCCGATCCGCTTGGGTCCTTCCTTCACGGACTGCCGCAGAGCGTTGGGCCGCTCGACCGCATGCTGGCACTCGAGCAGCGGTTCTTCCTTTCCGATCACAACCTGCCGTACACCGACAAGATGTCGATGGCGGTCGGTGTCGAAGTCCGTGTGCCGTTTCTCGATCTCGACCTCGTCGACTACGCCGCTCGGATTCCATCGGCGATCAAGCAGCGCGGGCGCATCGGCAAGTGGCCGCTCAAGCGTGCCATGGAGCCGTACTTGCCTCACGATGTGATCTATCGACCGAAGGTGGGCTTCGGCGTTCCGCTGCGACAGTGGGTGCGTCGTGAGTTCCGACCGATGATCGACGATTTGCTTTCTCCCAACTCGCTCCAGCGTCGAGGTCTGTTCGACCAGGCTGCAGTCGGTCGCCTGATCGCTGCGAATCAGGAGGGTCGCATCGATGCGAGTTACACGATCCTCTCATTGCTTTGCATCGAGATCTGGTGCCGTTCATTCCTCGATCGACTAGCCTTCCCCAGCGAACCATGAGCGATGCGAAGCAGCGGGTATCTGAGTTCTGGAACAAGGCGTCGTGTGGCGAGGAACTGCTGCTACCGAGCGTTGAGCGAGAGGGCTATGTGCAGCAGGCACAGGAGCGATACCGCCTTGAGTCATTCATTCCTGGATTTGCAGACTTCGACGATAGTAGAGGCCTGAAGGTTCTTGAGATCGGCGTGGGCCTTGGGGCGGACCATCAATGCTTTGCTCAGGCCGGCGCACATCTTTTCGGCATCGATCTCACACCACGCGCCATCGAACACACGACGCGTCGGCTTGCTGTGTTCGGGCTCAAGTCGACGCTCGCTGTCGGTGATGCCGAGTCACTCACCTTCGGTGACAACACCTTCGATGTGGTTTATTCATGGGGGGTTCTCCACCACAGCCCTGATACTCCCAAGGCCTTCCGGGAGGTGCTGCGCGTACTTAAGCCCGGTGGTGTTGCTCGAATAATGATCTATCAGAAATGGAGCATTGTTGGTCTCATGCTTTGGATCAGATACGGACTCTTTCGACTTCGTCCTTGGACGTCAATGTCCGAAATCTATTCAAAGCATCTTGAGAGCCCGGGCACCAAGGCTTACACGCCGGCTGAGGCACGCGCAAAGCTGCTTGTTGGCTTCACAGATATTCACATCGAGACGGTTTTGACGCACGGTGACCTCCTTGAATCGGGGGCGGGGCAGCGCCACCAAGGTGCGCTTCTCAACCTCGCGAGGATGATCTGGCCGCGGCGAGTCATTCGTTTCTTTGCTCCGCATCGTGGATTGTTCATGCTCATAAGAGGAAGGAAGCCCTCATGAGGCAAGTGCTCCAATCACTGCGAAATGGTTCAACTGAGGTCGCTGAAGTGCCGAGCCCTGGCTCGCGGCGCGGTCATCTGCTCATTCGCACCGAGTACACGCTCGTGTCTGCCGGCACGGAACGGATGCTGGTCGAGTTTGGGAAGGCAGGCTGGATTCAGAAGGCCCTCCAGCAGCGCGACAAGGTGCGAATGGTGTGGCAGAAGATGCGGACCGATGGCATCCAGCCGACTATTGAGGCGGTACTCGGCAAGCTCGATCAGCCGCTGCCGCTGGGGTACTGCAATGTCGGTACCGTTTTGGATGTTGGTGCGGGAGTCGTGGGGTTCAAGGTGGGCGACCGCGTAGCTTCCAACGGCAAGCACGCGGAGGTCGTCAGCGTGCCGGTCAACCTCTGCGCGCGCGTTCCAGAGAATGTCTCCGCCGACGAGGCGTGCTTTACCGTGCTGAGCGCCATCGCACTACAGGGCATCCGTCTTGTTCAGCCAACGCTCGGAGAGGCTGTGGTGGTGACGGGCATGGGCCTCATCGGCATTGTCACGGCGCAGTTACTTCGCGCCCACGGATGCCGCGTGTTGGGCATCGATTTCGATCCGCAGAAGCTGGCACTGGCGCGACAGTTTGGTGCCGAGACCGTTGATCTGTCGGCCGGTGAGGATCCGGTCGCGGCCGCCGACCGATTCTCGCGTGGCCGAGGCGTCGACGCGGTCATCGTCACCGCTGCGACAAGCAGCAATGAGCCGATGCATCAGGCGGCTCTCATGTGTCGAAAGCGCGGACGCATCGTGTTAGTGGGGGTCAGCGGGCTCAACTTGGTGCGCGATGATTTCTTCAAGAAGGAGCTCACCTTCCAGGTTTCATGCTCCTATGGACCCGGTCGATATGACCCCAACTACGAGGACAAGGGACAGGACTATCCGATCGGGTTTGTCCGGTGGACGGAGCAGCGCAATCTTGAGGCCGTACTTGACATGATGTCTGATGGTCGGCTCGATGTGAAACCACTTGTGTCACATCGGTATCCAATCAACGAAGCACTCGCGGCGTACGAGGTGGTGAGTGGTTCCGAGCCGTCGCTTGGGATCCTGCTGTCCTATCCCGAATTGCCGAACGGGGGATCTGCCTTGCAGCGCACCATCGAACTGCGCTCGGCGAGCAAGGTGCCAAGCCAAGGCACAAACGAAGGTGGCGCGGTGAGTTTCCTCGGCGCCGGCAACTATGCGACGGCAGTATTGATCAAGGCGTTCCGTGATGCCGGTGCGCATCTGCGAACGGTCGCGTCGAGTGCAGGAGTGAGTGGACTGCATGCCGCACGAAAGTTTGGCTTTGAGCAAACTACGACGGACTCGGCGACTCTCTTTTCTGATTCGCGCACCGATGCCGTCGTGATTACGACCCGTCACGACAGCCATGCAGCCTTCGTCTTAGAAGCCATCAAGGCTGGGAAGCATGTCTTCGTTGAAAAGCCCCTCTGCCTCACACTAGATGAAGTGGATCAGTTGGAAGCTGCCATGAAGGCGAGCACTCGGCAAATCGCGCTGATGGTGGGTTTCAATCGGCGATTCTCTCCTCATGTGCAGCGGATCAAGAGCCTGCTGCGAGCAGTTTCGGGCCCTAAGTCATTTGTGATGACTGTGAACGCAGGCGCAATCCCAAGCGACCACTGGACGCAAGATGCCGAACAGGGCGGCGGGCGCATCGTCGGCGAGGGTTGCCACTTCATCGATCTCCTTCGGTATCTGGCGGATTCCCCGATCAAGTGTTGGCATCGATCAACGATGCAGTCGCCCACACCCGATACGACATCATTCACCCTGTGCTTTGGAGATGGGTCAATCGGTACGGTCCACTACTTCGCGAATGGTTGCAAGTTGTTTCCGAAGGAGAGACTCGAGGTATTCGCAAGTGGGCGAGTCTTGCAACTCGACAATTTCAGGAAGTTGCGCGGCTTCGGGTGGAAGGGTTTCAGCAAGATGAACCTTTGGAGGCAGGACAAGGGCCAACTCGCGTGTGCAGGCGCATTCCTCGCAGCCGTGCGTGGCCAGGCTGAGGCGCCCATTCCGCTGCGCGAGATTTTGGAAGTGTCGCGCGTAAGCATCGAGATTTCTCAAGCGCCATCATGACAGCCACGATCGACATCATCGCGGGTGCGCGCCCGAACTTCATGAAGATCGCGCCAATCATCCGAGCGATGGAGTCCAGAATGCGGTCGGGTATCGCGCTCGCGTACCGATTGGTCCACACGGGACAGCACTACGACGCGAAGATGTCAGGCGACTTTTTTGTCCAGCTCGGCATTCCCGAACCCCACCGAAATCTCGAAGTGGGATCTGGCACGCAGGCAGAGCAGACGGCCGCAATCATGATTCGTTACGAAGCACTCCTGCAGGAGTCGCGGAGCGCGCTGTGTCTGGTGGTCGGTGATGTCACGAGCACTATGGCGTGTGCAATCGCTGCACAGAAGCTCTGCGTGCCAGTGGCGCATGTTGAAGCCGGCATTCGCAGCGGTGACTGGACGATGCCGGAAGAGATCAACCGCATGGTGACTGACTCGATCACCAATCTGTTCTTCACAACCAGCGAAGTGGCGAATGCGAACCTCCGAAAGAGCGGCGTGTCAGAAGACAGAATCCACTTCGTAGGCAACACCATGATTGACACATTGCTCGCAAACGAGCATCGATTGGCCAAGCCAGCATTCTGGGATGAACTTCATCTTTCCGCTGGCGAGTACTTCGTCACGACGCTCCATCGGCCGGCCAATGTCGACAGGGGTAGCACCTTCGGCTTGCTGCTCCAAGCGATCGCGGATGCAGTACGCGGAATGAAGGTGGTGTTCCCCGTTCATCCGCGAACCGCAAAGACCATGCGTGATCTCGGTGCGGTACCGTCCAACATCTTGTTGGTAGATCCTCAGCCCTATCTGGAGTTCAATTATCTGGCGAAACATGCGAAGGGTGTGATCACTGACTCGGGCGGTATCACCGAGGAGACAACGGTCATGGGTGTTCCGTGCATGACCCTTCGCACTTCGACGGAGCGCCCAGAAACAGTAACTCTCGGCACAAACGAACTGCTTGGCGTCGATCCCGTGGCGCTGAAGCCGGCACTTGATCGGCTCTTTGCTGGCAAGTGGAAGCGCGGCTCAATCCCGCCGCTCTGGGACGGTAAGACGGGCGAGCGGATTGTTGCAGTACTTGAACGGGTTTGCGCGCGGTGAAGGGGCGCGCTCTGGATGAGCCCAACACCGTCCATTCTGCTTTACTGGAACACTGTTCGATACCTGCGCCTGAGGCAGATAGTTGCTCGCGCCACATTCAAGCTGCGTCGACCGAGAGTGGACCGTGCGAAGGCAGGACCACGATCCGTTCCGACTGGGGTTTGGGTACCGTCGATTCCTCGACCGCAAACAATATTCGGTAGTGAAGCTGAGTTTTTGTCGGAGCGGCGCAGCATTCGCCAAGGCCACATCTGGAATGATCCGTCGATTGGCAAACTGTGGCTCTACAACCTGCACTACTTCGATGACTTGCTCGCTTCGTCAGCGCTGCGCCGTGATGAGCATCGAGCCTTCATGGACCGATGGATTTCCGAGAATCCGCCCGCTAATGGCAATGGCTGGGAACCCTATCCCACTTCTCTCCGGATCGTGAATTGGATCAAGTGGTCGCTGGAAGGCGGAGATATTCACAACGCCGCGTGGCAAAGCCTCGCTGTGCAGACGCGCTGGCTTGCTCAGCGGATTGAGCATCACTTGCAGGCCAATCACCTTTTCGTCAATGCCAAGGCACTAGTGTTTGCTGGGCTTGCGGCGAGCGGCGGCGAAGCACGAGCGTGGCTTGAGCAGGGATGCCGCCTTCTCCGGAAGCAGATGTCCGAACAGATCCTGACAGACGGAGGGCACTTTGAGCGTAGCCCCATGTATCACGCGCTCATCCTCGAAGACATTCTGGATCTGCTGAACGCATTCAACGCATGGTCAGATCGCGCGAGTCAATCGGATGTCATTCGACTGAGACAGGTCATCCCGCCGATGCTTGACTGGCTACGCGCGATGTCTCATCCCGATGGACACCCTTCGCTCTTCAATGATTGCGCCTTCGGCATCGCGCCAACGCTTCGCGACCTTCTTGATTATGCGGGGCGGCTTGGTGTCGGACAGCGATGCGCTTCACGGCCGGCGCTGGTAGACCTAGCCGACTCCGGCTACTTCAGTGCTGCTCTGGAGAAGGCCTTTCTGGTCGTTGATGCAGCTCCGATTGGACCCGATATACAGCCAGGACATGCGCACGCAGATACCTTGTCGTTCGAGCTCTCTGTCGGCGAAGAGCGCATCGTCGTCAACGGCGGCACATCGACCTACACGGTGGGTCAGCAGCGAATTCTTGAACGGTCTACCCGTTCACATAGCACGCTGCAGCTAGGCGAAGTGGACTCAAGTGAAGTGTGGGGCGGTTTTCGCGTTGCTCGTCGTGCGCGGATTACTTCACGCAGTTCGGAGTGCCGCCCCGACGGGATGGTCGTCATCTCTGCATCACATGATGGCTATCGCCGCGTGCAACGAAGCGCGGTTCACGCACGCTCGTGGATTCTGTCACGCGGGGTTCTTTCCGTGCGAGATACGATGCCGCAGAAGGGTGCCGTGAGTCGCTTCCTCTTACACCCCGCGCTCGTGCAGTTTCATGGGACTTCCTTCCGAACAACGAGTGGAGTCGGGATCGAGTTTGAGGTCTGTGGTGGAACAATGTGCGTGGTGCCTAGCGAGTATCGGCCTCGATTTGGGCAGCGGATTGGAACGCTGTGTGTTGAGGCAAGACCGACGGAATCTGTGATGACTGTCATGATTCGCTGGCATTGATTGTTGGAAGTGATATGCACATTCTCTTTTTCACTGACAACTTCCCGCCCGAGGTGAACGCGCCCGCGAGTCGGACCTTCGAGCACTGTCGGGAGTGGGTCAAGTGTGGTCATCAGGTCACGGTCATCACCTGCGCACCTAATTTCCCTAAAGGCAAGGTGTTTGGTGGCTACAAAAACAAGCTGTGGCAGTCCGAAGAGTTGGAAGGAATTCGGGTGATTCGGGTTTGGACCTACATCACGGCGAACGAGGGATTTCAGCGACGAGTGCTTGACTACATGAGCTTCATGTTGTCCGCGACTGCGGCGGCGCTCTTCGTGCGTCGGGTCGATCTCGTCGTAGGAACATCTCCACAGTTCTTCACTGCGATTGGTGCTTGGTTCACAAGCGTTCTGAAGCGTCGACCCTTCGTTTTCGAACTTCGTGACCTGTGGCCCGAGTCGATCCGAGTCGTTGGTGCCATGAAGAACGAGCGAATTCTCGACTTGCTCGAGAAGATCGAACTGTTCTTGTATCGGCGAGCATTCCGCGTTGTCTCGGTCACCAATGCTTTCAAGCAGAACCTCATCTTGCGCGGGATCAACCCAGAAAAGATCCGCGTCATTACCAACGGCGTCGATACGAGTCGATTCATTCCCCAGACGGCCTCGCACGAGCTCGTACGGCAACTGTCATTTGAGGGCCGTTTTATCGCGGGATACATCGGAACCCATGGACTTGCACACGCGCTTGAAACTGTGCTCGAGGCAGCGCGCATCGCAAAGGAGGAGGGAGACAACTCCATCGGATTCGTCTTTCTCGGCGATGGAGCACGAAAGGACGAGTTGCGTTCCATGGCGGAGTCGCTGGGGCTTGATAATGTTCGATTCATCGACTCGGTTGGCAAGGATGAAGTGCCGAAGTACTGGGCTGTATTGAATGCGGCAATCATTCACTTGAAGCGCACACCACTCTTTGAGACCGTGATCCCTTCCAAGCTGTTTGAGTGCATGGGCATGGGAATTCCTGTCCTTCATGGCGTTGCTGGCGAGTCTGCCGCAATCGTGGAGGCGGAGCAAGTCGGAATCCCCTTCACGCCTGAGGATCCGCGCGCTTTGCTTGCAGGCATCCGTCGACTGCAGTCGGATGCGAGCCTCTATGAACGGTTCCACGCGAACTGCCTTGACGCCGCGAGGCGTTATGACCGTAACGAGCTCGCACGGAAAATGCTGCAGGAGGTTTCATCTATTCGGATTCTGATGTTGAATCAGGCATTTTGGCCTGATGTCGCGGCGACAGCCCAGCATGCCGATGACCTTTCGAAGAACTTCATTTCCCGCGGTCATGATGTCACTGTCGTAGCGAGCCGCGCAATCTATGGCGAGCGTGGATCGTCGCTTCCCAGGCGAGAGAGACGAAATGGCGTCGACATCGTGCGGGTTGGCTTGCAACTATTTGGCAAGCGCGGCATCACGCCGCGCCTCCTTGACTTTTCGCTCTTCTACCTTGCCGCAGCGTGGCAATGCATGACTCTTCGACGACACGATGTCGTGATTTGCTTCACAACGCCGCCGTTCATCGCATTGGTTGGTGTGCTGCTCAAACGATTGAAGGGTTCCGCGCTCTTTTACTGGACGATGGATCTCTATCCAGATGTCGCTGCGGCTGCGGGTGTGATGCGGCGAGGCAGTATGGCATGGAAAATCCTGCAGTCCATCGACCGCGTGTGTCTTCGGCAAAGCGACAGGGTGGTCGTGCTCGGCGATTGCATGAAAGCCGCGGCGATCGCAAAGGGCGCACCGCCTGCTGCAGTTCGTGTCGTCTCAGTGTGGAGCGGTGCTGAAGAGTTTCCCAAGCGGAAGCGCAGCGAAAATCCGCTTCGGTCATCGTGGGACATTGGTGATCGATTCACACTTCTCTATGTTGGAAACTTTGGCATCGGGCACGATATGGAAGCGATCGCCGGCGCGGTTGAGCGGCTCAAAGACCAGGATGAGATCCGGTGGCTCTTCATTGGGGAGGGAAAGTCGAAGTCGCTCCTGGAGAGCCGTATTCAAGCTTGTGGCGCGAAGAATGTGATCTTCGCTGGATATCAGTCACGCGAGCAGCTTCCCGCCGTTTTGGATGTGGGGGATGCGCATCTCGTATCGCTGCTGCCAGGTTGGGAGGGGCTCATCCTTCCGAGCAAGTTCTTTAGTGTGCTCGCCGCTAGCAAGCCCGCACTGTGGATTGGCCCATCGACGACCGAGTGCGTGAACATCATCCGAGCCAATCGCTGCGGTCTAGAGTCGAGCGCCGCGGACTCCAACGGGCTGGTCGAAAACATCAAACGGCTGATGGATAACCCGTCTGAATCTATTGAAATGGGGCGGCGCGGTCGAGAAGCTTACTTTGCTGAGTTCTCTAGTAAGTGCGCAGGCGCGCACTGGAACGCATTGCTGCTTGAAGTGTTGGGGGAGCGATCGCTCGTGGCCACGGCCCACTCAGCCGAATAGAAGCATGCTCGAGGCGGGGCTGTGTCCCTCTAACGCTCGCGACAATCCAGCACAGAAGCCTCGATGATTTCGCGCTGCTGCTCGGGAGTCCACCTTGTTTCAATCTCGTTCATACAGGCGGCACGCACCTCTGCCGAGGGGAACGAAGTAGTCGTCCAACGCCGAATGCATTCAGCAAGGCTCGCGGCATTCCCGCGTTCGAAGTGGTCACCGGTACGACCAGGGCGAATCGCCTCCCACTCGGGCATTTGATCGTCTGCGTCACCATGCGAGATCACTGGCACCCCGTACGCCATACTGTGCATGGCGGTCAATCCCACCTTGCCAGGCGCAACCGTCACGGTTGAGGCAGACACAAGTCGGGCGATCCGCCCCTCGTCGTAGGTCTCGCCTTCAAAGTGGACGGGAACATCCAACTGCTTTGCGAGTTGATGCAACCGTTCTCGCTCAGGTCCATCGCCAATCAGAATGAGGTTGACGCGATGTCCGCGCTTACGCAAGCCCCCAACTGCCTCAATCAAGAGGTCAATTCGCCGCAAAGAGATCAACCGGGTTGTGCACACAGCAATTGGCGTATCAGGATCTCGGAAGAGGCTTTGGCGCAGTTGTCGGCTGTCATCTTCGGTGATCGTTGCACGAAGGCGACGCTGATCGGCGACATCAAGGCTGTTCGACACGACGAAGAGATCCTCCGCTCGCCATCCGTGGCGTAGCGCAATCTCGCGTGATCGCTGTCCGTAAAACAGATGTGCATGAGGTAGGGCGTGAAACAGTCGACGGATGAGACCCTTGATACCGCGCGGTTCATAGAGATAGCCGTGCCCCCAAAAGATCACCCGCTTTCCGAGCATCCGTGCAGCTAGGGCGCCGAGCCAAGTACACGGCCAGTGAGGCACCGAGTGCATGATGACCGTGTCGAACTCGCGCCTGATGGCCCATCGAACAGCACCCCACTGCCACATGAATGGACCGAACAGATGATGCGTTGGGGCTAAGTGAAATCGAACAGAGTCGTTCAGGGTTGCAGCCGCAATGGAATGCAGATACTCGTGGTCATCACCGACGAAGGTGAAGTCTGCGCTACTGCTTTGCGAGAGTGCTTCAACAATCGGTCGGCGATAGTGGGGATAAAAGTGGTAGATCACCACGACGCGCGGGCGACGCCGCCCAAACGCCAAGACGGATGATGACCCTGTTGCATCTCCCATAAAGGCTTTGCTGCCTCAAATGTTACCCTCGCGCCGTGACGCGGTTGCCAGTTACTGTTGCAGTCCCGATTAAAAACGAGGAGAGAAATCTTCGAGAGTGTCTGCCGCGTCTCGGGCGTTTCGAGCAGGTGATTGTGATTGATTCGAGTTCGCAGGATCGGTCGCGGGAAGTCGCGGAGACTGCCGGTGCGATCTATCTCGACTTCCGGTGGGATGGGCGGTTTCCGAAGAAGCGCAATTGGTTCTTGCGTACGCATCCGCCGACGACTCCCTGGGTTCTGTTCCTCGATGCAGATGAGTTTTTGGATGACGCG
>Ga0233425_10007536_pt1 | contig 15226 bp, 16 predicted proteins | sample Watercolumn_Towu_2_FD_181712 | JGI IMG/M metagenome (GOLD analysis project Ga0233425, IMG submission 181712) | Freshwater microbial communities from Lake Towuti, South Sulawesi, Indonesia - Watercolumn_Towuti2014_140_MG | ecosystem: Environmental > Aquatic > Freshwater > Lake | place...
TGCCGAGGCCTATTGCCGTATCTCCAGCTACCTGCAGACCATGGCTTACCAGGGTTACAACCCGCTCATCGCCATCCAGATGGCCCTGTCAGGGCAGATTTATGAGACGGGGGGCGAGTAGTTACCACTGAACATCACATTCCGTGCCAAACACGCAGCTGCCGCTGCATTCCGCCCGGGCTCGAAGCCGTCGCGCCATCAGCCTGTAAAACCTTGAGTCGCCGGGCACTTATCCCCGCTCGGCTGCACCGAAAGCGGCGTGCGCGGGCAAGCTAGCGATCGAGAATTGCGGGATATGACATGGCCCCTGGGGCATATGCCCCAGGGGCCGTCGTGAGGGCATCCGGGCCGCTGCCTTCAGGCGCCGAACAGATCCCGGTAGGAAACGTAGATCGACGCGATGATGGTCGGCCCCAGCACCAGCAGGCCCAGACCTAAGGGGATCGTGGCGACGAAGAACAGCACCAGCAGGATCACGGCGTAGACGAGAAACGGCAGCATGTTGCGCAGACAGGCCTGGAAACTCAGCTTCATGGCCTCCAGGGCCTCCTGGCCGGCCAGCATGACCAGAGCCGGCGCAAACCAGGTGGCCATCGCCAGGGGAACCGCCACGGCGAGGACCGCCAGCGACACCAGGGCGGCCCCGAGCAGCGAAGAAAACGGCAGGGCGCTGCCGAAATCGTCGGTCTGCAGCGACACGATGGAACCGCCGAGGGCGATGACCGCGATCACGCCGATCGCCGCCGAGGCGAGCATCGTCACCACGCCGATCATCAGCAGTTGCCGGGTATGCTCCGAGAACCCCCGGAACAATACGTCCACCTTGAGCTCGCCGCCGCCCTCCTGCTCCCGGCAGGCCTGCATCAGCCCGCCCGCCAGCAGCGAGGCCAGCAGCGGCGACGCCAGCGCCCCCAGCAGCGGCACCATCGAGCACACCAACATCATGGCCCCGTAGAGCAGAAAAACCACGATCCACATTCCCCAATCCTTCAGAAACATGGAGAAACCTTCGCTGATCCAGCCCAGGCCCCGGCCGGCGTCTACTTCACGAATTTGCATGGTCTCGCCTCGATGGTTGAGTCCGTTGAACGATGCGGCATGACGAAACCCGGACCGCTACCCGCCCGGCCTCCTCACTCCACTGTAACCGATTTCGCCAGATTGCGCGGTTGATCCACGTCGGTTCCCTTGATCAGCGCGACATGGTAGGCCAGCAGTTGCAGGGGGACGGTGTAGACGATGGGCGCCACCACCTCGTCGGTTTCCGCGATGCGCAGCGCCTTGACGTTGGGGAAGCCGGCCAGGGCCGCGTTGACGTCGGCGAACACGTAGAGCTGGCCGCCACGGGCCTGGACTTCCTGGAGATTGGACTTGAGCTTCTCCAGCAGCTCGTTGTTGGGGGCGACGGCGATCACCGGCATCTCGTCGTCGATCAGCGCCAGGGGTCCGTGCTTGAGTTCCCCCGCCGGATAGGCCTCGGCGTGGATGTAGGAGATTTCCTTGAGCTTGAGCGCTCCTTCCATCGCCACCGGATACTGGGCGCCGCGTCCCAGATAGAGGGCATGCTGCTTGTCGCCGAACAGCTCCGCCCATTTCTCGATGGCCGGCTCCATGGTCAGCACATGCTTGACCTGTTCAGGCAATCCGGTCAGCTGGCGGACGATCTCGGCCTCCGTCTCGGCGCTCATGCGGTTGCGGCGGCCCAGCGCAATGACCAGCAGCAGCAGGGCCGTCAGCTGGGTGGTGAAGGCCTTGGTGGAAGCCACCCCGATCTCGGGACCGGCGCGGGTCATGAGGGTGGATTCCGATTCCCGCACGATGGAGCTTTCCGGCACGTTGCAGACCGCCAGGGTATGGGTGTAGCCCAGGGTCTTGGCGTCCTTCAGGGCGGCCAGGGTGTCGGCGGTCTCGCCGGACTGGGAGATGGTGACGAACAGGGTGCCGGGCAGCACCACGTTGCGGCGGTAGCGGAACTCGCTGGCCACTTCCACGCTGCACGGCAGCCCCGCGATCTCCTCCATCCAGTAGCGGCCCACCAGGCCGGCATGGTAGCTGGTGCCGCAGGCGACGATCTGCACCGCCTGGATGCCGTCGAAAGCCTGCTCCGCCAGCGGGCCGAACACCCCATCCAGCAGCCTGCCGGCGTGGATGCGGCCGTCCAGGGTCTTTTCGATGGCCACCGGCTGCTCGTGGATCTCCTTCTGCATGTAGTGGCGGTATTCACCCCGCTCGACCGCGTCGGCCGCCAGCTTGGTCTCGTTGACCGGACGTTCCGCCCGACTGCCGGTACGATCGTAGACGACGACCGATTCGGTGGTGAGATCGGCCAGGTCGCCGTCTTCCATGAAGATGAAACGCTGGGTCTCGCCCACCAGGGCGAACACGTCGGAAGCCACGAAGTTTTCGCTTTCACCGAGCCCGATCACCAACGGACTGCCCTGCCGGGCCGCCACCAGCCGCTGCGGCTCGCGCGAGGAAAGCACGGCGATGGCATAGGCGCCATGCAGGGTGGCCACGGTCTGGCGGACCGCATCGACCAGGGCTAAGCCCTGCTCCATAAAGCGGTGGATCTGATGGACGATGACTTCGGTGTCGGTCTCCGAGTCGAACCGGTAGCCCTGCTGTTGCAGCTCGTTGCGCAAGGCCTCGTGGTTCTCGATGATGCCGTTGTGCACCACCGCCACCGTTTCCCGCGACACGTGGGGATGGGCGTTGGTTTCCGACGGCACGCCATGGGTGGCCCAGCGGGTGTGGGCGATGCCGACCCTGCCGGCCACCGGATTGGCGCGCAGATGCGCCTCCAGCTCCCGGATCTTGCCGATACGGCGCGCCCGGCGAACGTGGTGCTCCTCGTCCAGCACCGCGATACCGGCCGAATCATAGCCCCGGTATTCCAGCCGCCGCAGGCCTTCCAGCAGGATGGGGGTCACCTCTCGGTGCGCGACCGCACCTACGATTCCACACATGGCGATTGCTCCGCGCTAAACGGGATGGGAGGCGTCCGGGCCTTAGCCGGACTTCTTGACCGGCCGCTTCCAGCCGGCCACGGTGATCTGCTGGGGACGGCTCAAGGTGAGGGCATCCTCCGGCGCATCCTTGGTGATGACCGAACCGGCACCGATGGTGGCATTCTTGCCGATCTTGACCGGCGCCACCAACTGGGTGTTGGAGCCGATGAAGGCGCCGTCGCCGATTTCGGTGGCATGCTTGTTGACGCCGTCGTAGTTGCAGGTGATGGTGCCGGCGCCGACGTTGACCCCGACCCCGACACGGGAATCGCCCACATAACTCAAGTGGTTGATCTTTGATCCCTTGCCCACCGTGGATTTCTTCAATTCCACGAAATTGCCGATGCGCACCTGATCGGCCAGCTTGGTATGGGGGCGGATTCGGGCGAACGGACCGATGCGGGCATCGGCACCGATCACCGATTCCTCGATGTAGCTGTTGGCCAGGATCTCGGTGCCGTCGCCGATGTCGCAGTCCTTCAGATAGACATTGGGACCGATGCGAACGTCGTTGCCGAGCCGGATGGTGCCTTCCATCACTACATTGACGTCGATCTCCACGTCATGGCCGCAATCGATGACATGTCCCCGCAGATCGAAGCGGGCCGGGTCCTTGAGGGTTACCCCCTGCTCCATCAGGCACAGGGCCTGGCGCAACTGATAGACCCGCTCCAGTTCGGCGAGCTGGGCGCGAGTGTTGACTCCCAGCACCTCGGCGGTGGCCGCCGGCCGGCAGGTCTCCACCCTCACCCCGTCGGCCACCGCCATGGCGATGACATCGGTGAGGTAATACTCGCGCTGGGCGTTGCGGTTGTGCAGCCGCCCCAGCCAGCTCTTGAGGCGCTCGCCCTTGAGCGCCATGATGCCGGTATTGACCTCGCGGATCGCCCGCTGGGCGGCGTCGGCGTCCTTCTCTTCGACGATGGCGACTGCCCTGCCCTCGCCATCCCGCAGGATGCGGCCATAGCCGGTGGGATGATCCAGATCCACCGTCAGCAACCCCATGCTGTGCTCACCCACCAGCCCCAGCAGCTGCTGCAGCGTGGCCGCGGTCAGCAGCGGCACATCGCCGTAAAGCACCAGAACGGTCGCATCGTCGCGGAGCCAGTCCGCCACCTGCATCACCGCGTGGCCGGTGCCGAGCTGCTCGGCCTGTTCGGTCCAGGAGGTCTTCAGCTGGGCGAGCTCATTGCGCAGCCGCGGTCCGCCGTGGCCGTAGACGATGTTGATGTCGTTGCCGGCGAAGCCGTCGGCGAGCCGGTAGACGTGCTCCAGAAGACTCAGGGAACCGATGCGGTGGAGCACCTTGGGCATGTCCGAGCGCATGCGGGTTCCCTGACCGGCTGCGAGAATGATGGTTTGCAGTGTCATGGGATGGGAGTTGGGCTGGAACCTGGCGAAGGAAGGACGGGCCACAGTATAGAGAACACTGCGGAATCGTACCTGCCCCGCGTGAAACGAACGCACGCTCCCGAACCGGGCCGGCCGATAGCCCCATTATTCCATTCCTTCGGAAATCCCTCAAACTCTCCGGCCGCTTCGCCGTACGCCCGGGCCGGGGAGAACCGGCGTTCCCCAAAAACAAAAACCCGGCCTGCCCGCGACCCTTCGGGGGTCCACGAGCAGGCCGGGCCGGTCACGCAGCCGCTTGCGATCAGCGGTTCCTGCGCCAGCGCTCCAACACCCGCAGTTGCTCCACCGCTTCCAGCAGTTCGCGCTGGACCCGTGCCAGATCCAGCTTGCCGGAGCGATCCTTGAGGGCCTCTTCGGCGCGCTGCTTGGCCTGGATGGCGGCGGCTTCGTCCAGGTCGCGGGCGCGCACCGCCCGGTCGGCCAGCACCGATACCACGTGGGGCTGGACTTCCAGGATGCCACCGGACACGAAGAACGGCAGGGTCTCCTTGTCGTCTACCTTGACGCGGACCTCGCCGGGCTTGAGGCGGGTGAGCAGCGGCGCGTGGCGGGCGGCAATGCCCACGTCGCCCTCCTCGGCAGGGGCGACCACCATCTCCGCGAGGCCCGAATAAATCTGCTCCTCGGCGCTGACGATGTCGACATGGATGGTCATGGCCATGATTGCTCGCTCTCCCGATTAGGCGGCCAGCCGCTTGGCCTTTTCCAGGGCCTCGTCGATGGTGCCGACCATGTAGAACGCCTGTTCCGGGATGTCGTCGAACTCGCCTTCGCTGATGCCCTTGAAACCGGCGATGGTGTCCTTGAGGGACACGTATTTGCCGGGCGAACCGGTGAACACTTCGGCCACCGAGAACGGCTGGGACAAAAAGCGTTGGATCTTGCGAGCGCGGGCCACCACCAGCTTGTCTTCCTCGGACAGTTCGTCCATGCCCAGAATGGCGATGATGTCGCGCAGCTCCTTGTAGCGCTGCAACGTCCCCTGCACCTTGCGGGTCACGTTGTAATGCTCCTGGCCGATGACCAGCGGGTCCAACTGCCGGCTGGTGGAGTCCAGAGGGTCCACGGCCGGGTAGATGCCCAGCTCGGCGATCTGGCGGGACAGCACCACGGTGGCGTCCAGGTGGGCGAAGGTGGTCGCCGGGGACGGGTCGGTCAAGTCGTCGGCAGGCACATACACCGCCTGGATGGAGGTGATGGAACCGGTCTTGGTGGAGGTGATACGCTCCTGCAGCACGCCCATTTCTTCCGCCAGGTTGGGCTGGTAGCCCACCGCGGAAGGCATGCGGCCCAGCAGCGCGGACACTTCGGTGCCCGCCAGGGTGTAGCGGTAGATGTTGTCGATGAACAGCAGCACGTCGCGGCCTTCCTCCCGGAAGAACTCGGCCATGGTCAGGCCGGTCAGTCCCACCCGCAACCGGTTGCCCGGCGGCTCGTTCATCTGGCCGTACACCATGGCCACCTTGTCGAGAACCCCGGCTTCCTTCATCTCGTGGTAGAAGTCGTTGCCTTCGCGGGTGCGCTCGCCGACCCCGGCGAACACCGACAGACCGCTGTGGGCCTTGGCGATGTTGTTGATCAGCTCCATCATGTTGACGGTCTTGCCGACGCCGGCGCCGCCGAACAATCCGACCTTGCCGCCCTTGGCGAAGGGGCACACCAGGTCGATCACCTTGATCCCGGTTTCCAGCAGTTCGTTGCCGCCGGCCTGGTCCTCGAAGCTGGGCGCCTTGCGGTGGATGGCCCAGCGCTCCTGCTCGCCCACCGGACCCTTTTCGTCGATGGGATCGCCCAGCACGTTCATGATGCGGCCCAGGGTTTCCTTGCCCACCGGCACCGAGATCGCCTTGCCGGTGTTGGCCACCGCCAGCCCGCGCTGGAGCCCGTCGGAGCTGCCCATGGCGATGGTGCGCACCACCCCGTCGCCCAGCTGCTGCTGAACTTCCAGCACCAGGCCGACGCTGTCGACCCGGAGCGCGTCATAAATCTTCGGCAGCTCGGCCCGCGGAAACTCCACGTCCACCACGGCGCCGATGATCTGTACGATTTTGCCAGAACTCATGTTTGGTCCTCTTTCTTCAGACTTTCTAAATCATTATCCCGGCCGCTGGACGGGCTGAAGCCCGTCCTACAAGCCGGCCGGAAGGCCGCCTACACGGCCGCGGCGCCGCCGACGATTTCGGAGATTTCCTGGGTGATGGCCGCCTGGCGCGCCTTGTTGTAGATCAGCTGCAGCTCGTCGATGAGCTTGCCGGCATTGTCCGAGGCGCTCTTCATGGCCACCATGCGGGCCGCCTGTTCGCAGGCGTTGTTCTCCACCAGCCCCTGGAACACGATGGATTCGATGTAGCGGATCAGCAGATCGTCCAGGACTTCCTTGGCATCCGGCTCGTACAGATAATCCCAGTGGCCGGACAGTTCCTCGGCGATCTCCTGGGTGCGCACCGGCAGCAGCTGCTCCAGGGTGGGGCGCTGGGTCATGGTGTTGACGAACTCGTTGTACACCACGTACAGCGCGTCGATCTTGCCGGCGCTGTAATCGTCCAGCATCACCTTGATGACGCCGATCAGGTCTTCCAGGTGGGGGGAGTCTCCCAACTTGGTCACCTGAGCCGCCACCGGCATCCCGGCAGCGCCGAAGAAGGCCGAGGCCTTCTGGCCGATGGTGGCCAGCTGCACCTCGATCTGCTCGCCCGACCAGGTCCGCATCTGCCGCAGCAGCATCCGGAACAGGTTGGAGTTGAGGCCGCCGCACAAGCCCCGGTCGGAACTCAACACGATGACGCCGGCCCGCCTGACCACCCGCTGCTCCATGAAGGGATGCTTGTATTCCGGATTGGCGTGGGCCAGGTGCTTGATGATCTGGGCGATCTTCCGGGCATAGGGACGGGTCGCCTGCATCCGCACCTGGGTCTTGCGCATCTTGCTGGTGGCCACCTTTTCCATGGCCCGGGTGATCTTCTGAGTATTCTTGATACTCGCGATCTTGACACGGATTTCTTTTCCTACGGCCATGACGGGCCCCTTACCAGGCGTGGGTTGCTTTGAACTTCTTCACGGCACCGTCGATAGCCGCCTGGATGGCGTCGTCGTAGTCGCCGGTGGAAGTGATCTTGTCCAGCAGCTCGGCATGTTCCGACTTCATGTAGTCCTGCAGGGCGTTCTCGAAATCGCGCACCTTGTTCACCGCAACGTCGTCCAGGTAGCCCGAGTTCACCGCGTAGATGGACACCGCCATCTGCGCCACGCTCATGGGCGAATACTGGTTCTGCTTCATCAGCTCGGTGACGCGCTGGCCGCGCTCGATCTGCTTGCGGGTGCTCTCGTCGAGGTCCGAAGCGAACTGGGCGAAGGCCGCCAGCTCGCGGAACTGGGCCAGGTCCAGACGAATGCCGCCGCCCAGCTTCTTGATGATCTTGGTCTGGGCCGCACCGCCCACTCGCGACACCGAGAGGCCCGCGTTCACTGCCGGGCGGATGCCCGAGTTGAACAGATTGGTCTCCAGGAAGATCTGGCCGTCGGTGATGGAAATCACGTTGGTGGGAACGAAGGCGGAGACGTCGCCGGCCTGGGTCTCGATGATGGGCAGCGCGGTGAGCGAACCGGTCTTGCCCTTGACCCGGCCGCCGGTGATCTTCTCCACCTCGTCGGCGTTGATGCGGGAAGCCCGCTCCAGCAAACGGGAATGCAGGTAGAACACGTCGCCGGGGTAGGCTTCGCGTCCGGGCGGGCGGCGCAGCAGCAGCGACACCTGGCGATAGGCCCAGGCCTGCTTGGTCAGGTCGTCGTAAATGATCAGGGCGTCCTCGCCGATGTCGCGGAAGTATTCGCCCATGGAGCAGCCGGTGTAAGGCGCGATGAACTGCAGCGCGGCCGATTCGGAAGCCGAAGCCACCACCACGATGGTGTGGGCCAGGGCGCCGTGCTCTTCCAGCTTGCGCACCACATTGGCGACCGACGACTGCTTCTGGCCGATGGCGACGTAGATGCACTTAACGCCGGTACCCTTCTGGTTGATGATGGTGTCGATGGCGATGGCGGACTTGCCGGTCTGGCGGTCGCCGATGATCAGCTCGCGCTGGCCGCGGCCGATCGGGATCATGGCATCGATGGACTTCAAGCCGGTCTGCAGCGGCTGGCCCACCGACTGGCGCGAAATCACGCCCGGCGCGATCTTCTCGATGGGCGAGCGCTCGCTGGTATTGACCGGTCCCTTGCCGTCGATGGGATTGCCCAGGGCGTCCACCACCCGGCCCAGCAGGGCCTCGCCCACCGGCACTTCGAGGATGCGGCCGGTGCACTTGACCGCATCGCCTTCGGCGAGATGATCGTAGGAACCCAGCACCACCGCGCCGACCGAATCGCGCTCCAGGTTGAGGGCCATCCCGTAGGTGTTGCCGGGGAACTCCAGCATCTCGCCCTGCATCACGTCGCTCAGGCCATGAATGCGCACGATGCCGTCGGTGAGGCTGACGATGGTCCCTTCGGTGCGGGATTCAACGCCCAAATCGAAATTCTCGATCTTGCTCTTGATGAGCTCGCTGATTTCAGACGGGTTCAGTTGCATGATTCTTCTCGCTTAGTTAAGTCTCTTAGCCAGTCGCTGTAGTTGTCCGCGCAGCGAAGCGTCGATCACCCGGTCGCCGGCCCGGATGACCACGCCACCGATGAGGTCCGGCTCGACCGTGATCTCCAGCCTCGGCTCTCTGCCCAGGGTCTTGCGCAATATGGCCTCCACCTGTTGGCGGTCGGCATCGTCGAGGGGATAGGCGGACGCCACGGTGGCGTTCACATAGCCTTCGTCCTCGGCGCGGTGGTGTTCGAACTGCTCGCTGATCTGCTGGATCAGGTTCAACCGCCGGTTGGCGATCAACAGCCGCACGAAGTTTTCGCCCTCGCGGTCCAGGTGTCCCTGGCACAGGTCCAGGAAAGACCGGGTGAACTGTTCGCGATCCCCCTTGGGATTGGTGGCGGAGGCCAGAATGCCTGGATCGGACAGAACCGCGGCGAGAAAGCCCAGGGTCTCGGACCAGCGTTCCAGGCTCGCGGTCTGCTTCGCCCGCTTGTAGGCGGCGACCGCGTAAGGCCGCGCCAGCGTCGCTAATTCACTCATCGCGCTTTAACCCAGTTGCTTGCCGAGGTTCTGAATGAGATCCCGATGCTTGTCCTGGTCCACTTCCTTTTTCAGGATCTGCTCGGCGGCGGACACCGCGATGGCGGCCACTTCCTTGCGCAGCTCTTCCTTGGCCTGCTGAACCTCGCGCTCGATGTCGCCCTTGGCGGCGGCCACGATGCGTTCGCTCTCCTGCTTGGCGGTGAGCTTGGACTGCTCCGCCAGTTCGGCAGCCCGCTTCTGGGCCAGGGTGACGATCTCGCCGGCCTGATCCTTGGCTTCCTTGATGACCCCGACGGCCTTCTTCTCGGCCAGCTCCATCTCGTGCTGTCCCTTCTCCGCGGCCGCCAGGCCTTCGGCGATCTTGCGCCTGCGCTCCTCCAGGGCTTGCATCAGAGGGGGCCAGACATACTTCATGGTGAACCACACCAGAAGCGCAAAGGTGATCATCTGCCCGAACAGGGTGGCGTTTATATTCACGGCGCTATCCTCGTAACTGGAAATCTAGGCATCGATCCCGACGGTTCCGGATCAACCCTTGACTGCGGACAGGAACGGATTGGCGAAGGTGAAGAACAGGGCCAGACCGACGCCGATCATGGTCACGGCGTCCAACAGGCCTGCCACGATGAACATCTTGACCTGCAGCATGGGGACCATTTCCGGCTGACGCGCGGCGCCTTCCAGGAACTTGCCTCCCAACAGGCCGAAGCCGATGGCGGTACCCATGGCGCCGAGCCCTAAAATGATGCCCACGGCGATAGCGGTCATGCCTTGTACAGATGCGATTTCCATTGTTTCCTCCGGTTGGATTTTCAGATGGGTTGAGAAAAACGGTTAGTGGTCTTCGTGAGCCAGGCTCAGGTAGACGATGGTCAGCACCATGAAGATGAAGGCTTGCAGGGTGATGATCAGGATGTGGAACACGGCCCAGGGAAAGCTCAATGCAGGCTGAATCCACCACGGCAACAGCGCGATCAGGATGAAGATCAGCTCGCCGGCATACATGTTGCCGAACAGTCGCAGCCCGAGAGAAACCGGCTTGGCCAGGTATTCGACGGTGTTCAGCAGCAGGTTGAATGGGATCAGCAGCCAGTGGTCGAAGGGATGGAACAGGAATTCCTTGGCGAAATGGAGCGGCCCCTTCACCTTCAGGCTGTAGAAAATGATCAGGAAGAACACCGCGATGGACATGCCGAAAGTGGCGTTCAAATCGGTGCTGGGCACGACGCGCAAATATTCCAGGCCCACCGCCTTGCCGATGTCCGGCAGCAGGTCGACCGGCAGCAGGTCCATGGTGTTCATCAGAAACACCCAGCAGAAGATGGTCAGGGCCAAAGGCGCGATCAGCGCGCTGCGGCCATGGAAGCTGTCCTTGACCTGGGTATCGACGAACTCGACGAGCAACTCCACGAAGTTCTGCAGCCCGCCGGGCACGCCGCTGGTGGCCTTGACCGCCGCCCGCTTGAACACATAGATGAAGGTGAAGCCGAGTGCTGCCGAAAAGAACAGCGTATCCAGGTGAAAGGTCCAAAACCCCTCGCCCGCCGACAGGGTGGTGAGATGGTGGACGATGTAGCCGGTTGCGCCGCCACCGGATCCATGAGCTTCGGTTGCCATCTGGTCTCTACCTATTGCTGTTAGCCGCGCAACAAGAGCGCAAACCAAAACACCATTATCACCGAGACGAAGCCGATGAATAACGGCATGAAAGAAATACCCGGAATCTGAAATATGAGTACAAACAGGACGCCCGTCAGTACCAGCTTGAGCGCTTCCCCTACGTAAAACGCCCTGACGACTTCCTGTGCCGACTTTTTCGGATCGTGACGCCCGAATTTCGCCGCGAAGAACAAATTGGGCAGGAACCCCGCAATCCCCCCGGCCAGCACCGATTGGGCTTCCGCCAAACCGATCAGGACCAGGGCCACCGCCGAGATCGCGGCGACCGTCATCGCTTGAAAGAGCAAAATCCGCCGCACCGCAACAAACAGGCTGGCTTCACCCAACAAGCGTATCCCCCTGAAAAACAGGCGGAATCATAACAACGCACCCGCTAAAGATCAACGCGCCCCGGACCGGGTTCAGCGCAGCCGATCCAGCACACCTTGCAGATGATCGAGATTGTCGTAACTGATCACCAGCTTGCCAGCACCTTGTTTTGTATGCTGTATGGCGACCTTGGCCCCCAGCTTTTCGGCCACCTGGACCTCCAGGCGGGCGATGTCGGGGTCATGGGTTGGGGAAATAGCTCGTTTCTTGTCCTGCTGAAGTCGGCGGATCAGACTCTCGGTTTCCCGGACGCTCAGCCGGCCCGCCACCACCTTGCGGGCCACCTCCGGCTGCAGCTCCAAAGCCACCGCCAGAATCGCGCGGGCGTGGCCCATCTCGATTTCCCGCTGCTGCAACAAGGCCTTAACCTCCGGATGGAGTTCGTGCAGGCGCAGCAGATTGGTCACCGTGGCGCGCGACTTCCCCACCGCGTCGGCGATCTGCTGGTGGGTCATGGTGAATTCTTCCTGCAGCCGCTTCATCGCCTCGGCTTCTTCCAGCGGATTGAGGTCTTCCCGCTGGATGTTCTCGATCAGGGCGATGGCCAGTGCCGCCTGATCGGTGACGTCGCGCACCACCACCGGAATCTCGTGCAGGCCGGCGAGTTGCGCCGCCCGCCAGCGCCGTTCGCCGGCGATGATTTCGTAGCGCTGGTCGCCCACCGGCCGCACCACGATGGGCTGTACCACCCCCTGGGCGCTGATGGAATCCGCCAGTTCCTGCAGCCGGTCCTTGTCGAAATCCTTGCGCGGCTGGAACCGGCCACTCTGCAGCAGGTCGATGGGCAGGCTCCGCAGACGGTCGCGGTCGGTCGGCGGCTCACCGGCGATCTCCTCGGCCTTCACCCCTCCCAGCAGCGCATCCAGCCCCCGCCCCAAACCACGTTTTTTTACACTCATGCTGAACCTGTCGAAACCTGATTGAACGTCGGAACCCGCACCGGCCGGCATGGAGGCTGAGCCCCCCCGTTCGCCGATTCGGCCTATGATAGCTCGTTTAGGGAGGTACGCGGTGGCTTAGTGGGGGCAGGCGGCGGGATGACGCTTCCATGCGCGGATGTGTGTCAGGCACTCGGAAATGGCAGTAAGCCAACCCGATGAAGAGGTTTACCTTGTAGGGAGCCGGCCCCGGAAAACCGGACGGCGGCGGGCCGCATCGAGAGGCGCCGGGAGGCCGAAAGGTACGGGGATTCGCTTACGATCCGCGGCCATTTCCTTTACGATCGCGAGGGAAATGTTTGGCTCCGGAAACATCCATGAAGAATAGAGACAGCATCGATATCGGCCCCTTGGAGTTCTTCAAGGCGCAGCAAAAGGCTTTCGCCGACACGCTGTTGGAAAGGCGGGGCCGTGACGACCTCATCGATGGCCTGTTGCTGCAGGCCTATGACAGTTTCGATCGCAACGTGGAACTCCAGACGGAGGGCATGCCCGACCTGGCCTGCCGCAAGGGTTGCGCAACCTGCTGCACGCTACGGGTGTCCGCTACAGCGCCGGAAGTGTTGATGATCGGACGCTATGTTCGTTGGATTTCGGATCGCCTGACGGCCCACGGCATCGACCTCGCGGCGCGGATCGCCTCCGCCGATGCCGACAGCCGGACTCTGGATGAACGCCAGCGGGTCGCAGCCAGACTGCGCTGTCCCTATATCCACGACGGAATCTGCCTGATCTATCAGGTCCGCCCCCTCGCCTGCCGCGGCCATGCTTCATACGACGTGAGAGCCTGTGCCGAAGCCGCCACCGGTCGTGTCGACGAGATCCCCTATTCCGAACCCCACAGGACGGTGCGCAGCCTGGTCCAGAACGCCATGCAATCGGCATTGCGAGACGCCGGGCTGGCCTTCAGTCTTTACGAAATCAACCGCGCCGTTTGTCTGGCTCTTGAGGACGAGACCTGCGCCCAGGCTTGGCTCGCAGGGGCCGACGTGTTCGCATCCGCAGCGGTCGGCGAGGTTAGCGTCGACGAAATGACGCACACCTACGACGCCATCAATGCACTCTAAAACATCATACACCGCTGACGGGAAGAATCACTCAGCCTCCGGAACGCTATCGTGAAACCATTGCTCAAACGCGAGGTGGAACGGGATGGATAAAGAACTGGAGCAATTCCAAGACGACCTGCTGGACTCGGTCCGGCAAATGAAGGCCGGCAAGGCCGCACGGGAAACCGAAGTCCAGGTGTCGCCCGTCGCCGCGGCGCGCGGCGCCACCGGGCTGTCCCAAGCCCGGTTTGCCGAACTGCTGGGTGTGTCCGTCCGTACCCTGCACGAATGGGAACAGGGCCGGCGGTTGCCTTCCGGCGCCGCCAAGACCCTGTTGCGGGTTGCGGAAACCCATCCCGAGGTATTGCGGGAATTGGTGGTCTGAACCCAATGTTTCACTCCGAAGCCCTTTTCGATATCCGCCAACTCGCGTAGGTCCGACTAGCCTAGCGTAATCGGGCCTACCCGAGCTTACGGCAAGTGAATCCACATCCCTGTGTGCCTCCCACTTGACAACGCGTCGGTTCGGAGGGAAATAATCGCCCTCCAGGAACCCCACAGGACCTCAGCCAAAGGAGAGCGCTCATGCCGGAGAATCGCATCGACCTGACCATCAGCCAGGACCAGGTCAACACCATCCTCGCCAGCCTCAAGACCATCGAAGACACCCTGCCGGGCCTCATCGAACTGACGCCAGAGCAGCGCAAGGGAATGCCCCGTTACAGCGACAAGGACCTGGGCTTCATCATCAAGACCCTGCGCCTGGCCGAACAGTACCCCGAAATCCTCCCGCCCAGCTTCAACCTCGACGAGATGCGCCGGGACGTGTATACCCTGCAAAAGCTCGATACCATCCTGCGAGCCATGACGCGGATCACCGGCAAATTCCACGACTCCCGCTACGCCGCCGGCAGCGAGAGCCAGGGCCACAGCCGATTCGTCTATCAGTTCGTCAAGACCCACAACAACCTGACCGGCGGACTCGAAGACGCCCTGGCCGAGCTCGGCAGACAATTTGCCCGCAAACCTGCGGCAACGGACAAGGCCGCCCCCTCGTGAAGCGACGGCGCTTGAGCCGAAACCGGCGATGCCTCGCCGACAGTCTCCGGCGCGTCCCCAACAGCCATCGTCCCTGTGTCAAACAAGTGCCAGAGGCTGACCCGCAGGCTCCAATGCCTCTCGAACGGGCAACGATGCCTGCCCGGCAGCCAACGGCGAACACGCGGCAAGCGATGATCGTCTGTTCTGCAGGCAATGGAGCCTGCAAAGGAGGCGATGACGCCTATTCAGGACCCGGCCGAGGCTGCCAAGGTGGCAGGGGAGCCAGATTCCAATACCCCTGCCGGTTATCCCGCAAGCGGCGACGGCAAATGATCGGGCAAGAGTGCTTGTGAAGTAAGCAATAATGGCTGTCGGCGAGACGGAGATGGTTGCCAGGGAAGCCTGGAAAACGGTAAGGCAGGGGGGCAAGGTTCGCGCCGGGCTAAGGATATGGCTGGGAACAACTTCCCGATTTATGGATGTTCTGGATAGGGGTAGGGAAGGCTCACAACCTCCCCTCCCTCCGAACCGTGCAGGCGGTTTTCCCGCACACGGCTCTCCAGTCGGTGGTTTCCTCATCGGGGGTGTCTCTCGGCTTGCCAGGCCGGGTAT
>Ga0233425_10007537_pt1 | contig 15221 bp, 10 predicted proteins | sample Watercolumn_Towu_2_FD_181712 | JGI IMG/M metagenome (GOLD analysis project Ga0233425, IMG submission 181712) | Freshwater microbial communities from Lake Towuti, South Sulawesi, Indonesia - Watercolumn_Towuti2014_140_MG | ecosystem: Environmental > Aquatic > Freshwater > Lake | place...
TATGTTTGGGGTGAATTTTAATCTTTTTCGTGGTTGGAACAAGACATTTATGGAGAGGATGTGGGGTAAATTACTTTTCAACGATTAATTTTGTTATAGGAAAATTTAGTCAACGAGAATGGCTCTAATAGAGCTCTTTTGTTAGTACAAGAACTTTTACAGAAGTATAAAGATAATTATTTTCTAAAACTTGTAAAAGCACGACTTCTTAGCTGGAATAAAAGTTATCAAGCCTCTACTAATGACTACTTTAAGCTGTTTTCTCAAGATAATACTAACATGGCAGTGTTAAAAGAAAGAGCGCGTGTTTTTGTGTGGCAGCAAAATATGCAAGAAGCAAAAACGACTTATGATATCGCTATAAATAAATCATTTATCAACTCAATGAAAAAAGCATTATTACCCTTGGTGGATAAACAAAAACAGCCGCAATTTTATCAGCTATTAACTGCAAGAACACTAAAAGGAGAAGCCTATATAGCTTATAAAGAACTTAAAACGAGTTTTTTAAGACATAAAAAGCAGTTTGATTTTGATAGCCAAAGAAAGATTAAAAATATTTTCTTTAGATTTTATTCTTTCTATGCAGATGCCAAAGCATTTTCTTTAGAAGAAGAAGAAAAATTATATAGCTGGAATAAAAAACATATACATGCCTTAGAGAAACAAGAGGAACTTACTAATTTTAATACAAAAGATCAAGAGATACTCTTTGATTATGCTAATACCCTTTGCATATTGGGATTATATGAACGCTCGTTGCAAATGCATGAAAAAATATTAGAAATATCTCCTAATCATCCCCAATCTATTTTAGCAACCCAATTAATTCCAAGGAAAAGAAGACCTTCTTTAACGTGTATTTATAATGCTTATGAAGAATTAGGTAGGAGAGGTGTCGATGCTATTTTTCGCAACAACATAGATATGAGTTGGAATATTGCGATTAACTATAACTGGACGATATCTACAAGTCTTTTACAATACATAGATAAAACATATTACAATCGACAAACTTACTGTGGTAACGGCTTTGATATTGCTTTACAAGGACTCATTAACGCCTATTTTAAAGTGGGAGGACATGTAGAACAAAAATATTACTATGAAGAGATTCCTGGTACGACTACCGGACAAGCTTTTGTTAATATTAATGCTAAAGATTGGGTTTTATTGGAATTAATCTACAAAAGAGAAAATATGCTCGATAATTATTTTGCTCTTAAAAGAGCTGTTCAAAGGAATATTTTTGATGGCAAATTCACGTCTAACTTACATCATTATTTAAAGCTTTTTTTTGACATGCAGGGTAGTACTTATAATGACAATAATAAGGAAATAGAATTACAACTAGATTTAACCGGTCAATTGACGAATTCTCCTAGGGTTTTACGAGGATCAATGATAGTAGAATATAAAAATACACAACATAAAACGATCTATGAATACACTAATGGCTTTTTAACTAATTTAATTTATCCTTATTGGACACCCAAACACTATAGAGCAGCAAGATTAGCATTAGCATGGAGGCAAGATCTATCCTCGTCATTGTTTTGTGGCAATTTAGAGAAATATTATGAACTGAAACTATTTGTTGGAACCGATAGTGAAAAGAATCCCATGTGTCAATTTGATGCTTGTTGTCATTGGGATCAAAACCCTCATTTTAGCTTAGAACTAAAAGGGTATGTAAATAGATCTAGGTTATGGTGTGGTAATGCTCTTTGGTTTAATTTAAATTATCAATTTTAGGTGAGGAAAATGGAAAATAAAAAAGGATATTCTAATATACAAATTTGGATATTGTATTTAACTATCATTACAACTTTAAGTTACATCATTGCTAGGCAGATTATTTTTTTTACTGTTGATTATGTTTGGTATGAAAAAATTATTGCTTTTTTATTGTTATTAGCGGAGTTTTTCATAATAATTCATGCGCTTGGCTATATAATAGAAGTTATAAGAGTATTGAAAAATGGTAAAATATACAATCGTGTTGAGGATATAAAAGTTAAAACAGATGGTTTAGATCATGAAGAACTGGAAAATGAACCCTTTGTAGCCATCGTAATTCCATCATTAAATGAACCTCTTGACATTTTAGAAAACACATTAACAACATGTTGTAATTTAACCTATGCCAATAAAGACATTTTTCTTTTAGATGATACTCGTTACGATGGTAGTAATGATGAGTATAAAAAAAAGATAGAAAAGCTTTGCAAGAGGAAAAAAGTAGCTCTTTTTCGACATACATGGCGTGGTGCTAAAGCAGGGATGTTAAATGATTTTTTGGCCTTTTTACGTAAAGAGCAAAAAAGCGATGTGTCATGTCAATTCATTAAAGATGATTTTGAAAAACATAACTCCAAGTATCTCATTGTTTTTGATGCTGATCAAAATCCTTTTTTAGATTTCATCGAGCCGTTAGTACGCTATATGGAAAAGAAAAAAAATACAGCTTTTATTCAAACACCACAATATTACACCAATTTCGAGAAGAATAAAGTGGCAAAAGCATCTGGGTTACAACAAGCAGTATTTTATGAATATATTTCTGAGGGAAAATCTCTTGCTGATTCTATGATTTGTTGTGGAACTAATATTATTTATAGACTAGAGGCTGTTAATGAAGTTGGAGGGTTTGATGAGAATTCTATTACCGAGGATTTTGCACTTTCTTTTAAACTCCATCAAAACGGATGGCATTCTCACTATTATGGTCGCATAGGGGCTTTTGGCATGGGGCCAGAAGATCTTGGTGCTTATTTTAAACAGCAATATCGATGGGCTGCAGGAACAATCGATACTTTTAAAACTACTGTTAAAGCTTTTTTCCACAATCCTAAACAACTTTCCTGGATTAAATGGTGGGAATATTTTTTGTCGGGCACTTATTATTTCATTGGTTTTGTGTTTTTAATTTTATTTATATGTCCTGTGCTTTTTATTTTTTTCTCTATCCCTAGTTATTTTGCTAATCCTTGGATATATGGATTAATTTTTGGTCCATATTTACTTTTTGGTATGACATCTTTTTTTATGACGTTATATCATCGGGGATATAAAGCCAAAGATCTATTCTTGGGTCAATTGTTAATTATGTTTACTTTTCCTGTCTATATCCGAGGAGCAATAGCTGGGCTTTTTACAAAAAAGAAAAAATTTGTAATAACACCTAAGGGAGATTCGAAAAAGATTTCTTATTATAAGTTATGGCCACAATTGTTAGTTGGATTTATAGCTCTAGAGGCGATATTTTGGGGTTGCACTCGTTTATATTACGAAAAACATTTATTTTTCGCGCTTGCGATAAATATTTTCTGGTGTTTATATAATGTAATTATAATGAGTATGGCTTTTTATTATAATAATCCTGAAAAAGCAGAGCCCATAATAGAGGAAAATAAAAATGGAATATAAAAATATTTTATTATTATTTATTATTCTTTTGAGTTTAATGTTTTTTTATTCCTTAAGCTCGTATAAAAGTTTGATGATAGGAGTAGCGGTTGAGGGTATCAATTTTCCGTCTGTTGAAATTGATAAACTGAAAAAAAATTTGGGATTTAATCCAGCCATGATGATGTTTTATCTTTCTTGGACGGATAAGAATAACCAACAGCAAGTAATGCTCTCATTAGCGTCATTAAATAATATTTGGAAGCAAGGATCATTACCTTGTTTAACTTGGGAGCCTAAAGATGTCTTGGCATCAGATGTCTTGAAAGGATTATGGGATGAGTATTTAAATAACATGGTAAACATGATGAAAAGTTATGATAAGCCCATTATTATTAGATTAGCTCATGAAATGAACTTACAATCATATCACTGGGGAGTTAATAGTAATGACTATAATGAAAATACTCCTATTTTATATCGTGAGTTTTTCCGTTATATTTATAAGTTTTTTCAAGATAGAAAAGTGTATAATGTTATTTTCGCTTTTTCTCCCAATGTTGATTCTCTACCAAATACCAGTTGGAATCGTATTTCCAATTATTATCCGGGAGATGCTTGGGTAGATATTGTGGGACTAGATGGGTACAATTTTGGATCTTCTATGGTACAAAATAAAGATGGGTGGACGAGCACATGGCGGTTATTCTCTGATATTTTTTCTTCTGCCTATCAAGAATTGAAAAAGATATCTTCTAAAAAGCCTTTTTTTATTTTTGAAACTGCAAGTTCTCTAGATGGAGGAGATAGAATATTTTGGGTTCAAGATGCTTTAAAAACAGCCAGGCAGTGGAATATTAAGGGGTTAATTTGGTTTAACATTAATAAGGAGACTGATTGGCGTTTAACCGATAAGGAAAAAAAACTTTTAAAAACCATATCTGCCCAAAAATGGGCAAAGGAGGTAGTGTTTGAAAAAAAAAGATCTCATTAAAGAAATAGAAGAAGCTATAGATACCGAAGAAACAGCTACGACCATTTTTTTAGGTCACATCAAAGCTTTTTCTGAAAGATTACCTTTAGACGATAATTTTTTTCGTAGGTTTAAAAAGATGTTGGAATATTTGATCACACAGAATAAGAAACATAAAGAACTTATGCAAAAAACTCTGCAACAAGTAAAAAAGGATAAAAGAGATGTTTACTAAAAATGACATAAAAAACGTGTTGAAAAAACTACGTGCTTTAGAAATTTTTATGAACAAGAAATATACCAGAATGGCCAAAGATATTGAAGATCCTAAATATAAGGCTCTTTTTTTAAAGGTTGCTAGTGAAGAAAAAATACATGAGGAAGAATTTAATAAATTATTGGAAATTTTAGAGCACTGGAAGACATAGTCTTTTTTATTGTTTTTACCTTTTCTGTTCGATATTGACTGCGGTAATTTTGTTAAAAATATACTATGTAAAAATGTTACAATATCATTTTAGGTTGTCAAAGTGTCAGCTATTTGTCTTTCAATAAAGGTTTTAAAGAATTTTTCTTCTTTTTGCAATTCTTTAAAAGTACCTTTTTGAACAATTTTACCTTGATCAATAACGTAGATGGTATCGGCATTAATGATGGTACTTAGTCTATGAGCTACCACTATTCTGGTAATATTAAGCTCTTCAATGTTTTTACTTATTAAATCTTGAGATTTATTATCTAAAGCACTTGTAGCTTCGTCTAATATGAGTATTTTTGGTTTACCAATTAAAGCTCTGGCAATCATGATTTGCTGTCTTTGTCCACCCGATATTGTATCTCCACCCATTGGAATTAGGGTATTTAATCCCATGGGAAAACTAGTATCTGATAGTACAAAACCACATTGATTTAATAGTTCTTCGATTTCATCATCGGAAAAGTTACGTCCATAGGTAATATTGTCTCTTAAAGAACCACCTAAGAGCACTCCTGTTTGCATGACAGAACCTATTTGTTTTCTTACCTGTACGATATCTAAACGTTCAAGATCTTTACCATCGTAGTAAATTTTCCCTTTATTCGTAATCTCTAGGCCTAGTAAAAGACGCATTAGAGTGGATTTACCACAGCCAGACGGTCCAACGATTGCTACAAATTCTGCAGGATTGATTTTCATGGTTATATTGTCTAGAAGCACGGGTCCCGTTTCGCTATAGCGAAAATAAAGGTGCTCTACGGAAATGCTTCCTTGCAAAGTTCCAGGTAGTTCTTTTTGTATTTTTATCTCTGGTTCTTCTAATCTTAATACTTCCGTTCTTTTCCAAAGTGGAATGGATTGTCCCATAGAAGAAATAAAATTAACGGCAAAGACGAAACCAGCGGAAATAAAGGCTCCAAAAGCTGTGTAAAAGGAGAGAAAAGAACCAATATTCATACCTTGAGTTTTTTGTAAAAAGGCATTTTCTAACATATTGGTCAAAAGATAATACATAATTAATGAAGCGATAAGTGAGATGGCAGTTTGACTTATTTGTAGAAACACATTTATTTTAGCAACAGTAATTCCCTCTTTTTTTTGATTGGCAAACATTTTTGCCCATTCGGAATATATCCTATTTTCTGATCCAGATATACGTAGTTTCGATACTCCTCTTATTACTTGTACTAAAAATGAATAGATTTTACCTTGCATATCATAAATCTTCAGACTCTTTTTTATGCTTAAAGATAAACCGAAGGCGTATATTATGATTCCAAATAGTATTGGTATGCTAACAATGAACGCTAATCTAGCATTCTGGTAAAACATGACAAAGAGATAAGAAAAAGAAAGACTGGCGCTAACTGCTGATTGAACAAAATTACCACTGAAAATTTGTCGTATTTGATCTATAGCATTTACTCGTTGATATAAATCTCCTGAGGTGAAATTGCGGAAAAATGACATTTTTAAGCTGAGTAACTTACCCCAAAGAGCACATTGTAGATTGTAGCCTAAATTACTTTGTAGACGTAATATTGCAAATAATTGAGTTACTGTGAAAAGCATAGTTCCAAAGGCCATGGCAAAAAAACCTAATAGTATTTCTATTAGTGTCTCAGAAGAATGGAAAGCAATAACATAATTGAAAATCCAACTTATAGCCATAGGTAAATATAAAGCTAAAAGAGTGGATAATAAGCCAATCATTACAATGGTCGTGATATCTTTCTTATTACCATCGAGCATGTAATGACTTAGTTCAGATTTCGTGTTATTTTCTGGAAGATTTCTATAAAAAACATATCCTTCATTTTCAAGTAGATAGGCATTCTTCTCATCTATATGTTGAGTATTTTTTGTGTCAGGATCGAACATTAATATTTTGCCATTTTGGAAAAATAAAACGACCGGTGTTTTATGCTTGGAATAAAAAGCAACTGTTGGATTAATTTCGCATTCCCAAAAACCCTCTTTTAATTGTACTCTTTTGAAACGGACTTTAGAATACTCGGCAATTAATTTTACTTGAGAATATGTGTCGTCATAGGAATTTAATATTTTTTCGTCAATAGTAGAGAGAATAATATTTGTTTTATTGGCAGCAAATTGGCAAGCTTTTAATAGTTTATCTTTTGTTGGTGCTGTAAGTTCTTCTTTTTTATCTAAAACTGAGGCCAAAGTTATTTCAGATAAATCGATAACATGCTGTTCTAAATATTTATAATTTTCTTTTTGTTGTTCATAAAAAGTCATGCGTTTTTCTTTTTCTATGGTGAGATTTCTTAAAAATATTTCATGGAAAAAATGCAAAGATTTTTCTAGGGTTTCTATATGTTCAGATGAATGAAAAACAACTGTGGCATTAGTTATTGTGGATAAAAGTGAGTGCTCAATACATGGCAAATAGGGATCATTTTTATCTATGACATGATTTAGGAATTTTATTTTTCCCTCAGTTACTTTTATCCAAAAGAGAGGATGTTCTTTTCTTAAATTAACATCTTCCAAAATCTCAACAGAGAGTTGTTTTTTTAATGTTATGGGTTTTTTAGTAATATGCACATTCTTTAGATTGATAAAATCTTTTTCTGTGACAGTCAAAAGTTTTTGGGCCCATAGAGCCATTTCTTCGATGATTATTTTTTTATGGGATTTGAAATATTGTTTTAAGTTAAAAACTTTTAATATAGTATCGCTGTTAGCCTTAAGTTTTAAGGTAAATTTTTCTTTTAATTTGTCGAAACCACTATTAAAGATGAGATTATTCTTTTCAAAATTAGCAATATAGAGAGAAAAATCTCCTTCAAAACCATAAAGATCACAAGACCCATCGCAAAGGAGATAAACGAGATTTTTTTCTTTTAATATTATCTCTTCGTTTGTCTTTAGTTTTATGGCTTTCACTATTTTATTCTCCTCTTATTTGGATCAATTCCTGGTACAGTCCTTTTTGTTTTTTGAGAGTTTCATGATTTCCTGCTTGTAAAATTTTTCCATCCTGTAATACTAAAATTTTATCGGCACTTTTTATCGTGCTTAGCCTATGCGCTACGATGACACAAGTACAATTTCTTCTTTTTATGCTCTGAAGAACATTAGCTTCGGTTACGCTATCTAGAGATGATGTAGCTTCATCAAGTATTAAAATACTTGGGTTGGTGATGAGGGCTCTCGCGATTTCTAATCTCTGTCTTTCTCCTCCACTTAAATCTCTTCCTCCCTCCTTTATTTGATGTTCATAGCCCATTGGACGCATTAAGATGGCATCATGGATATGAGCATCTTTAGCTGCTTGCACGAGTACTGATTCACTAATGGTACTATTCCACAAGGAGATGTTATTTCTTATGGATGTGGAAAATAGGAATATTTCTTGATCTACAAAATTTATGGAATTATGAAGTATTTCTGGGGGGATATTTTCCCTTAAAATATTATCATATAAGATTGTTCCGGCAATCGGATGATATAGTCCTAGGATAATTTTGGCGATTGTGCTTTTACCGCAGCCAGTTTTTCCTACTAGCGCAACTACTTCTCCTGGTTTTAAACATAAGGAGAAATTTTTTATGAATGGTTTTTCAGCAGGATTATAACCAAAAGATATATTTTTTAATTCAAGATGTCCTCGTAGTTTAGCATTACTGATGTTTTCCTTTTTGTTGATCACTAAAAAAGGTTTATCTAATTTATTATCCAAGGTGTCATCGAGGCGCAAAAGATTTATTTTAACTTCTTGTAATGTTCTACCTAAAGTAACCAGTTCCGTTAGTGGTTGAATAAATTGATTGACGATTACTTGTAGGGCCATGAGAGATCCTATTGAGAGTTCTCCTTCCATTACTAAGATAGCGCCAACCGATATATATCCTATGGTTATGAGTGTTTTAAAAAGAGGGGATAAAGTATCTATTATAATATTTTTTTTTGTAAATTCTTGGTTAGCGATTAACCAGTCGGCGTTAAGTCCTGACCACTTGGAGAAGAAGTCACTTTCTACTCCTAATGATTTTATTGTTTCGATATTTTGTAGTCCATTTACAGAGTAACCGGTCATTTTCAAGTAATTTTGTACTAAACAAGACATGGCATTGGTTCTGGCACGATTTATCCATATTAAAAGTAGTAAATTTAAAATACCCCCGGCAATAACTATAAGTGCTATTATGTAATTGAAAAGGAACATTATACAGGCGTAGACAACTATCATGATAGCATTGAGAAGACTTTTGGCAATTTGTTGAGTTAGATTATTTATAACCTGATCATTTAATTGCACTCTCCAGGAAATATCTCCACAAGTTCTTTGTTGATAGAAATTCATTGGCAATTTGAGCATATGGCGGAAAAAAATGCTCGATAATTTTATTGATAAAAAGGCATTAAGTCTATACAGACATTTACCCTCTAGCCAGGTTAAAAGTGTTTGTAAAACTAATGTTATAAGCATGGCAATAGATATACCAATTTTCCAGTTGAATTTAGAAAGTGTTAGAACATCATCGATAAAAATTCTAGCGAAAGAGGCTGTGGCTAGTGTTGGGATAATAAGAGAACATTCCGTTAAAAATAAATAAAGTAAATTTTTTTTCTCGCTTTTGAGGCGTTTTCTTAAAGCATCAATAACACTGGGGGGTGAGCCTTTTTGTTGAAATTTATTTGTAGGGGTAAAGGTTAAAACTATGCCAGTGAATTTTTTAGAAAACTCATCCCAACTCACCATTTTAGGTCCAAAAGCTGGGTCGTTTAACCATACGCCTTTTTTAGAAAATCCTTCTACAACTAAAAAGTGATTAAAATCCCAAAAGATGATATAGGGAGGAGCAAGATCTTTTAAATCTGAGAGAGATTTTTTGTAAGCTGCTGCTTCCATGCCATAGTGTTCACCGGCGGATATAACATGAGCAGCAGTACTACCATCTCTAGAAACATTGCAAGCTATTCTTAATTCTTCTAATGGTAAATAGCATTTGTAATAGGATAAAATTATGCTTAAAGAGGCAGCACCACATTCGACCGCTTCCATTTGTATTACAGTTGGTGTTTTTATTCTTTTAACCGTAAATTTTTCTTTTTGTGGAAAATTACTTTGCATAATTTTTTAACTTCATCAATAAAATAGTTTCTTTTACGGTTCTAAATATTGGGAAGACATATTCAATTGGTCTTTTTGTTTCTAGTAGAACGGTAACTTCTCCCACAGATCCGGAAGAAATAATAAAAGGAGGTCCTAATTTTGATGTCCAGAGAAAGCCTGTTGGCGTGTTGGGATCATAAAGTGGTTCTAATAATACTTGAATGGGTGCTGTTTGTTGTCTTTGAGCTAAGTAATTTACTAAGGTCTTATTACCGATAACCTTGAACATTTCTTCAGTACTTGATGGGAATTTCCACACTCTAATTACACGTGCAAAAAGTTTTCCATATAATTTATCGTCAACATCATTTAGTTTTACTTCTGCGATCATACCAGGCAAAATTCTTTGATTTTCGGGAGTGGAAAAATAACCATAAATTAATAATTTATAGATTTTATCTGTATCTTGTTCTCCCCATACTACGATGCTTCCTTTTTTTACTGGTGTAGATTTTCTTACCGGTATTTCTAGAATTTTTCCGACGAATGGGCTTCTAATATTTAAATGATTTTGTTTTATTTGTACAAGGTCTAGTTGAGCTTGGGCTTGTTGTAATTGTTTTTGTAAATCTTCAACTTTTAATAAGTTATCAAAATCTTTAAGTTTCACTTCATTTTGTAAGATATTATTTTCTGCGGTATCAATGTCTGTTTTTTTTGCATTTATTTTTTCATTAGCGGTATTAATACTTGATAGGGCGATTAATCCTTTTTGATATAGTTTTTGCTTATCTTGCAAGTCTTTGTATAGGGCAACTAAATCATTTTTTGCTCTTTCTATCTGTAGTTGATAGTTGGCGATACCATCTTCAAGGGCTTTTTTTTCTGCTTTTTCTTTAGCAAGCACACATTTTGATATTTTTTCTAGTTGTGATTTGATTAAATCTCTTTGGTTTTGTATTGCTTGTACATTTGCCATGATAGTTTTATTTTTTATATTTAAAATAGGTTGATCTTTTTCTACTAGATCTCCGTCATCCATGAATATGTTTTCTACTATTCCGTCTTCTTCGGCTTCGATAATGAAGTTTCCTTCTTGATTTACAAATATACCCCTGCCAACAGCAGAAGATGGAATTACGCCTATTATTGACCATACGATTAAAGCGCTTAAGATAACACCTATGCAGATAAGTGAAATCCAGCCCTTTGGTGTGACAACAGTCATTAATGTTTCCAATTGTTTAGACGAGGTACTTTCTAATGCTTCTTTTCTAAACAATTTTTTATTTTTCATAAGTTGTCCTTGATGATGTTAGGAAGAGTATTTAACTCACTTATTAAGAATTTATTTTCTTTATTTTCTTTTTGTTGTACTAAAGCGCCCAGAAGGTAGCGCAGTTTTGCTAGATTTTTAGCATAAGCAGTCATGGTCTCTATTCTCTTTATTTCCATGGCGACGAGTTTAGAGTGACTGTCTAGTAATTGGAATACACTAGTTAATCCTTCTGTGATTAAAGTTTCCTGGTCATCGACATATTTTTGAGCTGTTTTTGTAGCTTGCTCTATGTCGATCATTTCCAGCATAAGTGCTTGGTGATTATTGATAGCACTGACAACATCGGAAAATATTTGTGCTTTTAATTGTTCTATTTGGTAAGAGATGCGATGTTTTTCTGCTTTTGTAGAAATGAGTTTACCTCGTCCTAGGCTGGAGAAAATTGGGAAATTCAAAGATAATTTTAAGGCGAATTCTGTTTGAGGTGATCTCATATTGTATGGTTCGAATAGTGTTTTAGCATTATGTTCATAGACAGTGTTTAATCCTTTGGTTTGAAATTCCATGTTTAATTCTGGTAAAATCTCGTTAAAGGCTCCTTTGGTTTTAATGACAGCGGCCTTTTCTTGATATTCTAGTGCTTTTAGGTCGGTGCGATGTTTCCAAGCATAATTTATGGGCAGCATAAGATCATATTCGCAGAATTTTTTTGAGGCTTCATCAATTTTGGGAAGCTCATCCAGCATGACATTATTTTGGCAAAGTCTGGAATATTTTTTTTTGTTGCCCATGCGGAAGATTAGAGTTTGAGTAGCCATGGTGATATCCTGTTTGGCGATGGTAACATCTGATTTTGAATTGGCGAGTGCTCTTATAGCTTGTTGTATTTCTGTTTTAGGGAACTGATTTCCTTCGATTAAGGCTAAAATATTATCGAAATAACGCTGATTATCATTTTCCGATTTTTTACGCTCTTCTAGTATAAGTTGTGCTCGTACAAGGTTCCAATAAGCTTCGATAGAAGAAAGAGTTTGAGTGGCAACATTATTGATTAATGTATTTTCATAAGACTGAAAAATAAACTCTTTATTTTTTTCTTCTACTGTTTCTCTACCGTAGATAAAACCTTTTAAAAATGGTTGGTTTATTGTAAAGCTAACATTGGCCAATCCTTGTCTTATGAAGATAATCGACCAGTCACTAAGTTGTGGATAAGGATTATAAAAATCGTAAAAGGTATTTTTTGTTTTTGATGTTGATGTTTCTATGGAAAAAGTTGTTCCTAAACGGCTTTTTTTGCTCAGTGCTGCGGAGGCGAGAGCATTATATCCGTGAATACGAAATCCTCCAGGTTCATTGGCGTAAAGGGTGCCATCTATAGGTAGTGTTACTTCTGCGAAAAAGGGGACTTTCATTCCATATTGTATGGTATAAGTATTGAATAAGCGATCTGAGGTTTGGAAAGAAAGAACAGGATCAAATGGTGCTCTTGTTTGTACTACAATACCGCGTTGTTCTTCTACATTGGCCTCTGATATTAACACATCCCATTGGTTATTAATGGTTTCCTCGACAACTTCTTGTAGAGATAATTTAGAAAATGCGCTTATATATATAGGTGGAAAGAGTAAAAGGCAAAAAAGTATCTTTCTATACATCATCATTTGATTCCCTATATAAAAATTTTTTATTTAAAATCCAATGTTTTTTCTCATCTAATTTGTTAAGTGATGTTTTTTGGAATAATTTTTGGTTAAAGATAGGTGATTTTGGCTCAATAATTAGAAAGAGGTGATAAGGTGCAATAGTTTAAATGTTAGTTCTGTGTTACGCGTTAATAATAGTGGAAATAGTAAAAAATATTTGATAATAATCGATAATATAAGTATAAAGAGGTTATGAATGTGTTATTTCCTGACAATCCTAATGTGCCCCCTCAAAAGTCAAATGAGACCAAAAAAGTAGAAGAAAAATCATCTACTACTGATGTCAGAGTTGTGCAATTAGCTAAAAATGCGATGAAAGAAGGGGTGGTTAAGCCTATCGATAATGTGTCTGCTAGTGCAGAAGTTGTTGATGCCAGAATTATAAAGTTAGCACATATGATTAATAAGAAATATCTTGTCTTACAAGCATTGATTGACAAAGGGATAATAACAAAAGCGGACTTATTTCAACTTGCACCATATCTTACCCATGCCAATTGTAATGGCTTAATATTGACAGCAGAGGAATATCAAAGATTTATAGGAAGATTAACGCAAGTTAAATCTTTATTTCTTGATTCTGATCAAATTGAGCATTTAACAGTACCACAAAGTGTTGAGGATTTAGAATGTTGGTGTCCGAAGCTTGCTAAATTAGACATTTCAAAAAATGATAAGCTAAAAATGCTTTATTGTTGCGATCTTGCGATTGTAGAATTGGAATTGCCTCTTAATCTTGAAACTGTGGGGCTTTCCTATTGTGCTAATTTATTGTGGGTGAAAGTGCCAAAATATGGCGCGTTAAAACATTTTGTTTGTACCGATTGTCCTATAAGAAATTTAGAATTATCAAAAAATTTAGAATCTGTTCGTTGTATTGATTGTCGCCAGTTCATTAATTTAGATTTATCTAAATATTTCAGATTGAAATCCCTAGAACTGGAGGGAGGAACTGTTAGGAAGATAGTAGTGCCATCTAGCGTACAGAGTATGCTTCTTGTGGGATGTGATGATTTAACTGATGTGCAATTTTCTGAGGATTCAGCATTGGAACAATTTTGTGTAGAGGGTGGGGCCAATCTTGTGGAAATTAGAGGTAGGATATTACCAAAATGTGCTTTGTTTAACTGTAAAAATTGTCCCAAATTAGAAAAGACGCCCTTGAGGCCTTTAGAATTGGTGGGAAAAATTAATTCTGATAATTTTCCCTTACAAGCACTAATTGATAATGGCTCTATAACTGAAGATGATTTGGAATTACTTGCTCCAAATCTTACTTATGTCAATTGTTCTGGACTAAAACTTTCTGATGAAAAAATGCAAAAATTTATTGGACAATTAACTCATGCTAAAGTGCTCATTGTTGATTCTGATCAAATTAGAAATTTGACAGTGCCGAGATGTGTTGAGCATTTAGAATGTAGTTGTCCTGCTCTTTTGAAATTAGAAATTGCAAGAGATAGTAATCTGAAAACATTAATTTGTAATTGCCCCATACAGGAGTTGATAATACCGGATAATCTCAATCAACTTGTACTGCGAGGATGTAATATACTTAAATTACAGATTCCAAAAGAGTCGAAGTTAAAATCTTTGTTTTGTAGCAATTGTTTGATAGAGGAATTAGAGGTATTAGGGGATTTGGAAAGTTTAACTTGTACAACTTGTGAGAACTTGAAAATTTTACGTATTGCAGAAAATTCAAAATTAAAAAATTTGGAATTGGAAGATTGTCCCAATTTAAGTGTCATCACTTGCAAGTCATTGCCCAATTGTGTTTTTTTGAGTTATGAAAACTGTCCGAAGTTGGAGAAACTGCCTGAACTACCTTTGCAGAAGTGATTATGGTGTGTGGAAGATTTTAAAATTTTTAAAATAGACTTTTTGCATAAGCTATCATAATTCCAGCCATCAAATTAAATCTTAGTCCAAATCTTTTTTTTGATTTCTATACCTGTTGCTTACAATTCTAAATTGTTTTATGAACCCATAAAAAAGGTTATGCAAGAAGTCTAATGGTATATCGGTCGAGTTAATGGCTCTAGATCTACCAAAGAGAGTGGTGGCACGTAAAATTGTAAACATGGTGTACTTTCTAGGTATGTCCTATTGTTATAATCCTTTTGGGATTTGTGCTATTTGATATATGCAAACGCCCATTTTGATGTTTGTCATAGCTGATATTTGATATGCATCCTGATTTCCCGTAAGATTTTGTAGCTAGGTGGAAATTGGTAACTTGATTTCAAGCTTTTCTAAGATTTCTTTTTGTAATTTTGATAGCTCTGTAATGA
>Ga0233425_10007538_pt1 | contig 15219 bp, 14 predicted proteins | sample Watercolumn_Towu_2_FD_181712 | JGI IMG/M metagenome (GOLD analysis project Ga0233425, IMG submission 181712) | Freshwater microbial communities from Lake Towuti, South Sulawesi, Indonesia - Watercolumn_Towuti2014_140_MG | ecosystem: Environmental > Aquatic > Freshwater > Lake | place...
ATCCGGGGAGCCGCGGATGTTCCATCATCTGGCGCGGCTGTATTACTGGTGATTGTAGTTCGCAACGAAGATGCCCAGTCCGACCAGCCCCGTGGCGAGCAGGATGTCGAGGGTGAGGGCTTCGCCGAGGATCAGCCGTCCGAAGAAGACGCTGGCGAGGGGCGTGATGAAGCAGAACGACGTCACGCGGCTCGGGCTGTTGCGCTCGAGGAGGTAGTTCCAGAGCACGAACCCCACCACCGTCGCCACCAGGATGATGTACGCCGTCGCCCCGAGGAAGGCCGCGTCGAGAGGACGGAAGGGCAACGGCCGGTGCTCGACGAGGAGGCTCAACGCCAGGAGCAGCACGCTGGAGACGACCACCGACCAGCCCGTGATCGCCGCCGGGCGTATGGTCCTGGCGGCGTGCTTGGTGACCACATTCTGCGCGCCCCAGGAGATCGCGGCGCCGAGCGCGAGCAGATCGCCAAAGCGCATCATCCCGTCGGTCTGCTGGAAGGACTCGCGGAAGATCAGGAAGATCCCCAGCACCGCCAGCAGCAGACCCGCGACCTTGCTCCAAGTCAGGCGGTCGTGCGCTACGAACCAGTGGGCAAGCACGGCGGTGATGACCGGCTGGGTGTTCAGGATGACTCCGACCCGACCGGCGGTGGTGTAGGTCAGTCCCCAGAAGATCGCCCCTTGCTGCAGGAACAGCATGAACGCGATCGCCGCCATCCGCCGCCGCGAGCCCTTCGGCACGCGCCAGTCGATCCCCGCGAAGTGCATGAGCGGGAACAGGCAAGCCGCGGTGACCGCGAACCGCAGCCCCACGTACAGGAACGGGGGAAGGTACCGCAGCCCGACCTTCATCAGCGCGAAGCCGAGGCCCCAGATCACGCAGACCGCGATGACGCCCAACACGGACCGTGTAGACAAGGCGAGCTACCTGCCAAGCAGATGAACGCCACAAGGAGGAGCTTTGGGGGAGGTCTTGTCAAGGAGGATTTCCGGAGGCGCGAGCGCCGGCGGCCCATTGGGCCGTTCGCGCGCTCACGGGGCCATGACGAACAGCCGGAGGTACAGGTAAGCGACGGGCATGGCGAAGAGGAGACTGTCGAAGCGGTCCAGGATGCCGCCGTGGCCGGGGATGATGCTGCCGAAGTCCTTGATCCCGAGTTCGCGCTTGATGAGCGACTTGCAGAAGTCGCCCAACTGACCCACGATGCCCATAGCGAAGCCAAGCGGGACCATATGCAGCACCGGCAGCCCGAACGCGCCGCCGATGCCGATGGTGGCCACCAGGCAGGCCAACAGCCCGCCGGCGCAACCCTCCCAGGTCTTGTTCGGGCTGACGAGCGGCCAGGGCTTCTGCGTGCCGAAGCTGCGGCCGATGAGCTGCGCGGCGTTGTCCTGCAGCCAGACCGCGGCCACCACCAGGAAGATCGCGCCCATCCGGTCGCGAAGGCCCTCCGCCGGGATGCCCGGCACGCAGCTCAGGTGGACGGTGCGCAGTCGCAGGAAGAAGGAGAACAGCAGCGCGATCCAGACGACCCCGAACACGGTAGCACCAGTGTTGGCGATGACCGAGCTGCCCGGAGGTCGGCGGAACTGGGCCGTCATCGACAGCAGGACCGAGCCGGCGACACAGGCGGTGATCGCCCCCGAGCGCCAGGCCGGGTCGCTGGCCACAAACTGGGTCGCCGCGAAGATGCCGGCCCCGCAGGCGTAGCCCACGAGGCGCGAGGGCCGGACCCCCTTGCGCTCGACTCCTCGGTAGAACTCCTCCATCCCGATCAGCATCGCCGCCGCCAAGGGCACGAAGAGCGGCCACCCGCCGTAGTACAGCAGCAGCAGCAGGATCGGGACGGCGACCACCCCCGACCAGAACTTCGGGCCGACGAGCCGCTTGCGCTGGGTCTCAGCCGGAGGGCTCGCCGCGGTCGTCGACGGCCGGGCGCCGGGCGAAGATGGACGTGACGTGCTCATCGAGGTCCTCCCTCGTGCAGACCAGCGCGATCTCCTCCAGAAGCGCATACGCGGCGAAGGCGGCCATGAGGTACACGAACCAGGCGGCCGGCCCGAAGATGAGCGCGTGAACCGCGAAGACCCCGGTCACCCAGTTCGAGAGCTTCCCGGCGTACAGGTGGAACGGGATCTTCCGGTGGAAGCGGAGGTACTGAAGGCCCGTGCTCAGCCCGAGGCCTCCCAGCAGCGGAGCCAGCACGGGCCAGTACTCGCGGAACAGCTCCGGTCGCAGGACGTACAACCACGCGACGGCGTTGAGGAGCAGCAGGTCATCCGCCACACGGTCGAGCTTCGCCCCGAAGGGCGTGGAGAGCCCGTACCGGCGGCAGAGCCACCCGTCGAACTGGTCCGTGAGGAACGCGAAGGCGAGCAACGCGGCGAACAGCACGCGCGCCTCGGGCGCGCGTAGCGCCAGCACCCACAGCAGCGGGATCATCGCCAGTCGCAACAGGCAGATTGCGTTGGGCAGGTGCTTGAGTCTCATCGCCATCGCCCCCTTGCGGTCGGGCTCGCGCCTACGCCTCAGCCGCCAGGTTCACGACCCGCGGCTGCCATCCGAGCTGCCCCAGGAGGTCCAGGTAGTCCTGCGGCTCCATCTCGTCCGGCGACTTCCCGGCGAGGGCGACGAGCACGCCCTCCATGACGTTCGTCCCGAAGGAGCGGCCCTGGAACTCAGGCGTGGTGGTGACGAGTGTCTTGAGGCCTCGTTCGCGCAGCAGCGCCACGTCCTCGTCGGTGGTCGTGTTCGTGAGGATGAGCTTGCCGTCCATGCGCAGGGGCAGATTCCGCCGGATGTAGTGGAAGTCGCCCGCAACGATGTCGGCCCACTCGAAGAAGCGCGCGTGCCGCGGGCGCCCGCTCTCCTGCTTCTCGCCCGTCGGGTACAGATAGCGGATGGGGACTCGGCGGAGCACGGGGAGCAGCACGGCGGCGATCCTCCCGATCGTCCGCAAGGAGCGCACGGGGATCGGCACTCCGACCGCGAAGATCAGGTCGCCGAAGATCGTCTCGCAACCCGCCTCCACCAACCCCTCCGCCATCCCGAAGCGGTCCACCGCGCTCACCAGCAGCGCCCGCTTCCCCGCCAGGCCGAACTCCTCGTGGCCGGCCAGCCAGCGGACGGTCTCGCGCTCGAGGGTGTTCTTCAGCCCGCTGCCGTCGACGACCGGTGTCACCCGGGCCGCCTCGGCAAGGCGGCGAGACTCCTCGATGACGTAGCGCTTCCCCCCGGCCACGAGGTACAGGTCCGTGCCGCCCATCCCGATCGCAGCGACCTTGCCGTCCAGCTCGGCGATGGCGCGACAGGCCCGATCGTAGTCGCCGTCGACCCCGATCCGCTCGATCCGCACCTGTCGACCGAGCATGTCGGTGGTCACGGTCTTGTTCCGCTTCGAGGAGCCGAGACTGACGCTGACGACATGGATCGGCTCTCCGGCCGGTCCCTCACCGTCGCGGGCCATCTTCGCGCCCTCCCTTCAGGGTACGCTACTGCCTTCTCTGCAGGGAGAGTACCCGCCTGCCTCCAGGCGCATCGAGGTCTCCGGACCTAGCCACCGGCCCGGCCCGGTCCTGATTATGCAGGCCCATGTCAGAAGCGACGGCTGACTGACGGCGGACCACGCACTTCAGACCACGGACCGCAGACTACCGATCACAGACCCCCATCCGTCCCTTGGTCTGGTCGCAGTCGCGTGTCTGTAGTCTGCCGTCTGTGGTCTGATGGCGGGCGCCCATGAGCGACACGTTCCCGAAGGACCGCTACGTCGCGAGGGGGAGGGGTTCGGGCGGACAGGGGGGCCGGACGAGCGCACACAGGGGGAGGAGCAACTGGTCGAGACTCAAGGCGTTACGGAGGCGACTGATTGGCGGAGGCCGATGGGACGCTGCCGGTCGGTGCGGGGAGGCCTGAGGGGCGGTCGGCGGCGCCGCGTCTACTTCGAGGGCCCGTACGGCAGGGGAGTCGCCGGGGGCGCGGACCGGGTCCGCGACGGCGGTACGCAGCGCTGGGGCCAGAAACCCCAGCGCCATCAGGAGCGCGAGGCCGAGGCCCCGAACCCGCAGCGGGCCATACCTGGCCGAGACCACGCCGGAAGGGCTCTCAGTCGCCACGGTGGCCGACTCGAAGGCGCCGATCCGCGCCATGATGCTCGCCGTCGCCTGCCGAAAGTAGGACTCCCCCGGGTCGTGCACCTCGCACCGGGCGAGGGCCTGACGGACCTGCCATGCGGAATGCCAGGCGTCCGCGCAGTCTGCACAATGCCTCAGATGCTCCCGCAGGCCGTTCTCTCCCTCCCCGTCTGCGTCCCCGTTCAGCACGTCCTCGATGAGCGCATCGGCCACTTGGCAGGTCATGTCAGGCTTCGCTCCTCTCGCCCACATAGTCACGCAGCTCGTCGCGCAGCCGGCGTCGCGCGCGGTGCAGCGTGGACTTCACCGCCCCCTCGCTGCACTCCATCAGCTCCGCAACCTGCGTGATTTTCAGGTCCTCGACCTCAAACAGCACCAATGCCTCCCGCTGCCGGTCCGGCAGGCGGGAGATCGCATCCTCGATCTGCTCGCGCAGCTCCCCGTTCTCCGTGACGCGGTCCGGCCCGGGCGTCTCCGAGGTCTCGAGCTCCAACCGGCTGCCCTCGACCGCGTCCCAGGCGACGCGCTGCTCCCGCTTGGCCCGCCGGCGGCGGTCCAGGCACAGATTCGCGGCGATCGTGTAGAGCCAGTTGGCGAATGGGCGCTCCAGATCGAAGCGGCGCAGGTTGCAGTACGCGCGCACGAACGTCTCCTGCAGCACGTCGTCCGCATCCTCGTGCGTGCAGGTCATCCGATACGCGAGGCTGTAGATCCGTCGGCGATGCCGCTCCACCAACGTCTCGAAGGCCCGCAGGTCACCCGCCTGCGCTCGGGCGACCAGCGAGCGGTCCTGGTCCACCATCCCGATTCGCCCTTTCTGCGTTACGCCGCTTTCGGAGAGTATACGCTGGATCGGGAAGAAGGTTGCGCGGTGGAACGGCGGATTCAGGACTCGAGATCCGGGATTGGGAATGCGGGGGAGCCTCACCTCCGGCGCCCTCCGTGAAGGCTACCTATTGCCCGAGTCTAGGGACCATCTGCCGTTAGGCCGAGCCGTGAACCCCGTGAGGGGGCACCCGATGGCTAACCGCGGGCGCCAGCCCACGGAACAGGGCCTCACCTTCATTTCCGGCCCTGAAGGGGCCGGCGGAACCCTCGAACGGTTCTCCGGCCACCTACGGGGCCGGAACCTAAGGACCGGCTCGGTTCCGTGGGTCCGCACGCGGGACCACGGTTAGCCATCGATGGCCCCTGCGGGACTCTACGGCAACGACCAGCGCGACCGCGAGCACCGACCCTCCTCCCCCTATCTGGCCGCCCAGGGGTGGGCACTGGGTAGCCTGAAGCGAGAGGGGAGCATGACAACGACCATGGTGCGGCTCAGGAGAGCCGCGGGCACGAGGGAGGCGCGCCAAGGAGAACGACGGGGGCGAGTCGAAACACCGGAGTGACAGGGGCGGCGGAGGCTGGGGCGGATGGCAGATCATCTACAGGTGAGAAGATGCCGAGACAGTTTCCGATGAGTCAGCAGGGCAAGGAGCGGCTCGAGGCCGAGCTGCTGAAGTTCCGCGCGGAGCGGGCAAAGGTCACCGAGCAGCTCAAGCACGCGCGCTCGATGGGCGATCTCTCCGAGAACGCCGACTGGACCGACGGCAAGGAGCGGCAGGCGATCATCGAGGGGAAGATCGCCGAGGTCGAGATCATGCTGGCCAACGTCATCATCGTCGAGCGCGAGGCGGGGGACGAGGACATCGTCGGCCTCTACTCGACGGTGAAGGTCCTCGACCTGGAGTACGATGACGAGATCGACTACGTCATCGTCCCCGGCATCGAGGCAGACTACCGCGCGGGGAAGATCTCCGTGGAGTCGCCCCTCGGGCAGGGGCTCATGGGCAGGACACTCGGGGATGAGGTGGATGTGGAGACGCCGGGAGGGGTGACGAAGCTGAGGGTGCTCGAAGTCGGGCTCGGCGAGGCGTAGGCCCATGACCCCCCGCGAGATCGTGCAACGCAGCCTCGAGTTCGCCGGGCCGCCGCGCATTCCGTACGGGATGGGTGCTGGCTTCCCGAGCGACCTCCGGCACGTCGGTCGCGCGGGCGCGCGGAACAGCCGGGCGCGCGACTGGGCCCAGAAGCCCGACGGCGCCTGGGACATGATCGACGAGTGGGGCAACACATGGGGGCGGCTGGAGGGCATCACCAAGGGCGAGGTAACCCACGGCGTCGTCGAGGAGGACTGGTCGCTCCTCGACGAGTACGAGTTCCCCCAGACCGATGACCCGACGCTCTATGAGGGCGCCAAGGCGCGCTGCAAGCAGCTCCACGAGGAGGGCTACTACGTCCTCGGGGGGACGAACTGGCCCTTCAATGTGGCGCGCTACCTCCGGCGGATGGAGAACTTCCTCGCCGACGTGGCCGCTGAGCCCGAGCGGGTCCGGCGGCTGCTGGACCGCGTGGCAGACTGCGTCGAGGCCGAGATCGTCGGCATGGCCGACGCCGGCTGTGACGGCGTCATGACCGGCGAGGACTGGGGCACGCAGGACCGGCTGCTCGTCTCGCCTGCCAGCTTCCGCGCCATCTTCAAGCCGGTCTTCCGGCGGCTCTGCGACGCCGCCCACGCGCGGGGGCTATCGATCTGGTTCCACTCCTGCGGCTACGTGCGGGACGTGATCGGCGACTGGCTGGAGGTCGGCATCGACGTCTGCCAGTTCGATCAGCCCGAGCTCCACGACATCGACTTCCTCGCCGAGAACTTCGGCGGGAAGCTGCACTTCTGGAGCCCCGTGGACATCCAGAAGACCCTCCAGACCCGCGACCTCCCCACCATCGAGCGCGCCGCCCGCGAGTACGTCGACAAGCTCGCCGCCCACGGCGGGGGCTTCGTCGCAGGTTACTACGGTTCCAACGAGGCCATCGGCCTCGATCCCCTCTACCAGGAAGCCGCCTCCCGCGCCTTCATGGCCGCCGGCGATCCGCCGCCGTGGAGGCGGTGACGGCGTCGGACGCGGCGACGGCCAACAGGGGACAGTCCACGCGCCTCGGCCCTGCGGGCCGAGGCTTGGGCAGTCCCCACGGCTCCACCGCGGGTCTGTGCGTGCTACGAGTTCGCGGCGATGAAGTCGCGGACCCAGTTGGCCTGCTCCTGTTGGCCGTCGATGAGGACGGCGGCGAGGATCGAGTAGCCCTGCACCGTGCCGGCCTCCAGGTGGCGGAGGAGCGTCTCCCACTGTAGCTTCAGCAGGTCCATCGGCACGGGCGCAACGGTCGGGTAGTCGCGGAGGTAGCAGCCGAGGTTGATCGGCTTCCCCGCGAAGAGCTCGCGGCAGCGGGCGATGTACTGGTCGAGATGCGGGAGATCGGTCGCGTTCCAGACCCAGAGGTTGATGAGGTCCATGTAGGGCTCGAAGCCCGCCCACTCCTCGGGCTGTAGCTCGTGGGTGTAGACCACCGACCAGAGCGTGAGGTCGGGTCGGTCGGCCTTCAGCGCCTCATAGACCGTCGCGTACTGCTCGGCGGTCGTGCCGTCCCGCTTGATGAGCCCCCGCATGTCGTCGTGGATCGCGCCCGTGAGGTTCGGGAAGTCCCGCGCGAGGCGGTTCACCGTCTCGGCCTCCCGCCGCACGGACTCGGCCGACGAGTCAATCCAGTGCGCCCAGCCGCCGTCGTCGGTGTGCTTCCACTTCCACTTCGCGATGTCGCAGATCACCTCGGCGTGCCGCGCCAGCTTCCGCATGGCCAGCTCGGTGTTCGGATGGAACATGTACACCGCGCGGGACAGGCCGAAGTAGTCGCAGCCCTCTCCCACCCCGAAGATCGACGGATCGACCCCCGGGTCGTTGCCCTGGCCTTCCCATACCCAACCGACGTCGGCGAGTCGCATGGCGAACCCTCCGGGTTCGAGTCTCAGGCGCCAAGTGACAAGTGTCAGGCTGAAGGCAGACGGCTCACGTCTGAGGCCTACGTCGTTGGCGGCAAGGAAGGCAACGGGCGCTACGCGAACGTGCCGCGGAGCGGAAAGGAGCTGACTTCGATGGATGCGAGCAAGCTGCCGCGTTGGCGCGGGTTCAACCTGCTGGAGAAGTTCACCGAGCGGATGAACGCCCCCTTCGTCGAGTCCGACTTCGAGTGGCTGGCGGAATGGGGCTTCGACTTCGTGCGCCTGCCGCTGAGCTACTGGTGCTGGGCGAAGCCGGACCCGGCGCAGTGGCTACAGATGGATGAGGCGGTGCTGCAGGAGATCGATCAGTGCGTGGAGTTCGGGCGGCAGTATGGGATCCACGTGAACCTCAACTTCCACCGCGGGCCCGGGTACTGTGTGAACCCGCCCGAGGAGCCGCTGGACCTGTGGACCGATGAGGCGGCGCTGGAGGCCTGCGCCTACCACTGGGCGCGGTTCGCCGAGCGGTACAAGGGCCTCCCGAATGAGCGCGTCACGTTCGATCTGCTGAACGAGCCCGCGGCGCTGGCGGAGGAGGTGTATGTGCGCGTGTGCGAGCGGCTGGTCGGCGCCATCCGCGAGCAGGACCCGGAGCGGCTCATTGTCGCCGATGGACTACTGTGGGGCAACCAGCCGGTGCCGGGGCTGGCGGGCCTGGGGGTCGCGCAGAGCACGCGCGGGTACCAGCCGATGCAGATCAGCCACTACAAGGCGTCCTGGGTGCGGTCCGAGGGCTGGGCCGAGCCGACCTGGCCGCTGGACCTCGACGGGCAGGTCTGGGATCGCGAGCGGCTGCGGCAGCAGCAGATCGAGCCCTGGCAGGCTCTGGAGGCGCAGGGTGTCGGTGTGCACGTGGGCGAGTGGGGCGCGTTCTCCCACACGCCCCATCACGTCGTCCTCGGCTGGATGAAGGACCAGCTGGAGCTCTGGCAAGGGGCCGGCTGGGGCTGGGCGATGTGGAACCTCCGGGGCAGCTTCGGCATCGTCGACAGCGGGCGCGAGGACGTACAGTACGAGGACTTCCGGGGGCACAAGCTGGATCGGGAGATGCTGGAGCTGATCCGGCAGTACTGAACGGCTGGACCACGAAGAGCACGAAGAAGGCACGAAGACACACGAAGAACGACGCGACGTCTTTGTGGGTCTTCGGGCCTTCTTCGTGCTCTTCGTGGTTCAGTCGGTGACGTTGCCTTCCACCGACACCCCGTCTCTCTCCCCTTCGATGGCGGGCTTGCCGTGGGAGTCGATGAGATTGCCCCGGATCACGCCGGACCGCGCGCCCTCCCCGAGGCGGACGCCGACCCCGAAGCCGTCGATCACGTTGTCGCTGAGGAGCAGGCGGCCGCCCTCGAAGAGAACGGCCGGGGCGTCGTACGCCTCCATCGGGCGGAGGATCGAGCACCCGGTCACCACGGTGTGGTCCCCGCCGCGCACGACGACGGCCGGCGCGCCGTTGGACTTCAGCTCAGCCCCGGTGACACGGACCCGGCCTCCCTCGCCCTCGACGAGGAGGCTCTCGTGGTGCTCCCAGAGGGTGCCGCCGGAGACGCTGACGGTATGCGCGCCCCGCACGACGATCCCCCGGCTGCAGTAGTCGGTGGCGCAGTTGGTCATCGCCCCCCACGTTCCGCCCTCGATCTCACAGCCCTCGATCTTCTCCTCCAGCAGGAAGCCGGTCTGCATCGCGAAGACGAAGCAGTCGGTGAGCCGGATGAGGTCGTTCTTGCCGAGCAGGAACCCGACGCCCTGCTCCAAGCCCCGCGGGACGGGGCCGGCGTTCCAGACCTCGATGTTGCTCAGGCGCGGGACATCCCACGTGCCCGTGACCCGCACGCCGACATTGCGGGGGGACACGATGAACACGTTCTCGATATTGAGGCGGCCGACGTTGCTCTTCCCGTCGGTGAGAATGGCGTCCCACGGGTAGCGAATCCGGCAGTTGCTGACGTAGCAACCGATGCCGCTGATGAGCACGACGGGACCGTTCGGCTCATCATGTGAGCCCACGCGCGTGACATCGAGCCCGCGCAGGGAGGCCCCGGCGCCGAGGCTGAACACGGGCGCGTCGTTGTGCGCGTAGAGGATGGAGGGGAGCGCGTCGCAGTCCGCCGGCCAGGCGCCGACTTCCGGGCCGCAGAGGCCGAGGTTGTCCAGGGTGATCGTGCGGGAGACGAGGTAGTGACCGCGAGGGACATAGACATGGCGCCCGGAGGCCTGCCCTTCTGCGACGGCATCGAGAAAGGCCTGCGTATCGTCGGCCTGCCCATCGCCCACGGCGCCGTGATCGCGGACGGAGACGAGGTCGGGCGAGGCACACACTGAGTGAGCGACAGCGCAGGCCAGGGCAATCATGGGCATGTACGGGCCTCCCATCACGAGAGCTCCAGGGGGTAGGTTCCCCACGTCTCGGCGGCGCGCCAGAGGGCTTCGATGTTCTCGGGCGGGAAGGGCATGCCCTGGTCCGGCGCGATGATGTAGCCGCCGCCGGGGGCGAGGATCGCGAGGACGCGCTTCACCTCGGCCTCTACGTCCTCGGGCGTGCCGCGCATGAGGACATGCTGGGTGTCGATGCCACCCCAGAGCGCCAGCTTGCGGTCGGCTCTCTGCTTCACGAGCGCGAGGTCATTGGCGCGCGCCTGGATGGGGTTGAGGATGTCGACGCCCACATCGATGAGGTCCTCGATGACCTCCTGCACACAGCCGCAGGAATGGAAGTTCACCAGCTTCCCGGCGGCCTTGACGGGCGCAAAGGCGCGGGCGTACTCGGGCTTGATGAACTCGCGGAACAGCCGCGGCGAGATCGACAGCGCGCGCTGGGTGCCGAGGTCCTCCGAGAAGCCGACGCCGTCGACGCCGAGCTCCAGGTACCGCTCAAACACCGCGAGGTTGTAGTCGGTGATCCGCCGGAGAAGCTCCCGCAGCTCGTCGGGATGCTCGTAGAAGGCGGCCATGAAGGCCTCCATCCCCGTGAGGGCCCAGGCGCGCTCGAAGAGGAAGTAGGTCTGCTGGCCGAAGACGAGCTTCTCCTCGCGGTTGTGGATCGCGGCCAGCTGCCCGGGCAGGGACCCGTCGGCATCCAGGAGCGCGTGAGGGTCGGGGGCCTCGTAGTCGTCGATGCGGCTCAGGTCCTCCAGCGGGTAGCCCTTCGGGAAGGGGACCATGTCCGAGCGCGTGGTCTCCCATGTCGTGCCCCAGGCGTCTGTCCAGCAATCGATGCGGAAGTTGCCGGCGTAGGCGATTCCGTCCACCATCGGCTCGTTCCCGCGCGGCACGTAGGCCGGGCTATCGAACCGGATGGCGCGGAGGAGGTTCTCTTTGGGCGTCATGGAGGGGCTCCGGGGCTTCGGGCGGAATAGGGGCAGCGGCTACTGCCTCGCCCACGCGGCGGAGTCCTCCTTCCTGCACGCCGGGAGCAAGGCGGGCCCGGCTGAGCGTTCCTCCCGAAAAGCGCGCCCGCGCGCCATCCCGCGACGGTGACGAACCCACATGCCGCTGGTCGAGATTCCCCGCGATGGGTACCACCTGATCGTTCGACCCGACCGCCCGGATTGGGCGGCGGTGAACCCGCCGGGGGCGGAGCTGCTGCGGCGGCTGGCGGCGGGTGAGACGGAGGCGGCCCTGGCGGCCGACTTCGCCGCCGTGGACGGGCTCGACGAGGCGCAGGCGCTGACTCTCGTCCGCAACTTCGCGCGGGAGACGCGACGGCTGTGGGACGGGATCGAGCGAGACGGCTACCGGGGACGCGCGGAGTACCTCAAGCCGCACGAGCTGCGCGAACTGTGGCTGCACGTGAACAACCGCTGCAACTTCGCCTGCCGTCACTGCCTGGTCTCGTGCGGGCCACAGGGCGATGATGGGCTGCCCACCGAGGCCCTGCTGCGGGTGATCGACGAGGCCGCTGGGCTGGGCGTCGATACGTACTTCGTGACCGGCGGCGAGCCGCTGCTGCGGGAGGACCTGCCGGAGCTTCTGGCGCGGATGCTGGCAAAGCCGGACGCCCGTGTGGTGGTGCTGACCAACGGCAGCCGCCTGGACGAGGGCTTCCTGGCGCGGCTGGAGGCCCTGGACCGAACGCGCCTGCACCTGCAGGTTAGCCTGGACGGTTCGACCGCCGAACTGAACGACCGGCTGCGCTCGTCGGGGGCCTTTGAGGCGGCGACGGCAGGCATCCGGCGGGCGAAGGCGCACGGGCTGGCCGTCACGGTGGCGACGGTGGTGGTGGAGGAGAACCTGGACGACCTCCCGGCGCTCGTCCGGCTGCTCCCGAGCCTGGGCGTGGGGGCCCTGCACCTGATGTGGCAGCACGTCCGCGAGCGCGGGGCGCGGGAGCAGCGGGCGGCGGTCGAGGCGCTGACCGAGCGCGTGCTGGCGCTGAGGGAGGTTGCGGCGGGGTCGGGTGTGCAGCTGGACAACGTCGAGAGCTATCGGGCGCTGGCGCATGGAGAGCCGGGGGTGAAGCGCGATAGCACGAACGCGTGCTGGGACAGCGTGGCGCTGTACACTGACGGCCACCTGTACCCCTCCGCGGCGCTGGTGGGGATCGAGGAGCTGCGAGGCGGGAGCGTGCTGGAGGCGGGGCTGGGTGCGGCGTGGCTGGAGTCGCCGGCACTGCAAGCGTGCCGCGCGCGCACGGTGGCCGAGGGCACCGGGAACGGGGACCCCTTCGTGTTCCTGCACGGCGGCGGCGACCCCGAGCACGCGTACTTCCACGGGCGGCTGAACGGCGGTCACGCGGTAGACCCGTATGTGCCACTGTACCGTGAGCTGCTGGAGAGCACGGTCGACGACGCGGTCGCTGGCCGTCGCGCCCTCATGCACACCCGGGATGGCCTGCCTCTCGTCTATCAGCTGATGGGCCAGGACGGGCTGGCCTGCCCGGCGACCAGCGGCGTCACCAGCTTCGGGGAGCACCGGGTCGACTTCACGCACTCGAACTGCGTGCTGATCCCCGATGTCGTCGGGCACGCGCGCCGAATCGTGCAGGACTACTACGCCGAGGCCGCGGTCCGGCCGCGCTCAGAGATCTGCTGTCCGGTCCAGGGCTCCGCGCAGGACCTCGCGCACATCCCGCCGGCGTTGCTGGAGCGGACGTACGGCTGCGGCAGCCCAGTGTTCGCGGCGGGGATCCGCGACGGCGAGACGGTGACGGACCTGGGCTCGGGGGTCGGGGTCGAGTCCTTCGCCGCGGCGAAGCTGGTCGGGCCGACGGGGCGAGTGGTCGGCGTGGACATGACGCCCGACATGCTGACGGTCGCCCGCGATGCGGCGCCGGAGGTGGCGGCCAACCTGGGGTACTCCAACGTCGAGTTCGTGGAGGGCCTCCTGGAGAGGCTGCCGCTGCCCGATGCGAGCGTGGATGTGGTCATCTCCAACTGCGTCATCAACCTGTCCCCGGAGAAGCTGCGGGTCTTCAGCGAGGTCCGGCGCGTGCTGCGGCCGGGCGGGCGGCTGATGATCTCCGACATCGTGTCGGGTGAGGACGTGCCGGCCCGCGTGAAGCACAACCCGCAGTTGCGGGCCGAGTGCGTGGGCGGCGCGCTGAGCGAGACGGAGTTGCTCTTGCTGCTCTCGAAGCTGGGCTTCGAGAAGGTCGCCGTCGAGCACCGTGTCCCCTGGCGGGAGGTCGAGGGCGTGCAGTTCTACTCGGACACCGTGTATGCCGAGCGGCCGAGCGGGCCGGTGCCGACGCCGTACGTGCTGGACACGGAGCCGAAGGCGGATCCGGGTGCGCGACACACGGAGGGGTGCGTGGTCTGCGGCCGCGCGCTGGTCTATGGTGAGGTGCCGCGCGAGGCGCACTGCCACTACTGCCGGAAGGAGCTACGGACCTGGGCGACCTGTGAGGCCGGGCACTTCGTCTGCGACCAGTGCCACGGTGGAGACTACCTGCAGTTCGTGCGGAGCTTCATCGCGCAGTGTGAGCTGACCGATCCCGTCGAGGTCTTCCTCACGATGCGCGCCGCGTTCCCGTTCCCGATGCACGGCCCGGAGCACCACGCGCTCGTCCCGGCAGCCTTCCTGGTTGCCTACCGGAACGTCGGCGGCGAGATCAGCCCCAGTGCGATCGACAACGCGCTTACCGAGGGCGCGAAGCTGCCCGGCGGGACGTGCGCGTATTGGGGAGGCTGCGCGGCGGCGCTGGGGGTCGGCGTGGCCTACGCGGCGATCCTGCAGGCCTCCCCGGTCAAGAGCCGTGGTCGACAGGCCGCCCAGACCGTGGTGGCGCGGGTGTTGGAGCGGCTGAGCGGCATTCGCGCCCCCCGCTGCTGCCGGAGGGAGAGCCTCATCTCGCTGCAAGTCGCCGCGGAGTGCTCGGGGGAGCTACTGCCGACGGCGGTCGTGGCGACGGGTCCCGCTTCCTGCGATCAGGCCTCCTGGAATCCCCAGTGCTCCAAGGGCTTGTGCCCCTTCGCCGAAAAGACCGGGGACAGGCACCTATAACGAATCGGTATGTGGTGCCTGTCCCTGATTTCGGCCCAAACCACACCCGCAGATCCATGGTTCATAGACCAGTAGAGATCACACTCGATTGACGGCGAACGGAGGGTCCCAATGGCCGCTCTAGCCTCGGTCGTGCTGTTGCTGGGCGGGACGCCGAGCATGGCTCAGGAGCTCTGGCGGATCGGGGAGTTCGACAACTCGTATGATGAGTTCGCGTCTGCGCGGAACCACAACGGGTTCCTGGCAGCGTTTCCGCAGGACCCCGTGTTCCGCGTGGGCACGAGCACCCCGAAGGCCGACTGGAGCTTCGTGAACCCGGGGCCGTCCGATGCCTGGGCCGGGAGCCGAGCGCATCCGTTCACCATCGAGTTCGCCCTGGCAGAGGCGCGGACCGCGCTGCGGTTGGTGGTGGACTTGGTGGATGTGCAGGGCATGGTTCCGATGAGCATCGGGGTGCGGGTGAATGAGACGGAGGGCGTGTTCCGGCTGCGCAACGGGGATGAGCGGAGCATTCATGACCCGGCCTTCGGGAAGGAGCAGGTCATCTCGCTGCTGCTGGCGCCCTCGCTGCTGAGGAGCGGGACGAACCGGATCGTGCTGTGGTCGCCGGGGTCGTGGTTCCTCTACGACGCCATCAGCTTGTCCGCCGAAGGGAGCGCCGACATGACGCCCAGGATCAGGAGCTTGACGCTGGAGCCGACGATCTTCTTCCGCCGGCTTCCTGGGGAAGGCCTGGCGCAGGTGGTGATCGCGCGGGTCGAGGTGGA
>Ga0233425_10007539_pt1 | contig 15219 bp, 16 predicted proteins | sample Watercolumn_Towu_2_FD_181712 | JGI IMG/M metagenome (GOLD analysis project Ga0233425, IMG submission 181712) | Freshwater microbial communities from Lake Towuti, South Sulawesi, Indonesia - Watercolumn_Towuti2014_140_MG | ecosystem: Environmental > Aquatic > Freshwater > Lake | place...
TACCGTCATCGTCGGGGCCCAGGTAGATTGACCGTGGATTCGAAGCGCCTGCGCGTCCGGTCCAGTACCAGTAGGCGAGCCCCTTGATCTCGCGCCGGAGCGGCCGACCGCTCGCCAGGGACCCGACGCTCGCGACGGCCTCGGCGAAGGCCAACTCCTGCAGTTGCCCGTACAGCGTGGTCACGACCGGCGACTGGATGAGCATGACGTTACACTACAGATTGCCTGTTTTGTAGTGTAACTTCATCGCAACCGGAGCGCAAGCTACTCGTCCCCCTCGATGGGCGGCACGTCGGGCTCTTCGGCGAGGGCGGCCAGGAACTTCGCGTCAGCCCGCTATCCTCAACGCCTCGGCCACCGCGCCCGGGTTTCGCGCGGCGACCAGCAGTAGCGCGCGCGCCGGGCCCTCGGGCACGCGACGGCCCTGCTCCCAGTTGCGCAAGGTAGCGACCGAGACGCCGATCATGAGCGCGAACTCGGCCTGCGACTGGCCCAGCGACGACCGGATGGCCTTCACATCGGCGGGCAGAAACGTGAAGACCCGGCTGGGCTTCGCGGCCCCGCGCAGGATAGCGCCGCCCTCGTGGACGCTGGCAAGGAGCTGATCGAAGTCTTCGTTCTTCATGGGAGAATCTTGCCAGGCCCGCCCGATCCCTTGATCAACGCGCCCTGCTCGGGACGGAGCACCAACGCGGCCTGCAATGCGCGATACTCGTCGTCGGTCAGAAGACCGACGATCTGGCGCGTGAAGATGGTGGTCTCGACGAACCTCATGGGCAGACGCTACGCCATTGGCGTACACCCGCCAAGGGCAGATGCTATCTACGCGTGCAGATGGCTAACGGTCGGGTTCAGCCGCGTTGCGGAGCGCAGCGGAGCAACGTCGGCTGCAACCCGTTGTTGGGCGGCTTTTTCACCTTTCAAACCCTTCGCGTTAGCTTTTTCATAACTGCCCCTATCAAAGGTCCGATCACGATGGCTTCCAAGTAGCCAACACTTTGCGGCCAATGAGTGAATAGAAACTGTAGCCCCATACCTTCTATCATCCCTACAACTATCAAATCCAGAACAAATATCCCCACTGACCCATAAAGGCCAATCCATATCCCTGCCTTCAGGTAATCTTCATTGAGAAAAACACCTATCACAACAACTAGAAATGGAAAAATCCCGAAAAACGCTATCAGTATCAATAATACCTTTTCTGCGTCATTCCATTTCGTGTAATAGTCTGATGGCAACCCCATCAGATAAAAGACTGCCCACAATACAAATACTGTCACACACAAGATCAAGTGCTTTTTGATACTGATCATTGGCTTTATATTTACTCCGTTTATATTTCTGTGAAAGATGACCAAATTCGCTATTTGGATTTATGTGCCGCACTAGACGCCCAACGGGCCCCGCGGCTGAGCGGCGGCTCGGTGGTGATCCTATCACCGACGAGCCGTCCGATCGAGTCGCGTTGTTCGACCGCCGCAGGCGGGCGAATAACGCGGCGGAGCCGCGGGGCCCGTTCGAGCCGACCGCCTGCGGTCGGCTCGAACTTAGCCTGTAACCCTCTTCCGCTGAACTGCAGTCTCGCGCTTCTTCGTGCGCGTGTCAAGGGCGGCCTCGGGAGCTTGGAGGTTCGAGGCAAGACCCTGGGAGCTGCAGCTAATGTCGCGTTGTTTCATGGCGTTTTGCCGCGGCCTTGAAGCCAGACGCCTATCAACCGCTTGCCGTTGTCATCCGCTTTACGTACAGTATGGTATGGTTATCGCGATGCGGTGTAGCATGCCTGTCGTTTCTCCGGGCTGGGAAGCTCGCTTCCGCTCGTGGCTGCTGGAACGGCGCCTCGTCGGCGGCGACAAGGCGCCGTTCATGGTGCACTGGGTCTCGCGATTCCTCACGTCGAGTACGGGGGAGCGGCCCTGGGCGGATTCTCGGGTGGTCGAGGCGTTCCTGGAATCGCTCGGACGACAGAAGGAGCCCTGGCAGGTGGCTCAAGCTGGCGAGGCTATCCGGCTGTTCGCGTTCCACGTCGAAGCCGCCGAGAACCGCGCCGCCCAGTCTTCGGCGGCAGAGCACGGCGAAGCCTGGGACCACGTTGCCGAAGAGGTGCGGCGCGTGCTTCGCCTGCAGCATTTGTCGCTGCGAACTGAAAAGGCCTACCTGCACTGGTTGCGCGCGTTCCAGGGCTTCCTTGGCGGCAAGGCTCCCGAATCCCTGGACGAGCAGGACGTTCGGGCGTTCCTCAGCCACCTTGCGGTCGAGGGCGGCGTAGCCGCGTCGACGCAGAACCAGGCGTTGAGCGCGCTGCTCTTCCTGTTCAAGAACGGTCTCGCGCGTTCCCTGGGTGACGTCGCGTCGGCCGTTCGGGCGCGGGATCGCCGCCGCCTTCCCGTCGTGCTGACCAAGGCCGAGGTGCTTCGCGTACTGGACGAACTGCCGGCGCCCTACTCGCTGATCGCCCGGTTCTGTTACGGGTGTGGGCTTCGGGAGCAGGAGGCGCTCGAGCTTCGCATCAAGGACGTGGACTTCGAGGCCGGTATGGTCATCGTGCGGAGCGGCAAGGGCGACAAAGACCGTCGGACGGTGCTGCCGGCAAGCCTGCACCGCCCCTGGATGGAGCACCTGGAGCGCGTACGCGCGGTGTACGATCAGGATCGCGCCGATGACGCCCCGGGGGTCGCCCTGCCCTACGCCCTGGAGCGAAAGTACCCAAACGCGGGCAAGGAGTGGGCCTGGTTCTGGGTCTTTCCTGCGCAGAACGTGTCGATCGACCCGCGCTCACGCGTCGTGCGCCGACACCACCAGCACCCCAGCGCACTCCAGAAGCAGTTCCGGGCCGCCGTGGTGCGGGCCGGCATCGTGAAGCCCGCCACCGTGCACACCCTGCGCCACAGCTTCGCGACCCACCTGCTGGAGGACGGCTACGACGTCCGCACGGTGCAGGAGCTGCTCGGCCACACCAACGTGCGCACCACCATGATCTACACGCACGTGGCCGTGAAGCACAAGCTGGGCGTCCGTTCGCCGCTCGATAGCCCCACGTGACGGCTTACCAGCCCTTTGGGTAAGTAGACCGCGCTCACGGGATCTGAGGCTCGGCCTCTGCGAACACCTCCGGAGCCGCGATTCGAACGGCCTCAACGAGCACCCTGGCCGCGGACAACGCCTTCACGGCGTCGTCTTCCGACACGGGCACGTCGGTGCCGTAATCGCCCACGTGACGCAGGGCCATCAAGCCGTCGTAGTGGTTGCCGTACTCCGCGGGCCACTCGCCCGTTCGAACCAGGTCGCGGTGTACGGCCGTCCGGATGGCCTCGTGCTTGGTGTACGAGGCGCCCCGGAGCGCGAGCAGAGCGGTGACCGCATGAAAGGCGGCGTAGTACGCGCGACTCGCGACGACGTTCGGGTATCCGGGACAGAGCTTCTCGCCTGCTCCCAGGTCCTCCTCGGCCTTGCGCCAAAACGCCCGCGCGGTGGCCAGGTTGTTCACAGCGCCACCCCTTCGCGCTGCACGTTGTCGTACAAGGGGAATTCGTGGCGAGCGTAGGCCTCGGCGTCGACCGGTACGACGCTGAAGCAGCGCACCGGCTCCTGCTGCCGCTGCAAATCCCCGAGCACGCTCACCGCCAGACCGATGTCTTCCCAGGCGTGGACCGGGCCCCGGAGAAGCAGGAGCAGGTCGATGTCGCTGTCGTCGCGCGCTTCGCCGCGAGCCTCCGAGCCGAACAGGATCAGGCCACGGAAGCGCTCGGCGAAGGCCGCCTGAAGACGGCCCCGCGCCAGCCTCAACACGTTGTCGTCGACGCGGCCCATCTGTCCTCGCTTCCGTTCTGGCGTCGAACTGGATTGTACCGACGGACGCGCCCCGGGCGCAAGGACGATGGCCTCGGCTTCGCCGTCTCGGGTCTCCCGGCCTCACCCCCCGACGATCTCGTTCAACCCCTCGACCACCCGCTCCAACTCGTCATCGGTCAGGCGCGCGAGCTTCTTGCCGATGCGCTGCACCGACAGCGTGCGGATCTGGCTGATCTTCACCCACGCGGGCTTCTTCAGGCGGTCGTCGGGCAACGCGTACGTCAGGGGAAACCCCGCGCGCTGGGGTTGGCTCGTGAGGGCCATGGCGATGACCGTGCCCGAGCGCTCGTTGAACACGTCGGCGCTCAGGATGAGCACGGGGCGATGACCGGACTGCTCGTGCCCGCGGGTCGGGTCCAGGTCGGCCCAACGGACCTCACCTCTCAGAATTCGGGCCATTCGGCGGCCTCCGCCCCCAGCCCTTCGTCGGCCAGCGCCTGCTCGGCGGCGGGGTCGAGCCGGGCGCACTCACGGGCCAGCCTCCCTCGCGACAGGCGCGTCAACTTCTCGTCCACGGCCTCCTGGATGGCCTGGCTGCGGTTCGCGAACCGATGCGAGCGCACCAGGGCGTCCAACTCGGCGACCGAGCCTTCGTCGAGCGTGATGGCCAGCTTCGCCTTCGACACGGGGCACCTCCCTGGTATTACGATATGCAATACCACCGGGCTCGTCAACGCGCCTGTCGGCTATCCTTTGGGGCCTTCTGGGAAAAGGTGGCCGAGCGCTCGGCCGAGACGATCCGATTGTGCACCGCGAAGCGCGCCGGGTCGGGCGACGAACGCCCGCGTGGCAACCTTGGTCGCCCAGCGCGCCTCGTACCCCGGCTATCGACGCCGGATCCCGTAAGTCGCGAAGTGCTTCCAGCCTCCGGCCCCGTCCGACGACTCGATGGTGTCGAACCAGCTATTCGTCCCCCTCGTCGGGCGGCACGTCGGGCACCTTGGCCAGCGCGGCCAGGAACTTCGCGCGGTCTCCGCGCCTGGCGCGGGCCTCCAGCACCTCGACGGTCATCAGGGCCGACATCTTCTCGGCAAGGGCCGTGGCCACCAACTGGTTGATCGAGATCCCTTCCTTCTCGGCCAACTCGCGCACGTGGTCGTGCAGCGAGGTCGGCAGACGGATGCTCATTGCGCTCATGATCGATCCTCCATCTCGGCCAGGAATCCTCCCGGCGTGACCGCGCTCACCCCGAACGCCTCGCTGCCGGCAAAGTCGCGCGTGTTGAACGTCACGATGCGTTCGGCCCCGGCCGCCACGGCGACCTCCAGCACCATGTCGTCCGACGGATCCCGCAACGTCGGTCGCCACAGGAAGTGGATTTCCTGGCATCGCGACGACGCGACCAGGTAGTCGAGCACATCGTCGACCTCGCCAGGCGTGAGCGCGAGGCCGTTCCCGGGGCGTTTCAGCACTGCCTCGTACTCGAAGACCAACCCTACCGAGACGCACGCCACGAAGCTCCCGTCGCCGACCCGTGACAACAGGCGGTACGACGCGCCCCGGCGGGATCGCAGTCCGGCCACAAGGACGTTTGTATCGAGCACGATAGATGGGCCCATGGCGGTATCATAGGCGATACCTTGACGGGCCGCAAGGGAACGATGGCGAAGCCAAGCGCGGCACGCGGCCTAACGTCTGAATTCACCGGCGCCGCGCGGCTTCATCGCGCAGCGTCCGGTGGAACGATTGGTTGGGCACCAGGGCGATTGAAGAGTGCCAGGATATTTCGTTCAAGCTCTGTTGGTTCAACGTCGTAGCCTGTCGCGTTTGAACCTGCCCAATTGAGGCCAGCGAGGATGCCATCTTTCATTAGCCCTGGTACCCAGCGTTGGGCAAATGTCTCCCATGGAATAGGTTCGGGCCGAAATCCTTCATAGGCTTTGACGTTAGCGATTATCTTCAGTGCTCTGCTCTCGGATGACCAAAATGGCATTGCACGCTTGTTGTCGGTATTCACCGGCGCGGGGAAACCTCCACTGTCTCGAATGGCCCAAACGACGCGAGATGCGGCGACTTCGCGATAGAAGATGGCAGCGTTAGGAGCGGCGATGCTCATGGTGCCCAACGTAGCCTGTAAAACGCTTCGGCACATCGGCAGTCTACGCATGCCTTTTCTGCACGTACAAGGAGAATCCCTTCGTACGCAGCTTGGCGCTCGGCGACCGGTTCGATTGCGTTCTCGCAGTTTTTCAGCCTGATTCACGCCGCGAGCCCGTCGCCGCAGGACACGGTGCAGGAGCTGCTCGGCCACACGAACGTACGGACCACCATGATCTACACGCACGTGGCCGTGAAGCACAGGCTGGGCGTCCGGTCGCCGCTCGACAGCCCGACGTAGCCACTGGATCTTGACGTCGAGCCTGGCTATCGTCAGACTAGTCATGTGACTAGTCTTTTCGAGGAGGTCGTCTTGCACACGTGGCCCGTTCAGGATGCCAAGGCCCGCTTCAGCGAGCTGTTGACCGCTTGCCTTTCCGAGGGACCGCAGCTGGTGACGCGACGGGGTACCGAAGCCGCCGTGCTGGTTCCCGTGGCCGAGTGGCGACGCCTGTCGGCCGCCGCGCGCCCGTCGCTGAAGGCGCTTTTGTTGTCGGACGAAGCCCGCGCCGAGCTGGTCATTCCATCGCGCGGGCGGGCGACGCGCCGCCGGGTCGAAGAGCTCTGACACGGAGGCGCGCGCATGTACCTGCTGGACACCAACGTGGTCTCCGAGTTGCGCCGGCCCCGGCCTCATGGCGCGGTGGTGGCGTGGCTCCGGGCAGTGGACGACGAGCACCTGTTCCTCTCGGCCGTGACGCTGGGCGAGATCCAGGCCGGCATCGAGCTCACCCGCGAGCAGGATGCCTCGAAGGCCGACGAGCTCGAGGCGTGGATGCAGCACGTGGCCGACGCCTATAACGTGCTCCCCATGGACGCCGCCGCCTTCCGCACCTGGGCGCGGCTCATGCACCGCAGGTCGGATGCGCTCTACGAGGACGCCATGATCGCGGCGACGGCGCGCGTACACGGGTTGACCGTGGTGACCCGCAACGTGGCCGACTTCGAGGCGCTGGGAGTGAAGGTGCTGGACCCCTTCGCGACGACGCGCGGGTAACGGCGATCGACCCCTACCCGATCCGGCTGCCCACCTGGTACACGACGATGGACAGCACGTACCCGAGCCCGACGCCCAGGCCGAGGGAGAGGAACATCCAGCGCCACGAGGCGCTCTCGCGCTTCAGGACCGCCAGGGTGGACAGGCAGGGGACGTAGAGGAGCACCAGCACCATGAAGGCCGCGGCCGAGGCGGGGGTCAGGGTGGTGGCCAGCTGGGCCTGCAGGCCGCTGGCCGTGACGCCGTAGAGCGTGGCCAGGGTGCTGACCACCATCTCCTTGGCGATGGTGCCGACCAGCAGCGCCACCACCAGCGGCCACGCGCTGAGGCCGGCCGGGGCCAGCACGGGCGACAGCGCCTGCCCCACCCTCCCGATCAGCGTGTGCTCCGAGGCATAGGGCTCGCCGAAGGGGACGCTGGCGGCCAGCCACAGGAGCAGCGAGCCCAGGAGGATCAGGGTGCCGGCCTTCCTCAGGAAGATGCGCGCGCGGTACCCCATTTCGCGCACGATCCACTCGAGGCGGGGCAGCTTGTAGGGCGGCAACTCCATGATCAGCGGCGCCACGTCCTCCTTGAAGGCCACGTTCTTCAACAGGCGCGACACCACCATGGCCAGCGCCACCCCCAGGCTGTACAAGAGGAACAGCACCAGCCCCTGGTGCTCGGGGAAGAACACGCCCGACACCAGCACGAACACCGTCAGGCGCGCCGAGCACGACATGAACGGGATGGCCAGGATGGTGAGCAGGCGGTCCTTGCGGTGCCCCAGGCTGCGGGTGGCCATGAGCGCCGGGATGTTGCAGCCGAAGCCCATGAACATGGGGATGAACGACTTGCCGTGCAGCCCGAAGAAGTGCATCACGCGGTCCATGACGAAGGCCGCGCGCGCCATGTAGCCCGAGTCCTCGAGCAGCGCGATGAACAGGAACAGGATCAGGATGTTGGGCAGGAAGACCACCACCGAGCCCACGCCGCCCAGCAGGCCGTCGGCCACCAGCGAGGGCACCCACGCGGGGGTGCCCGCCCGCGCCATCAGCTCGCGCAGCAGGTTGCCCACCCAGCCGAAGCCGTCGTCGATGAGCCCTGCCAACGGGTTGCCCACGGTGAACACCATCTGGAACACGAACCACAGGGCCACCAGGTACAGCGGGATGCCCAGGAAGCGGTTGGTCAGCACGCGGTCGATGCGCTCGGTCAGGCTGCGGCGGGCCTCGTCGCTCAGCGTGCGGCGCGTGCACTCGCGCACCAGCCCCGCGATCCAGTCGTAGCGCGCGGTGGTCACGTGGGTCGCCACGTCGGTGCGGGTGACGTGACGCACCTCGGCGGGCAGCGTGCCCAGGCGCGTGTTGGCCAACTCGAGCCCCGGCCAGCCGGCCAGCTGGGCCGGATCGATCTCGCGCGTCAGCAGGCCGAGGAGCAGGCCCTCGGTGCGCTCGACGGGCCAGGTGGTGTCGTGCGACGCCGCCTCGGCCCCCACCCGATCGATGGCCTGGGTCAGCACGGGGGTGTAAGGCAGCGGCGGGCGGGGCGGCAGCGACGCGGGCCCGGCGGCCAGGATGGCGGCCACGCGATCGCGCAAGGCGTCGACCCCGTGCCGCCGGTTGCCCACGGTCTCGACCACGGGCGCGCCCAGCACGCGCTCGAGGGTCGTGGCGTCGATCTCCAGGCCGTCGGACCGGGCCACGTCGACCATGTTGAGGACCACCAGCACGGGCAGCCGCAGCTCGATCAGCTGCACCGCCAGGTACAGGTTGCGCTCGAGGTTCGAGGCGTCGACCACCACCAGCACCAGGTCGGCGCGCTCGCGAAGCAGGTAGTCGCGGGCCACCCGCTCGTCGTCGCCGAAGGCGCGCAGGCTGTAGATGCCCGGCAGGTCGACGATCTCGGCGTCGATGCCCCGGAAGCGCGTGGCGCCCACCTTGCGCTCGACGGTCACGCCCGGCCAGTTGCCCACCCGCTGGTGGGCCCCGGTCAGCGCGTTGAACAGCGTGGTCTTGCCGGCGTTGGGGTTGCCCGCGACCGCGACGACGCGCGGAGCGGCGGCCTGGTCACCGGCCGGCCCAGCTCTCACTTGGGGTCCCCGGTCGCGGCGCGCGCGGCGTCGTCGGCCACCACCTGCACGTCGCGCTGGAGGTTGCCCTGGCAGTGGGGGTTCACGCCCACGGCCACCACGGTCTCCTTGCGCAGCAGCACGCAGTCGGCCTCTTCGCGGCGCAGCGACAGGTGAAAGCCCTTGACGAACACGTCGAGGGGGTCGCCGAGGGGCGCCACGTTGACCAGCCGCACGCGCTCGCCCGGCACCAGGCCCATCTCGAGCAGGCGCGAGCGCACGCGGTCTTCGCCCACCATGCGGAAGATCTCGGCGCAGGTGCCGATGTCGAGGTCGTTCAGGGTGGTGGCCGCCACCTCGACGCCGTCGTCCTCCAGGTCGCCCAGGGGCAGGTGCAGATCATCCGTGAAGACCAGGAAGCGCTTCATGGTCTCGGGGTGCAGGTGGTGCTCGATGCCGCAGGCGTCCTTCTCGGCGGTCTCGGTGTCGACCCCCAGCACGTGGTGCAGGAACGCGAAGATGCGGCGGTTCTTCTGGAAGAGGTAGCGCGCCAGTTTGCGCCCCTCTTCGGTCAGCTCGATGCGGCCGTAGGGGCTCTGGTCGACCAGGCCTTCGTCCCTGAGGCGGTGCACCTGGGTCACCACCGAGGGCTTCTTCACCCCCAGCATGTCGGCCACGTCCTTGACGCGGGCGGTGTGTCGGTCGCGGTGCAGGCGGTAGATCGTCAGGAGGTAGTCTTCGGCGGAGGCGGTCAGCGCGTTCGTCATCGACCTCAACCAGGTTAGGAACGCCTTACGCTGTCTAGGCCGCCCTCGGGCCGGTGTCAACCCGGATTCGAGCAAAGGCGCAGCTATCCAGCCGATTGACGGGCGGAGCGCGGCCGGGTATGTTCCACATGTCTCCACCCGTACGCCAAGGGGTTTTCCATGCGCCTGCTCCCGTTCGTCGTCTTCGCGGCTCTGCTCTCCATGGCCTGTTCCTCCGGCGGCTCCAACGACTCCGACACGCAGCCCGCGGCCGAGGTCGTGGCCGATCCGGGCACCGACCCGGGCACCGATCCCGGGCAGCCCGACCTGCCGCCCGATCCGGGCCAGGACCTGGGCGTCATCGAGGTCGTGACCGACACGGCCGTCGATCCCGGCCAGCCCGACACGGCCGTCGACACCGTCCAGCACTACGCGACCTGCTCCGACCTGTTCTTCCAGTGCGTCTCGAAGTGCGACGACGAGGGCGACATGACGTGCGAGAACGCCTGCATCGGCAACGCCGAGCCCGCGGCCGCAGCCGCCATGGCCACCCTCGGCACCTGCGTCTCGGGCAAGTGCGCCGACATGGCCGCCGCCGTCGACTGGATCGAGTGCCTGGGCAACTCCACCGACAGGTGCGGCGCCGAGTTCACGGCGTGCGTGGGCGGCGAAGACATCTGCAAAGACGTGCGCACCTGCTGGCTGACCTCGTGCCCCAAGGGCGAGTGGGACCACGGCTGCGCCATCGCCTGCATGGCCTCGGGCAGCGCCGACGCCAAGGCGCGCTTCGCCGCGTTCTACTCCTGCGTCTTCGAGGTGTGCGGCACCGCCGGCGACTTCGACGCGTGCTACATGGCCAAGTCGGGCAACGAGTGCGCCAACCAGAACAGCTTCTGCGACAACATGTAGGCTCGGCAATTTCACACCAACTGCCGAGGCCCGTCCTGCACCCTGGTGTCCCGCGGTTGCTCGACAGGGGGGCCATTCCCCCCAGTAGCTACGCTCCCTCCCCCCTGGGTTCACCCCGCGTTGGGCGCTCGTCCCGTAACCACGCCAGCAGCCCGTCCATCGTCTCGAACGCCAGGTCGGCGCCCGCGGCCCGCAGCTGCTCGATCGGCTGCCACCCCGCCGCGATCGCCACCGCCGTGGCCCCGATGGCCTGCGCGGCCTCGACGTCGCGTACGCTGTCGCCCACCACCCACACGTCGCGGGACGCGATGGCCGCCGCCCCACCGGACTCCAGCGCGCGCTCGACCCCCCGCCGCAGCACGGCCGGCCGGTCGGGCCCGTCGTCGCCGAAGCCCCCGAAGCGGAAGTGGTGCGCATAGCCCGTGCGCGCCAGCTTGAGCCGCGCCCCGGCCTGCACGTTGCCCGTGCCCAGGCCCAGCAGCGCGTCGGACCGGCCAGCCAGGTGCTCCACGGTCTCGCGGGTGCCCGGCAGCACGCGGTACCCCTGCCCGGCCTGCAGCTCCAGCTCCAGCCTGTCCACGTAGCGGCCGAAGAAGCGCGCGATCTCGGCCTCGGGAGGACGCACGCCCAGGTGGCGCTCGCACACCTCCCACACGATGTTCAGGTCGGTGCGCCCCAGCAGGTCGAAGGCGCCGAAGGGCTGGTGCACGCCGAAGACGTCGGCGAACGCCGCGGTCATGGCCCGCCGTCCGGCGCCCCCCGCGTCGATGAGCGTGCCGTCGATGTCGAAGAGGTAGACTCGCATGGTCCGAGGAGGCATCCCCCTCTCCATCGAAGGAGAGGGGCGAGGGGTGAGGTCTACAGGTCGAGGTCGGGCACGCTCTTCACGAAGACCTTCAGGAGCGCCACCGCCGCGGCCACGCGCACGCGCTCGTCGGTGTCGAGCAGGCGCTTCTCGATGAGGGGCACGTTGGCCTGATCGCGCAGGCGGCCCAGCCCGTCGAGCACGCGCACCTTCATGCCCTCGTTGCCCGGCTGGTCGAGCCACGCCTGGGTCAGGGGCACGGCCGCGGCGCCGATGGACTTGTAGAGGAAGCCCGCGACGCGCTCACGCACCTCGGCGTAGGGCGTCTCGGCCAGGATCTGCTGCAGGAGCGCGAGGCCCTCGGCGCCGGAGCCCTCGAGGATCTTCAGCGCGAGCATGCGGGTCTCGAGGCTGTCGGTGCGCGCGGCCTCGAGCAGGTAGGGAAGCGCCTCCTTGCCCATGGCCGTCGCGAGCTCCTGGATGACCAGGGGCGGCAGCCACATCAGCGCCGACTGGAAGTACATGCGGCCGTTGACGGGGTCGCTCTCCATCATGCCCCGGAGCGCGGCGGTGCGCACCTCGACCGACGGATCGACCAGGCCCATCTGCAGCGTGGGCACCACCGACGGGTCGTGCACGCGCGCCAGCGCCTTCAGGGCCTCCTGCTTGACCTCGGGATCGGGGTCGCCCACCACGAAGGTGAGGTGGCGGATGACCGACACGTCGTTGATGCGCCCCAGGCCGCGCACCGCGGCGATCTTCACCTTCTTGTCGACGTCGGACAGCGCGGTGCCCAGCGGCTCGATCGAGTCGATGCGCGCGAAGTCGGCGATGGACTCGACGGCCGCCAGGCGCACCAGGGGGCTGCCGTCCTGCACCAGGCCGTGCAGGGTCTTCAGGGCCACCGGCCCCTCGAACTTGGCCACGAAGCGCACCCCCACGGCGCGCGAGCCGGGATCGGGCTCGTTGATCATCAGGCGCGCGCGCGGCAGGGGCTTGTCGCTGCCCTGCTTGTGGTAGATGTCGAAGATGGCCGACAGGTAGTCGAGATCGACCGGCTCGCCGGGCTTGACCGCCAGCAGGGCCAGCATGGACTTCTCGTCGGCCGCCGCGGGGGCCATGGCCAGCGCCCTGAGGATGCGCAGGCGCCCGTCGCGATCGGCGCCCGCCAGCGCACCGTTCAGCAGCGCGCCGCCGGTGCCGTCGCCCAGGCGGGCCAGCACCACCGCCGCGCCGAGCTGGATCTCCTTGTCCTTGCCTTTCTTGACCAGCTCTTGCAGGGCCTTCTGCAGGTCGGCCTCGGGCGCGGCCTCGAGCACCGTGAGGGCCGTGCGAACGGCCTGGTCGCGGCCGGACGCCAGGAGCACGCGCAGCAGCTCGAGCCGCACCTCCTTGGGCGCGGTGGCGATGGTGGCCTGCACCCGGTCGAGCAGCACCGCGTTGCCCTCCTTGCCGAGCGCAGTCTTGGCCTCGGAGCAGAAGGGCCGCGTGCACGGCACCAGCGCCTCGACCAGGCGGATCTGCGCCGGGTTGTTCGGCTTGCGGATGGCCTCGAGCAGCACGGCCGAGGCCTCGGCCGGCTTGGCGAGGGCCAGCAGGGGGAACAGGTCCCAGTCGGGGCTCAGGGTGGGGTCGGTCAGGGCGTCGAGCAGCGGCGCGCGCCAGCCCTTGTCGCCCTGCAGGTACAGCGCGGCGATGGCATGGGAGCGCACCACCCACTGGGGGTCTTTCAGCGCGTCGAGCACGAAGCTCTGGGCGGCCTTGCCCGGCACCCAGCCGATGCCGAACACCGCCATCCCGCGCGCGCGCAGGTCGCCGCTGCGGGTGCCGCGCTCGAACACCGGGAAGATCGCGTCGATGCGCTCCTGGGGTAGGGGCGGAGGCGGAGGCTCCTTCTTCTTCGGGGCGGCCAGCAAGGGCAGCGCCACCATCACCACCGAGAGCACGGCCATCCAGCGCTTCGTCATCTCGTCCTCCGTGGTTCGCGACCTGCACAGGGCAGCCCCCTTCGTAGCGGATCGGGTGCGGGTTTGCAACCCCGATCCCGGCCGCGCGGAGCCGTCAGGATCTTGACGTTTCGAAACCCGGAGGGCGGCGTTTTTCCTTGGACGGGGGGCGCGTTGTTGCTAGGGTGCCCGACGAACCGGACCACTGGGAGGAATCCATGCTCCGTTCGTGTCGCTCCATGGCGCTGGTGGCCGTCCTCGCGACGGCCGTCGTCCTCATCGGCTGCGGTCGCGAGGCCGTGCCGCTGAAGGGCGCGTCCCCCTCGACCTACGCCCCCACCCACCACAACCTGCTGCCGGCCTACGCGCTCCCCTGGGAGAAGCTCAAGGGCGGCAAGGCCGACGCGGCCTTCAAGAGCGCCAACCCCCAGTGGTTCGAGGAGACCGTGCCCCCCTCCGGCGACTTCCGCGCCATGATGGAGTGGGAGCCCATGAGCGGCATGCTCATCACCTACGACGCCGGCCTGGTCGGTGACGGCACCGTCAGCCAGACCGTGGTCGACACCATCGTGGGCGCCCTGAACGCCGGCAAGGTGTGGGTGCTCTACGACACCGCGCAGGGCAAGAGCACCATCACCAGCAAGCTGCAGGCCGCAGGCGTTCCCGCCGGCGACATCGGCGCGGGCAAGCCCGTCGACTTCGTGCAGCTCGACCTCAGCGCCTTCTGGACCATCGACTTCGGGCCCTTCCCGCTGATCAGCCCCGACAACACCCAGGCCTTCCTCGACTTCCGATACTACCCCGGCCGCGAGGAGGACGACGCCGTGCCGTCGCGCCTGGGCGAGCTGTGGGGCGCCACCGTGTACCGCATGCCCCTCGACTTCGAGGGCGGCAACTTCCAGGCCGACGGCCAGGGCCGCTGCTACACCACCGAGCGCCAGCTCGAGAACACCGGCCTCAGCGCCGCCCAGCTCACCGACCTGCTCGACCAGTACGCCGGCTGCACCGAGCTCGTGGTCGTGCACGACATCTGGAACGACGGCACCGGCCACATCGACATGTTCTTCAAGCTCATCTCGCCGACCGCGGCCATCGTGGGCTCGTTCACCCAGGCGCAGAATCCCACCGCCAAGGCCGACATGGACGCCAACCAGGTCCAGCTCGAGGGCCTGGGCCTCACCGTGCACCGCATGCCTCACCCCAACGCGGCCTCGGGCTGGGGCGAGACCATCCCGCGCACCTACCTGAACTCCACGCTCTACAACGGCCTGCAGAAGGTCAACCTGTGGCCCATGTACACGGTCGACAAGGACATCGAGGCCGACGCCCTGGCCGTGTGGCAGGCCGCCATGCCCGACTGGCAGCACATCGGCATCGTCTCCGACGACATCTCCACGCTGTCCGGCGCCATCCACTGCATCACCCGCACCCTGCCCGACGTTCCCTTCGCCCGCTGGGTGGCCGACGGCACCTGCGGCGACACCGGCACCTGCACCGCCGCCCAGGGCGCCTACACGGGCTCGTGCACCAGCGACGCCGACTGCCACGGCCCCGAGTGGCTCTGCGTGGCCGACGGCACCTGCGGACCGATCACGCCCGACGGCTGCAACGGCGTGACCTACGAGGGCTGCTGCGACGGCGCGGTGGTCACCTGGTGCGAGAACGACCAGATCCAGACGGTCGACTGCGCCAACAACCCGCAGTCGCCGGGCCCGCAGTGCGGCTGGGTGGCCGAGGGCTACTACTGGTGCGGCAACAACGCCGCCGCCGACCCGTCCGGCGCCTTCCCGCGCCCCTGCGGCCCCTGCACCCCCGAC